>Ga0255342_1006302_pt1 | contig 10878 bp, 8 predicted proteins | sample wastewater_treat_3_FD_192416 | JGI IMG/M metagenome (GOLD analysis project Ga0255342, IMG submission 192416) | Wastewater microbial communities from Lulu Island WWTP, Vancouver, Canada - plant14 | ecosystem: Engineered > WWTP > Wastewater > Unclassified | place: Canada: Vancouver, British...
GTTCGACCAAATAGTTGCAAGCGACCCGAAAAGAGAAGGGTATGGCAACTGGAAAGGAAAGTGGGCGGGAAAAGAAAGAGTAAGTTGCAAGCGACCCGAAAAGAGAAGGGTATGGCAACTATGTAGATGAGACGTTTGCTAACATAATGATGTTTCTGTTGCAAGCGACCCGAAAAGAGAAGGGTATGGCAACTAAAAATTTTAGTCGTAGTATTCTTGGTAGATATGTTGCAAGCGACCCGAAAAGAGAAGGGTATGGCAACCTTCTAATATTGTATCTCTCATCGTTTATGGCCCGTTGCAAGCGACCCGAAAAGAGAAGGGTATGGCAACGATAACTGTATAGATTCATCATCTGCAACTTCTCTGTTGCAAGCGACCCGAAAAGAGAAGGGTATGGCAACGTATCATCATGGATATAAGAAATGCGTGTGTCTTTTGTTGCAAGCGACCCGAAAAGAGAAGGGTATGGCAACTTCATACCACCCGTCAAGCAGATCTGAAACTGCTTCCGTTGCAAGTGACCCGAAAAGAGAAGGGTATGGCAACGCCGGTGCAACTGCAAGAATACTTGGAGTAGTGTTGTTGCAAGTGACCCGAAAAGAGAAGGGTATGGCAACATTTCGACTGGATGACCGGCGTAAAGCCTATTGAAGTATTAATAGCCCTGCTGCGGGTTGGAACATTAGCAAGATGTTTGAGATACTTCATTCATGGGAGCTTAATAAGGAATTCCTGAATATTGTATTTGTGTCCCCAGTGCCTGCACTGTTATTGATGGCAGCTGGGACTGTAAATGATGAGCGATTAAATGCCGCGTCCCATATCTCGCAAGTCTTTGTGTTTCACAATGACCGGCGGGAGAAGATTGAATTGCCCGATGGTAGAATAATTAGCCGAGTGGCAGACACCGGCTGGCGGTTAATTAGTGATTTTGGGGTTATATAATGAAAGAAACCCCGATTATTTTACAGCCCTACAGATCTCGCACCATGCTCTGCCTGATCCCTGGTACTTCAATTTATTTTTGACGTCCCTGACTATATCACAGAAAATAAAGATTGGTTTGAATATCTTGCAAAAATATTCAGAGACATGGCAGAAGAATATCAATATGCAGCAGATACTTCCCCTGATGGATTATTGGAGATAAACCCCTTTTATGCTTCAATGCTTCCGAATCCAATTCCTCACCCGGAACGAGGAACGGAAAATTAAAAAAGAAGGAAAACGGAGCTGAAACTGATGAGGCCGCCACTCATGCTTTTTATGGTTGCAGCTCTGCTTCTCACTGCAGGCTGTATTGGAGGAAACGATGACCAGGTATTCAAGAGCCTGGTCGAACAACTGAACCAGAAAGGGTTGCAGACCAAAGACACCATACAAAATGCTGATGGTTCGTATAATAAAGCAGTTATTGAAGATATGATTAAGACGTACAATGACGCGAGAACCAAGATAGTTAGTATGAAATTATCTGATGCGTATTCAGGAGCCAGAGATAATTATATCAAAGGAATTGATGAGGCAACAGCAGGGTATTCAGCACTTATTAAAATTGACCCGAAGCAAGGATTGGGGGCATTAGCTGGAATTGGGACAACGATGCAGAGGTTCACGAACGCCCAATCTTACTTTGACTCTGCCAAGCGCGTAATTGGGGTCCCAGTCACATAAGAAAAGAAACGGGAAGAAAAAATAAGGTTGTCAAGGATATGGTAGACAAGCCACCTGAAGATAAACTTCATTATCCTTATTGACCCACTCTTTATTCGTCCCGCAGTACTGTCCGGAGGCTCTTGAATGAACCTCTGGATCAGAATTCGTATCTTTTTTAACGTAACAAGTCCTCTCTCGTCATTGGGCTCTGATCCCCTCAGAGAACAAAAAATATATTCTTGATAGGAGATATGTATATTCATCCACCTTTGTACCAAAGGTTACGAGGGAGTGGAACATGAATCGAACGGCGACTAAGTAAAGTTGTCTTTTTGATCATAACAAGTCAAACCAGCCCATACTCTGATTATATTGGGCTGGATCCTTTTACGGGTATATGTTTTCTTCCTGGTCCTTAGTCCTATCTTCGTGAGGGGTGGTAAATTTCTTGTTTTGTACCAAATTGTTGACGTCAACAAAATGGTTTATCGTATATGAGTCACAGCTTTGATCTTCGGTATGGCCCGCTGTGCCCCTAAAACAGTCGTATACTCTTGAATTCCATCAGCATACCCATATACTGTTATGATATCATCTTCGAGGATTCGTTCATTTGGAGCCTTGTAATCAACATAGATATCGTCTTCAAACCATAGATCATCAGAATATTTTGACTGTCCTGTAAACATCCGAAGGTCAGATCCTCCAAACTTACTGATGACCTGACTGACCTTCCCTTTAATTTTTATTGGCTGGCCTTTGTATTTTTCAGGATACCTGGCTAATTCTTTATATGGTACCGCTGTAGCAGAGGTAATTATATTCGCAGCCTTTGTCATCGGGGTTGCAACCGCCCTGACCGGTGCAGAAGTTATCTGCTGCGTCGATTGGTAAGTCCCCGGGGTAGCCGACTTGTCCGAACCACCGCCCGCCATCCCTGCAACATAAGCGAGAAAGAATAAGATGAAACACACTGCAAATATCCCAACAACAATTTTCCCAAGCGGAAGACCAGGTAGTTGAGAGGTAAAATGATTTGAACCATACCCAAGATTCTCCTCATATATCTGCTCTCGTTTCCAGGAATACAAAGGCAGGAGAATCCAGAATAATATCAGTAAGAGCATCCATTCCCATCCCTTCATTTTGCCCCACATGGAAGCGCCTGGATTCATCCCAGCATTGAGCGATTCAGCATCCCGTTTGATGTAATATGCACAGGCAATAACTGCCAGGAATCCTACAACAGGATTTGCAATTGCAAGGATCATCGGGACGAGATATAATGGTACCTGCAACCAATTCCGCTGGTACCCTGAATCATATTCTTTCCGGGTATTGGTATGAATGGGTCCAGCTGGTTTTTTCTCCGGTCGCCGTATAGGGATCTTCAGACTGTTTCTCTCCCTGTTCCTCTCATAAGTCGAGTTACCCGGATCCAGCATCAGGGCATTTTCAAAACAGGTGTCTGCATCCTCATACTCATCAGACTTTGAGAGGCAGATCCCCAGGGCATTCCAGGCTTTGTGATTATTCTCGTCCTGCTCAACCGCCTGATGAAACTGTTCACAAGCTCCGGGCACGTCCCCTGATCGGAACAATCTCATGCCCTCCTCGAATGACATACTACCAACTCGACGGCAGCCGGCATAATACTGCCGCGGGCACCTGCCGCGTGAGCGGGTGCAGGAACCTCATTCCCCCCGCACGTCCGGTACGTCATACTGTGAACATCTCAAACTCGTTGATATGGTTTCCGTTTTTGTCGATATGTAAAATTCACTATGTGAATAGCAAGTATTATATAATTAATTGCAAGTGACCCGAAAAGAGAAGGGTATGGAATCGAAGTGTTTATCTGCCTTCGATATAATATTTATTTGTTGCGAAAAGCCTGATACAAGAAGGGCATGGCAACTTTTAACACTACGGGATTATCATCATCAGTCATAGTTGCATTTAACCCGCCAAGAGAAGGGTATAGCAACATATTACCCCAATCTACTGGAAAACCAGGCAACTTTCGGACCTGGTCAGTATGATTTAAATTTTTTTTTAACCAGGACAATCTCAAAGAAATCTTATTTTGCACGAAAAATTTTTTCATTGGTCAGACTTGAGGTAAAGCTTCATAAGGGTTTTATTAAAAACTCGATATTCTCTTATTATTATCTGATTGATAAGTATTACACTCCTACCACCGGCAAATTCCTCTTAACAATTACCAAACATAAATCTGACAACAAACCCTTCCAAAAACCACTATTGTTACGTAAATATTATTCTCCCCATTTTCAACAGATTTCAAGCTGTTCAGAGCACTGAAAACCCTTCTCCCTGTATAGTTATCTCATCTGGATCCTTACTCCTCTGGTACAATGTATTATCCGAGTCAAGATCGATAATATGCACATCATTAATGATATTTGAGAACTGTTCCACAGTCTCATTATGGCAGGTGCAGTAGATAACCTGGGTATGTTCTGCAACCGCCGCGATGGCCTGAATTGCCTGTGCATGCCTGACCTCATCACAATTAATGAGAATATCATCCAGGATCAGTGGCAGAGGTTCATTGTGCATGCAGTACTCGGTTGCATAGGCAAGTCGAAGGGAGATATACAGCTGTTCAGCAGTCCCCTGGCTTAGTATGCCAGGACTTTTCTTGTAACTGTTATCCATGATAACCTCAAACTCTTCCCCGGAAATGGGCAGTATAATATTAGTATAAGCTCCGTTTGTCATTATACGGAAGTACTCTGTCGCCCTGGATACAACAGCCGGTTGTTTCTCCCTCTCAAACTTCTCCAGGGATTGCCTAAGTAACTCTGCTGCAAGTGTACTGACCGCCCATTTTTTCCCAAGGTCATTAATAGTTGTATGAAGGAAATTTCTCTCAAGAAGCAGCCGGCTTTGTTCCTCTGACTCCCTGAGTATAGTCATCTCGGTGTCAATACTCCCAATCTTATTATCAACAGCACTGATCTTTTCCCTGATTTCCTGTATCCTGAATGAAAGATTCTCAATATTGGCCATTACATCTTCTTTTGACACTGAGGAAAGTTCATCAGATATAAGATCAAAGGCATCCGGTCTGCCATAAATCGTATTAATCAATTCATGTTTCTGGTTGATCTCCCTTTTAAGTTCGATTCCTTTAGTAAATCGTTCCCTATATTCACAATATGCCTGGTAATCAGGTATACCGGCATCGGAAAGAAGCGATTTCTCCTCTGCAAGTGTTATGTTAAGAGATTCCCTTTTTTTCAGGATCTTATTCTCTATATCCCTGATCGAATCAAGAATATTATCTCTCTGACGAATGATATCCTTCTCATTTGAAAGCAGAGATACAAGACGTTCTGTAAGGAAATTTACCGAACTATCATCGGTTGATTCGGAGACGAGTCTGCGAAGGGACAATACCTTGTTTTCATAAAACTGAATCTGCTTCTCCAGTTCTTTAAGTTCCTGTTCTGTCTCTGTCAGACTGGAGTAATGTGCACGAGCCGCCAGGATTTCCTGGATAAGACTCTCAAGCCGGCCGGGATTGGAATCGTCAGGCAGCCCTGCCCTGACCAGTATCTCCCTGAATTTACCTCGTTCCTGGTTCAGGCGGTCAAGAATCATGTTAATTGATCGATCAGCCTCTTCAAGTGAAAGTTTACGCCTTTTAATTGTGTCATGAAGGGTGTTGAGACTCTCCTGTTTCGTGCGTTCTGTCCTTATCTGCTCTGTTATCTCACTGATGCATTGAATAAGTCCTGTGCTATCATCCGGAAGCTCATCTATAGAAAAAACCCTGGTTAAAGGAGAGAGCATCTCCTTCGTTCTGTTAATTAATTCCTTTCTATTGACTTGTCTTCCGGCAACCTCCTGTTTAATCCGGTTAATGTCGTCCAACTCCTGTGATGCGGCTTTAATTCCGGACAGAATAGGGTACACATCCCCTGGAGTCAGTTTCCTTTCAGAGAGAACAGGGGAGAAGGTTTCTGAGAGAAAGATATACCACCGGTGTAAACAGGCATCATAATCCTTCTTTGCGATATCCATCTCAATACTGGCTTTATGGATATCATCCTCCGCCCTTTCCTTTCTTTTCATTACCTGTGACAAGTTAATCCTCAATGCCTCCGCTTTTCCTGCCTTATCAGAAAGCTGTTCAATATGACGGATTAACCTGTCTACATCTTCCGGTTGCCGGACTGTAATGTTAAGTTTTTTTAAATAATCCTCAATCTCCCTATTCTCTCTCTCCTCTTCTTCGGTCATTTTGTAACTGTTATTCCTTTCAGCCATGTAAAGCAAACCTGAAATAACCAGTATGCCCATGCCTAAACCAGTAATTATAAGCAGGTCAAGGAGAAGCCCTGCACCAGTGCAGATAAGGCCGGTAATGAACAGGAGAACAGATATGATTAAGTGAATACCAATGCCCCGGGAACTTTCAGCCTTTTTGCGGTTTTCCCTGTGCATTAGAAGCTCTTTAAGTTTATAAAGGGCTTTTAGCTGTTTATTTAATTTTTCAGTCGAGTTTGTTTTTCCAATCGATTTGATAGCGTCTTCAACCTCCGTCTGTTCATAAATACACCTCGAAAGATTTTGCTCTTCCTGGGAGACCATCAACCCGGCCTTCATGGCCTTATTCTCATGGGCATGAATCTCTCCTTCAAAAGTTCGAACTGAAGATAAGGCAGTATCGTACTGGAAAGCTGAAAGAAACGAGGGTGAAATTTCAATTCCCTCGTTAGTAAGTGAAGAAAGAGATCTATTGTACTTTTCCTGATCCTCACCTTGTTGTCTGGACCAGTGGGCCTCTTCCTGTTCGAGGTATTGTATTTCAGATACAAGCTTTTCAATCCCGGCTATAGAATCGGCTGCTGATAGTTTTTCTAAACCAGGTTCCGGAATGTCCTGTTCCATTCTGGAAATTTCATCCTCAAGGCTCTGTTTCTTGTTCAATTCCTGTAAATACTCATGTTCTGACTTTTCAACAGTGACTTTTGCGGTAAACAATGCATTTTTCAGCTCAGAAGAAAGGTTGACAGTTTCCAGCTTTTCTGTGTTCCAGGAAGGACCAAGACCTTCAAGAGCGATATCTAAGTCTCTATTTTTTCCTGAGAGTTTTGAAATGATCGTCGAAAGTCTGCCATTATCAGATATGTACTGCTGATGGAGGCGATCAATTTGCATGATATCAGATTCATGGGCAATAATTTCATCATTAATACTTAATTGATGGGTTTTTAATTTCAGACTCTCAAGATTATTCGCCAGATCATTTATCTCCTTCTCCTTCTCAATTTTTATGATCTGAAGTTCTTCTATTCGTCTGTCATGTTTCACAAAAAAGTCGTCAGGGATGTTACCAGGGATATTTATCCCGTTATTCTCTTCCTTTTTTTGGGTAATAGATAGCCAGGGGTCCCATGCTTCGGTGAGTATCCTGTAGTGTGTGAGTTCTTTTTGTACTGCCTGCTCTTCCTCCTCAAGTCTTTTCTTCTCCTGCTGAAGTTCTGCAAGTTCATTACTTTTATCTTGGTATCCTCTTGTTTTCTCTTCTATTTCATGAATTTCTCTATTTATCTTCTTCAATTCGTTGTTGAGTGCATTTATTTCCCGAACACTTCCTTTTTGGAGGAAGAGATTATTCGCATCTTTAGTGCAAGATTCAATAAATTTATGTGGATTGGCGTTTTTAATACTGAGAAGTCCCCCTAAAAGGAAATCCTTTACAGAGTTGTCATTGACAAGGGTGCCACCATCCCAGAGATCCTTGTGTGAAAGGGCAAAGACACGGTTATAAAATTCTTTTCTGATCTTTCCCATGTGAACATTGAGCTCTTCAGCACTGGTAGTCGTTCTGTCTTCCATCAGCAGATATTGCTGAAATTTTTTGTTGGCGACTTTTATCCGGTGAATGGCATATCCTTTTCCATCTTCAAACATAACCGATATTGATCCCCCTTTAATCTGTCCTGATATGGGATCATACTCTTTTGAGGCATTTCTTCCGGTAGGAAATCCAAAGAGCATCCTTCGGACAAATTCAAGGAATGTTGTCTTACCTGATTCATTTTTTCCGGTAAGAATGGTCACCCCTGCCATGGGGAATGGAAATTTCCTGTCAATAAGTGTGCCAAACCCCCTGATGTGAATTTCGTCAATCTTCATCTGCTGCCCCCAGGCCTAAAAAAATGTTATCTTCTGCCTTTTGTATAAGGAGTTTTATCTCATCTTCTGATAACTTTTCCAGGACATGTTTTAATGAATGGTGATGAAAGAGAGGAGCAAGTATACTGCGGGCTTTAGCCAAACCCGGTTCTTCTGCAAGAGAGTCTGCAATCCGACAGATTTCATCAAAGATATCTCCTTTTCCTTTAATAGCTTCCCGGTCAATTGATGCAGTTGTCTTGTCATTTATTGCAGAGAGGAAACAGAATGGCGGATATGGATTATACTCCTGGTATGTCTTGAAAATTTCATTAATCATGTCGGTCTGCATAAGATTTTGATGAAGCTTTCCGCTGCCGGTAATGGTTATAGAGAGGATTGTGGACGTTTTATTATTACCTGGGGATATATCTCTGAAGATGTTTTCTATTGCAGAGAGGAGTTCAGATTCCTCTTCCATCCCCTGGATGGATACTTCCATGGTTTCAAACGTGACCGGTGCGGTCTCGAAAAATTTGGTATCTATGGTCCCATCTGTATGGATTATTCCATAAATACAGCCTCTTGCCCCTGTCTCCCGCCAGTTTCTCCCCTGGATATTTCCTGGATAGATGATGACCGGGTCTTTTTCATGCACGGTAAATCCGGCATGGATATGGCCAAGTGCCCAGTAATCATAACCAAGACTGGTCAGGTCTGTTATGCTGACCGGAGCATATGGGATATGGCCGGATGAAGAACCGATGGTGCAGTGAACAAGGCCAATCCAGGGTATGGATGGATCATTTTTCTTTGGAAACCGGGAGACCGGGTTTTCATAAGTTTCGGCTTTTAAAAAACTTCTACCACATACCCTGGCTACTGTTTCGTTGTTATGCCTGATATCGACCTGGTTACAGGAATCTGATTGTACCAGGTAAAAAGGGGGTTCATCTCCTGTTATATGCAGGATATCATCCCATATGGAAGATTCTCCTTTTTCTGGTCTTAGTGGATCATGATTGCCTGTGGCGATGATAACCTGAATGTTCTGTTCTCTCAGGCGTTCAAGTGCCCTGATAAAATGGTGCATTGCCATGAGGTTTTTTTCCCTGCTATCAAATATATCGCCTGCAATGAGAAGGAGATCTACTGATTTTTCTAAACATAGATCAATGATGGCATCAAATGATGAAAAGACTGAACGGTGTAAAAAATCAGCAAGTTGTCGGTTCTCTTTTGATAATCCTGAAAAGGGGCTTGCCAGGTGCAGGTCTGCGGTATGGATGAATGATATCTCCTTTTTATTGAATTGCATGGTTATTATCACCTGATGCGAGGTATTCAGGTTATTTATTTTTTCTGACCTCAACAGGTATTAAAGATACTATTTGAACCTGATAATCCTGTATTTATTTTCCTGCATTTATTTACATAACCGGGTTATCATGCAAAGATTAATTTTTGGAACCGCATATTAACTCCGTATGAATTCGGTGCTGATAACGGGGGCCGGGTATCGAATTCGCAAGCGTGGGGATGTGTTAACGATTGAAACAGGGAAAGACAGCAATACTGCTGAGCCTCCCAGGACTCTTTCACCACTTGGTCTTGATCTGCTTGCATTAGCAGGAGATCATTCCATCTCCACGGCTGCGGTTCGCCTGGTGACCTCTCATGGAGGGGGTATTGTTCTTATGGACGGGCTTGGGAATCCCTTTGGGCATTTTCTTCCTATTGGCAGATCAGCTTTTATTGAGAAGTATGAGAGCCAGGCTTTCGCCCCTGAAGAGAGAAGACTTGAGATTGCCCGCTCGATATGCATTGGTGCACTGGAAAATAAATTAACTCTCCTCACCGGTCTTCAAAGACGCCGGGGTTTTGATCTTTTAAGGGAAATTGAAATTATAGAAAATGCCCAGGATAGTGCCATGGAATGTACGAATACTGATTGTCTCAGGGGTGTTGAAGGTTCAGCTGCCCGTGCATATTTCCAGGGATTATCATTGGCTTTTGATGACATATGGGGTTTTTTCAGAAGATTGCAAAATCCTGCGACTGATCCGGTGAATAGTCTTCTCAGTTATGGGTACGGAATGCTATACATTCAGGCAAGGCAGGCATTGGTTCTGTCTGGTTTTTCTCCATATTACGGGGCATATCATGAGACTTATAAAAAACAGGAAGCACTTGTTTATGATCTTGTAGAGGAGTTCAGACAGCCGGTTATTGACCGGACGGTTGTGAGTTTTCTTTCTAAACGCTTGGCAACTCCTGATGATTTTACCTATCCTGAGGAAGGGGGCTGTATGATCGAGACAGGGGTGAAGAAGAAGTATGCCGCTGCCGTGCTTGCCCGTATTCATGGGAAAGTGAAATACGAGGATCGTACTTTCCAGGAAATTTTCAGGATACAGGCTGAAAAGCTTGGAAAGGCATTGACTGAAGGGGGGAGTTATATTCCCTACCGGTTCAGGCTATGACGGTAAAACACATTATCGTCTGTTATGACGTGGAGAAGACTAAGGATAGGAACAAAGTGATTAAGGTCCTTGAGTATTATGGACTGACAAGGGTACAGTACAGTGTGTTTATGGGAAGTCTTACTGAAACAAGGCTATTACAGATGAATGTACGACTTAAGAGGGATTTTAAAAAGCCAAGTATCAGGATTATGGTGATTGAGGTCTGTAATGCATGCATGGAACGTGCTTTACTTGTGCATGAGGAATTACCACCCTTGAACAGGAAGTTTGAAGTGATCTGAAAGAAGGGATATTTGGACTCCTTTTGAGGGGCTCCCCCGATCTTTATAAGCAGGATCGCCTTAGGAGGTCGGGAGAGAAAATGATCAATCGGGGCCTGATACGGGCTTGGATCGATCCCATAAATTTAAATAAGATCACTACGTCCTTATATACTGAGGGCTCGAAATCGATCGGGAGAGATACCCTGAAAATCGGAGGGTGGAGAGATGGGTTTTGAGCCGATCTGAGCGAAAAAAGATGCGGTTGCAAGTGACCCGATAAGAGAAGGGTATGGCAACAAGAGATGTATTGATTAGTT
>Ga0255342_1006305_pt1 | contig 10877 bp, 5 predicted proteins | sample wastewater_treat_3_FD_192416 | JGI IMG/M metagenome (GOLD analysis project Ga0255342, IMG submission 192416) | Wastewater microbial communities from Lulu Island WWTP, Vancouver, Canada - plant14 | ecosystem: Engineered > WWTP > Wastewater > Unclassified | place: Canada: Vancouver, British...
CTCGGGCAGCCCGCGGCGCTTGCGCACTTCGTTGAGGCCGGTTCGCAGGAAGGTCGAGTTGCTCACACCCGGTATCTCGATGGGATACTGGAAGGCGAGGAAGATGCCGTCCCGCGCGCGGTCCTCGGGGGCTGTCTCCTGTATGTCCTGCCCCTTGTAGATGATGCTGCCTTCGGTGACGGTGAAGGCCGGATGCCCCGCAAGCACCTGCGCGAGCGTGCTCTTGCCCGAGCCGTTCGGCCCCATGATCGCATGCACCTCGCCCGGGTTGACGATGAGGTCAACGCCTTTCAGGATCTCCTTGCCCTCGACCTCTGCGTGCAAGTTTCTGATTCTAAGAATTGGCTCCAAACGAAATCTCTTTCCTTGACAATGTTCCCAGACTGATTTCCGCAGCCGCCGTCAACCGACGCTGCCTTCGAGACTGACCGACAGGAGCTTCGTCGCCTCGACAGCGAACTCCATCGGAAGCTCCCGAAAAACCTCCTTGCAAAAGCCATTGATGACCATCGAGATGGCATCCTCGGTGGACAGCCCGCGCTGCCGGCAGTAGAAGAGCTGGTCCTCGCTGATCTTGGAGGTGGACGCTTCGTGCTCGACCCGCGAGGAGTTGTTGCCGACGCTGATGTACGGGAACGTGTGCGCGCCGCACCGGTCGCCCATCAGCATCGAGTCGCACTGCGTGTAGTTGCGCGCGTTCTCGGCTTTCGGCAGAACCCGCACCAATCCGCGGTAGGTGTTCTGCCCCCGTCCGGCCGAGATACCCTTCGAGATGATGGTGCTGCGGGTGTTCTTCCCGATGTGGATCATCTTCGTGCCGGTATCCGCCTGCTGATACTTGTTCGTGAGCGCCACCGAGTAGAACTCGCCGATGGAGTTGTCGCCCTGCAGGATGACGCTCGGGTATTTCCAGGTGATGGACGACCCGGTCTCGACCTGCGTCCACGAGACTTTCGCGTTCGCGCCCGCCTTCGCGCGCTTGGTGACGAAGTTGTAGATTCCGCCCCTGCCCTCTTCGTCGCCCGGATACCAGTTCTGGACGGTGGAATACTTGATCTCGGCGCCATCGAGCGCGACCAGTTCGACGACGGCGGCGTGAAGCTGGTTCTCGTCGCGCATCGGCGCCGTGCAGCCCTCGAGATAGCTCACGTACGCGCCTTCCTCGGCCACAATGAGCGTCCGCTCGAACTGCCCCGTGCTGGCGGAGTTGATGCGGAAGTAGGTCGAGAGCTCCATCGGGCAGCGCACGCCCTTCGGGATGAAGCAGAACGACCCGTCGCTAAAGACGGCGGAGTTGAGGGCGGCGAAGTAGTTGTCGGACGAAGGCACGACCGTGCCCAGGTACTTCCGCACAAGCTCGGGATGGTTACGGAGCGCCTCGGAGAACGAGCAGAAGATGACGCCCTGCTCCGCGAGCTGATCCTGAAACGTGGTCGCGACCGAGACGCTGTCGAAGACGGCGTCCACCGCCACTCCCGCGAGGCGCTTCTGCTCGGAGAGCGGGATGCCCAGCTTCTCGAAGGTGGAGAGAAGCTCTGGATCGACCTCTTCCAGCCCCTCCTTCGGCTTCTTCTGGACAGGGGCGGAATAATAGCTGATGTCCTGATAGTCTATGGGCGGGTACGTGACGTTCGGCCAGTCCGGCTCGGTCATCTTGAGCCACTGGCGGTACGCCTTGAGGCGCCATTCGAGCATAAACTCGGGCTCGTGCTTGAGCGCTGAAATCTGGCGGATGACATCCTCGCTCAGACCCTTCGGGATGGTCTTTGCCTCGATGTCGGTCACGAAACCCCATTTGTATTCGCCGTTGGCGATCTCGTCAAGTGGACTGCTCATATTGTAAACCTTATAGACACAACAGCAAACCGCCGCCAATCATTCCCGGCGGCGACCGAGTTTGCTGCCGACAGGAGTTCGCCCGGAACGCGAACATGCTACACTCATGCCGGCGAAAGGACTTTTTGCACTATGCGAGCCGCACTTTTGACTCCCGTGCTTCTTCTGGCCGCGGCCTGTCCCGCGAACGCTCTTCTTGTCTCGCTCGACCCCGGCGCGCCGATCAGCGAGACCACCGGGCAGATATACCTGAACGCGTCATACATCAAGGCGAGCGGCGCGCGCTACGCCCGCGTCAACTTCATTCTGGGCCCGTGGACGTCCCCGTCGGACACGACACGGCGCGGCCCGGGCAATCTGACGTGGAAGGAAACCTACGACGAGATCATCAACAACCTGCGCGCGCAGGGCGTTGAGGTGTACGCCCTGATCGGAGCGCAGGCCGTTCGCAGTTCCAGCGGGCTCAACAGCAACCAGTATGTGTCCGACTACGCCGCCAACTTTACCACAATCGTCGGTCAGTTCAAAGACCGTATTCGCGTTTTCGAGTCTTTCAACGAACCGAACGACTGGGCGGGCGGCACGACCTCTCAGGTGACGCCGTACTGGTTCGCGAAGATGCTTAAGAGCATCTACCAGTCGGTGAAGATAGACAACGGGCACCAGAGCGACCCGTCCTGGCAGGTCACTCTCATCTCGGGTCCCCTTTTCAGCCACGACCAGGACACCTGCGCAACGTATATGAGCCAGGTCTATCAGCAGGGCATCAGCAGCCATGGATGGACCGCGTTCAAGAGCAGCTACGGCACCTATCCGCTCGATGGAATCGGCTACCACATCTACGTGAAGCTCGGGCCCAACACCGAGCAGGCGATCGTCAGTGCCGAGAACACGAACCTGAACGCCATCTGGGGAGCAGTCACGAACTACGAAGGCGCGGGCACGGCGAAGCAGCTCTGGATTTCGGAGTGGGGCTGGAACACGGCATATATCACTGAGGCAGAGCAGGCGCGCAACCTGACGCTCGTGTTCAACCTGTATAAGAACGACCCGCGCATCGCTTTTGCCAACTGGTTCCAGATTTCGGACTTCGGGACGAACGACAAGTGGGGCCTGTATCGAGGGGCGATCACCGAGGAGAACAAGAAGCCGTCCTGGCAGGCGTTTTACGACTTCGCGACGGCGCAGACGCCCGCGGGCACGATCACTGGCACGGTGGTTGACGCCAGCAGCCAGCCGGTCGCCGGCGTTGTCATCTCGAGCACCACAGGCGGGCACACAGCAACATCCGGGGCAAACGGCGTTTATACGATGACCGTTCCTCCGGGCAGCTACACGCTCAACTCGTCCGCTTTCGGCTATCGGAAGGCGACCCGGGCGGCGGCGGTGAACGCGGGCGAGACGGCGACCGTGAACTTCGCAATCCAGGCCGCCATCGCATCCGGCTCGCCGGCGGACGCTAAGACGTGGTTCGACACAGCGTTCGTCCGGCTGAACGGCCTGGTTGTCACGGCGTCTTTCGCTGACAGAATCTATGTCCAGTCGCCGGACCGCTCCTGCGGCATCGGAGCCATCGGCGCGTCGGCAAGCGTGGGCGACATCGTTGACGTCGCGGGGCTGATGCAGACGGTGGACGGCGAGAGGCTCCTGAACCTCGCCGAGGCGCGGGTAACGCTTGCGGGCCAGCCGCCGCCCATCCCCCTGAACATGGTCTGCCGCGACACGGGCGGAGGCGCGAGCGGACGGCAGGAAGCGGTCACCGACGATGCCCGGGTAGAGCCGCCCGCTGCCGCCACGGGGCTGAACAACATCGGCCTGCTCGTGCGGGTTGCCGGACGAATTGTGTCGCCGGACTCCGAAGCAGGCGCCTTCTATCTCGATGACGGTTCAAGCGTATTCAACGGAAGCGGAAATCGCGGAGTGCGGGTATCGGCGTCCGGCATGACGCTGCCGTCCGAGGGAGAGATGTACGCCGTGACCGGGATATCGGGCGCGACTGTGCTGGACGGCAAGGTCGTGAGGCTGCTGCGCGCGCGAACTCAGTCGGACCTGGCGAAGCTCCACCCCGAGGCCGCTCAGCCGGTAGTCGAGAATGCAGGATTCGAGAGCGGCGCGCTCAGCCCGTGGACCGCCTACGGATCAACCGACGGAGTGATTACGGGAACGTGGTTCGGAGACATCACCGCGCACAGCGGGAGTTGCTTTGCGGGAACAGCCACGGACGGAGGCGCCCGCTCGGGTGGTTACTATCAGCGTGTGGCCTGTGCCCCCGGACAGACCTGCGCCGCTCGCGTGATGAGCAGGGTCTTTCACGGAGCCAACAGCGCGGCATCCACGCTGTCGCGGGTGGGTCTTGACCCCGCGGGCGGGACGGACCCGGCGTCGGCGGCCATCGCGTGGTCGGCGTGGGATAGCCAGGAGGCACAATACACATCGGTATGGCGTTTGATCGAGACTCCCACGGTCGCGGCTTCGTCCGGGTTTGTGACTGTCTTCCTCGATTTCGTCCAGACCGAAAACGCCGGATGGCATATCAACTGTTTCGATGACGCAGCGGTAACGGCATTGTAGGCGCAGTGGCACACGTGGTTTGAAGACACGTTACGAAATAGTGTGACTTCCGCGTCTTCGGACGGGCTTTTGGCACGATTCTTGCAGCTAAGTACACTGGACAATCCGGCGCGGCTTACGTCACGGATGCCAGACGGCGCTTTTGCACGGGCCGGAGACGTTTCAGCATACGGTCTCGACCGATAGAGGCTGGAACTTTTACTACGACTGAGAAAGGGGTATCCACATGAAGACTGCGATTCTAGCTGTTTCCATTCTTGCCATTTTCGCCGCGTCGGCCGGAGCGGCGCCGATTTTCGGAACTCAGGGCTCCGAAGACGTGCACGGCCTGGACGGGCTGCTGAGCAACTCGGACCTGATCGCCGGAATGATCGCGACAGAGCTTCCGGGCGACCTGGGCTGGCATTCCGCCAACGGCGACCCGGCCGACAAGCTGCCCGCCTTCACGGATGGCGCAGGAATTCGCGCCACAGGACTCACCGGCCTTCTGAATGACTATGGCAACGGCAACCCGGCCAAGAAGATTGAGTACAACTTCAGCGCTCCGACCGATATCGCCGGAATCCGGATTCTCACAGGCAACGGCGATGTCAACTTCAACGGACGCGTCTTCCAGACCTACACAGTCGAGTTCTCGACGGACTACGGCAACAACTTCTCGTTCTTCGGCTACTTCCAGTCGGACCCGTCGGGAGCGATTAACTCGGCCGCCACGCTTCGACGCAGAGCGACAATGACCGGCCTGTTTGACACAACAGGAACGCTGGCGGCAGGCGTGACGGACATCAGGTTCAACTTCTACTCCGTCAGCAACACTCAGGGCTGGTACTGGGATCCGTTCGATGGGATTAACCCGTTCAACGGGCTGGACGATGGATTCAGCGCGGCCTTCGAGTCGCCGCTGGTCTTCGAGGTAGATGTCCTGCCGGTGCCGGAGCCCGCAAGCCTGCTTGCGCTGGCGACAGGGCTGGCCGGATTCGCCGGACTCATCCGGCGTCGCGGATTCTGACAGACAGCCGCAGGCGCTAGACCTGGCATTGTTTGGGAGCTGCCTTCGGCTCGCCGTGGGCGGCTCCCGTTGTATTTGTAAGGCAGCATTCGCGCCGGCGCAGCAAGCGTCGCGCGAGTGCGTGCAAAGGAAGGAGCTTGACATGACACCCTTCAAGCATGCAGTTCTCGCTGTCGCGATTGCGGCGATGGCGACTGCCGCAACCCTCTCCACTCCCGCAATCGGGGCCGAGGGCCCGCTGGTCGGGAGCTGGGTTGAGACTGCTCCCACAGGCACTCCCCTGCCTCCCCTGCCCCCGATGCCAACTCCGCGGGCGAATGTCGCCAGCGCAGTCGTTAACGGAAACAGCCTCATCGTCATCGGCGGCCAGACCGGCCCTGGAACGGACACGATCGTCGGCACGGTGGAGGTGTACCGGTCTCAGGCCGCGGGGGGCGCCGCGAGCACAAAGAACATCTGGCAGACGGACACATCGCTGGGCGGTGTGCACCTGCCCATGCCTGCCCCTCGATCGGGGGCATCGGCAAGCGTCATCCCGGACCCGTACGACAACGCGAAGAAGTACGTGGCCGTTGTCGGGGGAATCGGGCCGGACGTCTTCGACGAGGACGGCGACGCCGATACCGAAGAGATTATCGCATCCAGGGCCGTGCAGGTTTACGACTTCTTCGGGCACACATGGAACACAGCCAGGGCCCTGAAAGGGATCGAGGGCTGGGGCGCGGCGCTTGTGAAGGTGCCGGAGCGATTCACCGATCTCAACATGGACGGCGACTGGAATCCGGGCGAGCCCTTCACGGACAGCGACGCCAACGGGACGTTTGATGTGCTCTTGCACCTGCTGAACGGGGTCTGCACAGTCGATCCGGGCGGGTGCGGCTTCCCGAACAACAATGCGTACGAGATATATAACCCCGGGCGGCGCGACAACCCGGCAACAGCCGGCACTGACGAAACGATAGCAGACTCGTGGAGCTACTCCATTAAGCAGTCCCCGCCGCCCGAGCGCGAACCGGCGGGAGTGCTTGTCACTCCGCAGCCACAGGCGGCGGCCGACACGCGCACCCGATTCATCTACAAGTTCGGCGGCGGCACGGGAGGAGTACTCTCGACGCAGAGCGCAATCAGGAGGGACGCAGACAATCCGTCGGCCGACTGGCAGGAGATCAAGACAATGCCCAGCCCGCTGGTGGGGCATGTCGCGCTGGCGCTTCCGGGGAAAGACTCGACCAATGCGTCCACCCAGTATCCGGCTGTCTTTGGCGGCCAATCAGCTGAGACAGGCGCGAGCGATCAGATTCTGGTCTATCAGCCCGAGCCGAATGGTTGGATCGTGGACAGCACGATCACTGTCGGCGAGGCAGCACGCCCGCGCGCGGGCCGGTTCGCAATCGGCATAATGGGCGACAGCGTCTATATCACGGGGGGCTTTGACCCGTCGGGAACGGTGGACGGCACGATGCTTCGCGCCGCTCTGAATCCGGGCAACACCCCTGTTCCTCCAGCTCCTGAAACGCCGCTCTTCGGCGTCTGGGAGAACGTGCAGGCCGAAATACCGACCAGCCGAACGCGCTTTGCCTATGCTCAGATCGGGGCGGAACTCTATGTGTTGGGCGGAGCGGACGGACATGTCAACGCTCAGTATTTCGAGGATTCCTTCTCGGATGACGTCGAAGTGTACAACATGAACACAAACACGTGGACGACGTCGGACGAGAGCAAGGGCCCCAAGACCGAGACCCCGATGCCCGTGAACCTGAGCAAGTCCGTGGGAGCGGCGTTGCAGGACAGCACGGGCAAGACCAGAATCTACATCACCGGTGGAGCGGTTGACGCGAACAAGAACGACACCACCGACGACCCGGAAGACCTCGATCCGAGCAACATCCTCTACATCTACGACCCCATCGCCAAGACGTGGAGCACAGGGACGCCCATGCCGACCGCGCGGCGGTATGCCGGAGTCTTCGTGTTTGAAAACAAGATGCACGTCGTGGGCGGAGTGCTGGATACCGGCACTCCGGAAGGGGCGCCGCACGAGGTGTACGACCCGGTCACGGACACATGGTCCACGGACCCCAGCGGTTCGCCCTACGGAGGTCGGCAGGGCGGTGCGATGACCGTCGCCGACCACGGCACAGGCGGCATGTGGGCCTACTGGCTGGGCGGTTCGACAGTCAGCACGCAGACAGCTCAGTGCGCGCGGCTGAATCTGAGTGTTCCGGAATCAGCCTGGGAACCGATCGCGAACATCCCCGTTGGCGGGGTCTCGGGCACGAGGGCGCTCACGATCGCCGACGGTGATATTCAGTATCCGGCGGTCTTTGGCGGGGACTTCGGCCCGGTAGCCTGCGCCTACGACAAGGCCTTCCACTACTTCTCGGAGTTCCACCCCGACGCAGAGAAACAGAACACGTGGGGCGCTGACCCTCCGATGGTTGTCGAAGAAGAGGGTACGGTCGTTCGCAGCAACTTCGCTATTGCCCAGTATCAGGGATACGTTTACGTGGCGGGCGGAGACGCGGGTCCCTGTGACCTTGTCAACCGGACACTGCGCACCCAGATTCTGAGCACGGGCTCGGTTGATGTGACCGGGGTTGGCGAGGCAAAGTACGTTCGCCTTGCCAACGACCTCAGGGGCGCTCCCCGTCCGGACGGAGTCGTCGTGAACTTCACGGCGCCGCAGGTTGTGAACCTGGTGCCGCTTTCGGAGGCGGGGTTCTTCTACATCGAATCACCCGACCGCTCGGCCGGCATTCGTGTTGAGACGCTGGACGCGCTGCCTCAACTGGGGGACACCGTGCTGGTGTCCGGGCGTCTCGGGACAACCGCCGACGGCGAGCGGGTAATCCGCAGCGCCACAGTATCTGTGACCGGTAACAGCCCGCTCGCGCCGATGAAGGTGACCAACGCCGCCATCGGCGGGGCAGGCTTCGCAGGTGAAACGGGCGCCCCGGCCGCGTTCGGGCTTGACAACACCGGCGTGCTGATGAAGACCGCCGGCAAGATCACCCGGATTGACTACGCCGAGGACTACTTCCTGATTGACGACGGTTCCCGTGTTGACGCGGCAACGACAGCAGCGGGGATCAAGGTGATCAAGACCGGCCTGCTTCCGTGGTTGGAGGGAGACTGGGCCATTGTCACGGGAGTCGTGACGCCCCAGATCGTGGACGGCAAGATGATACGCGTTCTCCGGGGACGGGAAGACCCGGCGGAACTGGAGTTGTTCACGCCGTAGCCTGACTTCATCACCACGTCGCAGGGTTGTGCGCGCCGGAGGAATGCCTGAGGTTCCTCCGGCGCTTTTTTGTGTGCCCTGGCAGCGATGCCGCCTCGATGCGCGTCAGTCCCGGCCGTGCTCGCGATAGTGCTTCAGCCCGTCGACCAGAGTCCGGAGGTTCTCCCAGGGGACTCCCGGCGTGATCGAACTGGACGCGCCGAGAATCAGCCCGGTCCGGGGTCCGTTTTCGACGAGGAAACGCAGCTCGTCCCTCACATCCACAGGTGTGCCGTGCGGGAGCGTCGTCGTCACCGATACCCCGGCTAAGATGAGAAGCTCCTCGCCGTCGCGCGTTTTTGTGCGGCAGATGGCGCGGTAGTCCATTCCGTCCTCGTACTGGAAACCCTGAAAGCCCTTGACCCCGGCTTCGAGCAGCCGGGGCACGAGCGCCATGAGGTTGCCGTCGCAGTGCCAGATGAGCGTGACTCCCGCGCGGACCAGCGGCTCGATGCAGCGGGCGAAGTGGGGCAGCCAGATAACGTCGAGACTCTCGGGGCGCACGAGCAGGCCCCGCGAGTCAGCCATGTCGTGGTCGAGCCGGTAGAGCAGCGGAAGGGTAGCCTCTGTGTATGCGCGCGCGGCGGCCCGGTTGTTCAGAAGCGCGAGGTCGGCTTGAAGCCGGAAGTGCTTCTCCATCACCTCCGGATACAGGGCATATGCTGAGAAGTAATGGACATACCCGTAAGCGCCGTATGCCAGCTTTGGGAAGCCCGCGAAGCCGTATCCGGTCTTGAGGATGTCGGGGCCTATGCGCGCCTGAAGCTCGCGCTCACGGCGCACAACTGCCTCAACCGCCGCGTCTTCGTCGAAGGCGCTGATGGCGGCTTCGAGCTTCAGGAACTCCCGCTCTTCGAGATGCTGAACGACAGACTCGGGCGAATCAATGACGATGCCGTCGCACACGACTTCGCGCGCGCCCGTTGTAGCGCCGCGATCGCGCCCCTCGAAGCCTCGCGGCCCCATCGTGAGGGGGTTGTCCCACAAGCACTGATCGAGAAGGCAAGCGCCGATGGCCCGCTGCATGGCGAGATAGGTCTGCTCGGGATTGCGAACATAATCGCCCGGAGACGCGCCGGCCAGGCGCTCGATGTGCTCGTGCTCCATGACGTGCAGCATCCATCCGGGGATGCCCTTCACGGGCTTCCGGCGGATGGTATCGAGCGCCAGCCGCGCGTTCGCTCCGAGCGGCTCTGTCAACGGATGCGCGCTACGCCTTCCGGTCGAACTGCGGGACCTTCATCTGCTTACCGCCTTTCAGCGCGGATTTGTGCGCGATGATGCCCGGAGCAGTGAAAGCAAGTGCCTCATACACATCAACCGCGGGCCTGCGGCCCTTCGCGATCGCCTCGACGAACTCGTGGGTCAGGAACGGCTCCGCGCCGTCGTGTCCGCCGCCGTGGCGCATCGGCTCAGGCAGCATCGTCTCCCACCATGCGGGCTGATCGTACTGCTCGAACTCGGGCAGATCGCGCTCGAAGCCGGCTGTGTCCTTCTCCTTCTGTCCGCCCCTGCGCACGATAATCGGCCCCAGCCCGTTCGGGTCGGGTTCGAAGAAGCTCATTTTCGTGCCGTACCACTGCGCGCGCTCGGTGCCGCGCATGGAGCCATACCAGTAAACGGCCACGCGCATCGCGTGCCCCCTGTCGGTCTTGAACATCGCGGTCTCGTTCCAGAACGGGTTCTTATAGACGTTGTCCTTCACGTACTGGGAATCGTCGCCCCACCCGATGCAGGTGACCTCGGTAAGCCGCTCGCCCGTGAGCCCGACAAGGAACGCGGTGCAGTGGGTCGGGTAGTTCATGGGCGGCAGGCCGTACCGCCACGTCCGCTGTCCGTCCTCGACATACAGCACGTCGAGCCCCGGATGGTGATACTCGGCCTCGGTGTAGAAGATCTCGCCGAAGGAGCCTTTTTCGTACCACTTTCGGGCCGAGATCATCGCCTGGTGGAAGTAGCTGGTCTCCGCCATCATATACGTGAGCCCGGTCTTCTGGACGGTCTCCAGAAGCTCTTCGCACTCGTCTATCGTCATCGCGGCCGGAACCGCGCAGATGACGTGCTTGCCCGCCTTGAGCGCCTTGACGCAGTGCCGCACGTGATCGGGCGCGGGGGTGAAGATTGCCACGGCGTCAATGTCGCGGGCTTTGATGAGTTCCTCGAGCGACGGATATGTCGTGT
>Ga0255342_1006316_pt1 | contig 10857 bp, 8 predicted proteins | sample wastewater_treat_3_FD_192416 | JGI IMG/M metagenome (GOLD analysis project Ga0255342, IMG submission 192416) | Wastewater microbial communities from Lulu Island WWTP, Vancouver, Canada - plant14 | ecosystem: Engineered > WWTP > Wastewater > Unclassified | place: Canada: Vancouver, British...
CACAGGCGGTCATTTCTCAAACACATCTATTAGAGCCATCTTACGGCAGGAACGTTATACAGGCAATATACTTCTACAAAAAACTTATGTTGAAAACCATATAAGCCATAAGACCAAAATCAACAATGGTGAATTGCCTATGTATTATGTAGAAAATACTCACCCTGCCATTATAGACCAAGACACTTTTGACAAGGTACAAACCGAAATTACAAGGCGCAGAGAATTAGGTGTTTTTGCGAATTGGGCTATTAACACAACCTGCTTTACCAGCAAGATTAAGTGCGGGAATTGTGGAGTCAGCTATAGACGCAGCGGCAAACGACAAAGCAAGAAATCAAATGAAGTTTATTATATTTGGACTTGTCAAACCAAAGACCGTAAAGGTGCATCAGCATGCATCTCTAAAAACATCCCTGAAAAAATGCTTCAAAAGTATAGTGCTGAGGTGCTTGGATCAGAAGAATTTGATGAAGACATATTCTTGAATGAAGTTGAAAAAATCGTAGTAAACGGTGAGGATGAACTTATTTTCCATTTCTATGATGGACAAATACTACATCAGAAGTGGAAGTCCACTGCAAGAACTGATTGCTGGTCAGAAGAACGTCGTAAAGAGTGGGGTAAATATCAAAAAGGTAATAAACATGCTAAAGGTAGTAAAGGTAGGTGGTTAGAAGATGGCAAGAACAGCAATAGTTAGAAATGTTACTACCATTCCAGCTACTCTTTCTCGCTTTACAGCAACTCCGATAAATGAGCAAAGAAAAAGGAGAACAGCTGGATATGCCCGTGTTTCTACTGACAGTGAGGAACAGTTAACAAGCTATGAAGCTCAGGTCGATTATTACACAAACTATATAAAAAGCCGTGATGATTGGGACTTTGTTGAAGTCTATACTGACGAAGGCATATCAGGCACTAACACCAAAAAGCGTGAGGGTTTTAAGCGAATGGTTGAAGATGCTCTTGATGGAAAGATTGACCTCATTATCACTAAGTCAGTCAGCAGATTTGCACGTAATACTGTGGACAGCCTAACAACAGTACGTCAGCTAAAAGAAAAAGGAATTGAGATCTACTTTGAAAAAGAAAATATATGGACTCTTGACTCAAAAGGTGAGCTGCTAATTACCATAATGTCTTCCCTGGCTCAAGAGGAAAGCCGTAGCATTTCAGAAAATGTTACATGGGGTCAAAGAAAGAGATTTGCAGATGGTAAGGTTTGTGTTCCATTTAAACACTTTCTCGGTTACGACCGTGGAGATGATGGGAATCTTGTACTTAATGAAAAAGAGGCAGTAATCGTAAAACGGATTTATAGTATGTTCCTTCAAGGCATGACACCATACGGTATTGCCAGCCAGTTAACAGCAGACGGAGTATTATCCCCAGCTAAAAAAGAAAAATGGAATGCAGGTACTGTTAAGCGTATGTTAAGTAACGAAAAATATAAAGGCGATGCCCTTTTACAAAAAAGCTACACTGTTGATTTTCTAACTAAGAAAAAGAAAGATAATGAAGGTGAGATTCCTCAATATTATGTTGAGAATAACCATGAAGCCATTATAGAGCCTGCAGTGTTTGATATGGTTCAACGAGAACTGGAAAGGCGCCAACCCGGACGTAATCGCCATAGTGGGGTTCATATATTTTCTGGAAAAATAAAGTGCGGTGAATGTGGCAGCTGGTACGGCTCTAAAGTATGGCACTCCAACAGTAAATACCGCCGCATGGTTTGGCAGTGCAATCATAAATTTAATAAAGATGAAAAATGCAAAACTCCTCATCTCGATGAAGAAACAATCAAAACATTCTTCATATCAGCGGTCAATAAGCTGCTTTCAGAAAAAGAAGAAATATTTGAAAACTTTCAACTTTTAAAGGATACGGTATTTGACACTACTGACTTGGAAAAGGAACAAACAGAACTGCAAAGCGAAATAGAGGTTATTGCTGGAATGATTCAGCAAGCCATCAGCGAAAACGCCCACTGTGCTCTTGACCAAGAGGAATACCAAGAACGATACAATCGACTGGTTGAACGCTTTGACCTTGCTAAAGCTCGGCTTATTGCAGTTACTGGAGAAATCTCTGATATGAAAACAAGGCTCGGTACGGTGAATGACTTCCTTAACACACTTCGCAAGCAAGAAGACCTTATTACCGAATTTGATGTTGAGCTTTGGTGCATCCTTGTAGATTATGGCACTGTTTATGATAAAGAGGATGTACGGTTTACCTTTAAGGATGGCACAGAAATTCAAGCATAAGAAACTAAAATAAAAACTCCCCATCGCTGATATTAATTCAGTAGTGAGGGGTTTCTTATTTCGCTTATTATAAAGAATGGTTCATTAAGCTTTCCTAACAATACCTGACCCAAATATTATAAATATGAATCCAAGTATCGTTAATGCAGGTTTACCTATATCCAACTTAAAAATGTATCCAGCAGCATGGACTAACAATATAATAAATCCAATTGAAGACATTGCAGTACCTAATATTTTTTTACTATTCATTTTCATTTCCTTCACTTTAATAGATTTTACTTATAATATCTAAATGAAAACAGCACCTTAGGCTCTCTAAATTATTCCATCCTCCTTTCGCATTAATTAATGCGAATTCGTGATTTCTCCAACAATTTGCGCTATACCAAAATATATCGACAGGATACCAATCAATACGCATAAGTACACCAAAGCTGATCGCTCCTTATTTTTGTATACTGCTACAAAGCCTGTTATCGTTGAGATGATCGCACAAGAAAATGCTCCTAAAGCCATCACCGCCAGAGGCAAATTACCAAAGAAGCCTGTGCTATCCGCCGGCTTATCGCTATTCATTGATAACACATTTATAGAAGCTACTAAAATAATAGCAACAATTATCAATACTACCGCATATTTGCCGAGTTTAGTCTTAGGTAAAATGCAAAATGAGTTCTTCATAAGAATACACCCTTCTTTAAGACAATTTCCTAATGAGGAAATATAATTTCTGCCGCCGTCCAGAAAATAATCAGCAATCCAATCAGTATAGCAAGCAATGTCAAAATAGATCTGTCCTTATTTTTCGCAAATGACATAATTCCTAATACAAAACCAGCAAACCCTATAACTGCAATAAAAGGATTAGGCAGTGGAAGTCGGATTATCATAGCTAAAACCGATAATTTTATTGCCATTAATAAGATATAAAGTAATGTTAGTATCGCTGCCCATTTCCCAGCAGTCGTTTTAGAATAAAGTTGCATTTTCATTATTTTTCACACCTTTCACGTAAAATCAAAAGTCATGCTTTAATTATCTCATCCGTGCTTTTTTGCTTTAACATAATAAATAGGCCGATACTCAACCCTATCCCAACTCCAAATGACGTTATAATCGCGAGAAAATTCAGATCGAAGGGGCCAAAAAAACCCAGCAAATTTTCGAAAGTTGCTTTTATGGAACGCCCAGCATTAAATAAGCTAACTAATATCCCAAATGGCAGAGAAACTATTCCGCATACTGCTGAAAATATCCAAACAGCTTTGCGCCCATAAATGATTGCTCCGAAAATCGCACCACAGATTACCCCCATGAATATAATCGCTATTATATCCGGTATGTGAGGATTCTCAAAAAAAGTATGGATAAATGGAATTGAAAAAAGTGCTTCTGCCAAAATGAAGGAACTCCAAAAACCAACCGGGATTGCGACAAGGCCAGCGAGCGCAATTTTCCCTATCATCTTAGGCTTACCGAGACAGGTGCCCAATAAAAGACCGCCTAATCCTCCAGCAATGATTGTCTCTAAAATATAATTATCAAGACGCAACAATATGATGCAACCTATTACTCCAGCAATGAAAAAGGAAATCGCTCCAGCAAGCGTTGACCATAGTAAGAATACCCAAGTGTTTTTACTAATTTCAAACATTTTACTCACTCCTTTAATCAAATTTTTTTGTTCATTATATGAAGTAGAAAAACATTTTACTTTTATGTAATACTTACCCATAAAGATGCATGTAAAACGAGCGTAAAATATTTATTTTTCTCTCTTTCTCATGGGTATCTATTCACATTTTATCTTATATATGTATTCTTCCAGATTTCTTACTTCTTCCATGTTATTTGGGCTTTGATAATCCTTTTCGCCAATTATATCCCTCATATAGTCCCAAAAGGCAGCTGTCAGATTCGTCTCATTAACAGCAAGTATAACCGGTGGTGTGGATGTTTTAGCAACTATCGCCCCTATCTCTTCCTTAGCATATAGCAAATAATTGCTTTCCGGCATTTCTTTAATCAATTTGACATGGAAATTTTCATATGTCTTCAACAAATACACTAAATGCTCAAGATGTTCAATATACTCTTCTTTCGTGTAATAAACAGACCCTCCACTCATCATATCAGAAAAGGAAACCTTGATTTTATTGTCTTTTATTATTTCAAGATCAAATATTGGTATTATTTCGTAAAATGTATTTGTCTGCAGTATCACTTCAAAGTTCATTATTCTTTCCCTTTGATACTCTGCCAGGTCGCTGTTTTCTATTCCAAGACGCGACAAGATACCCGATGACACAGTTTCCGGCATTGTCAATATAGAAATCGACTCTGTTTTTATCATGGTGTTGCTTTTTTCTTTTTCAAACTCCTTAAGGTTTTCTAAATAAAGTTCTTTGTCTTTCGCCGTAAAGATTCGCATCAACTGTTTGCATTGATTCAAATATTGATAGAATTCTTCCGTATACGCCCTAATCGCGTCATGGTTTCTAACCAGCAGATTGACTGCTTGGTTGATTGATTGTCCTACTGAACTTGATATCACAGCTGATAGGCCTGGGGATATAAACATAGTTTGCTTGAAAACCCCATCCCTTTTTTTAGGGTAATAATAAGGTTCAATTAAACCTGTCATGTACAGAGGCATCCATTGGCTGATTGCGTTTAACATTTCATCCAAGTTACGGCTTACCGTATGTATAATCTTTATCTTGTTTCCTTTTGATAGAACTGCAACCATTAACCTGTCCCATCTTGAAGCAAATTCGCGGTCTGCTGTCATCCAGTCTGTAGACTCATCACTATATAGGAGCAAGGTTTGTGGCTTGTCTTGTGCCGCTACTTCCAGCAAAAAATATTCGGCAGTTTGACGCTTGCCTTCTATTCCATAATAAAGAGAGATTTCATCTTGTGGCAATTGGGATGGGTCATTTATTCTCTTTTTTGCTTCTGCCATATTTACCGGTATCTTCGAAGTTAAATTTAACTTACTCAAGTCATCAAGAAAACCTCCAACGGCTTCTATTTCATCATTTTTTTCATCTATGAGCCATTTTGCTATCAATTTGCCAAGAACGTCTATGTCATAGCTGTCCATACTTACTTTCAATGCATCCAACAAAGCTTTGCTCTGATATTCAGATACACAATGCCGTGCAAAATAATCAGCCATTTTAGTTATGACCGCCTCATCCTTTATGGCTTTGCGTTGTCCCCTTCTGAGTCTGCTGATGTGAGACGGATCAATCTTTACCTTCTGCCCTAAAGCACTGTTACTTGTATTTGTTATATTCATTAGAAAATCTAATTTTTCAGAAAATTGCAATCTTATCACCTCTGCTTGATTATACGCCCACGGTAATATATAATCAATGTTATTTGACATGATTCATGTCAAAAAATTTGACACGGTCAGTTTTTTAGGAGCTCTTCCATAATAAGATTTATTGAAGTATAATTCTTCCAAGTAGTCTAAAACCAATTGAAACGAGGTGGTTAGGTTGGGTTATGAATTTCGTATGAAAACAGGTTTCTTTGAAACTAAAACATACGCTTTGCTTGTTCATAAAGGAGAACTGGTTCTTTCTCCCAAAGAAATTGACGACGGATTAATAACAATACCGGAAGAGAGTATTTTGAGCATCACAATAAAAAAAAGTCATAAATCTTTAGAAATGGAAATCCAAACAGATGAGAAGCTTTATCATGGTCAATTAGACAATAAGACGGACTACGAAAAACTCATTAATCAAATTAAAGAAAGTATTAACAAAAAAATCTTATGTGAATATGAAGGAGGAAATTAAAATGCGTAAGAAATTAGTTTCATGGTTATTGACAGTAATGATGATATTATCGCTTATCATATCTGTACCAATGACTGCTTACGGTGCTGATGAACCTCAAGCAACCAACATTATTGTCGCAAACACCAATAACAGCAGTATTGATTTTTTTGATATTTCAGCTAATGGCAATATTGCACCAGCCAGAACACTCAAGGGAGCAAGCACTAACTTAAACCGTCCGGTTGACATTGCTCTATATGATGGGGAGCTATATGTATTAAATCACGAAGCACATGCTATAGAAATATTTGATCCGCTGGCTTCAGGCGATACTACACCTGTAAGAAGAATCATTGGCGGTATGTCTTATCCTTCCGGCTTTGATTTCGACCCGGTCACAGGTGAGATATATGTAGCCAATTATAGCGGTAATATTACGGTTTATAACATTACAGACAGCGGCACCGTCACACCCAAGCGCACAATCGCAAAAGGCAACACCATGACACTGGCTGTGTCCGGAAATGAGCTGTTTGTAACTACATATGGAGAATCTGCAGTATACGTTTATAACAATGTCACCGGTGAACTTCTCCGTACCATATCAGGTACTAGTACTGGATTTTCAGGAAATCTATATGGGGTCGCTATATCCGATGGGGAATTATACATTGCCGACTCCGGCAACAATGCAATAAAGGTGTTCAACACGACCGACAGCGGCAACGTTGCGCCCAAACGGATAATTGCTGGTGGCAACACCCTTCTGGGCACGCCGCGAGAGTTTCACATTGCCGATAACAAGCTTTATGTTGCAAATAATAACTCAGTCACCGCCTTTAATTTGACAGACGGCGGAGATGTTGCACCGGTTCAAGTCCTGTCTGGCGCAGCTACTACCTTTAACGCCGTTCAGGGAGTCACAGTGGCTGAAATGCCGGAGATTCCACAACTTATTCAAACAAGTGAAACAAAAATGACCGACTTTTTTCCAAAATCTGCTCAGGGAGAAAACGGAATTTATCTGCAATCACGGGATGAAAACAGTACTTATTATAATCTTGATTACTTCGGAGACTATACGTTCAAAACAACTGGAACACCTTGGAATCTTCCTCTTGTAATGATTGGCGATAAAGCAAATGAAATCATTAAAGCTGATCCTTCAGCTTTAAATCAGGTCGGATTTGAAAGAGACAGTGTCATCCGCACTACTCTAAACGGTGATTTCGGCTGGGTGAGGGTAACAGGCAGCACTCAAATGGACACCAAAGGATCTGCCAGATTTTATATCTACAAAGGTGAAGACGGTTATTCTTCTCCTTTATGGGAAGCAACTCCCGGAGTAACGCCTGTAAGTTTTGACTTGATAATTCCGTATACTGAAGGTGATGAATTGTTCTTTTCTGTGGACGCCGGTGCCAATGACATTGATGACTGGGCTATATGGAAGAATATCCACTTTGCCCCGCAGAGTGGACCATTCTCAGGTGGTGTAGGAACAGAAGAAGATCCCTACTTAATTTCAACAGAGGATGATTTATTTGAATTAGCTCAAAAAACTACAGCTGATAACTCCTTTATAGGTAAATATTTCATTCAGACAAATGATATTGAGATAACAACAGTATGGACTCCAATAGGATGGAGAGGCAATTACTATGATACTAATCTGCCATTCGAAGGTTATTATAATGGACAAAGCTACAGTATTTCTGAGTTAAATATTTCCTCTTCCATAAGCTGGGCAGGACTTTTCGCAGTTATAGGTGCAAATGGAACATTAGAAGATATTAATCTGGAGGGTGTCAGCATAATAGCAGGATATCATTCTGGTGCTTTAGTTGGAGAAAACAGAGGCCTAATTAAAGGATGTAACACATCTGGGTCAATCAGTGGAGCCGGGCAGTTGGGTGGACTGGTTGGCATGAATCACAATGGTTTATTAGAAGACTGCCATTCCTCAATGACTGTAATTGGAACACAAGAGTCTGTTGGTGGTTTGGTGGGTTACTCAACAAATAATTCCGGAAATGCAGCTAATTCAATTTTAAGGTGCAGTTCCACCGGTGATGTTACCGGTATTCAGCGTACGGGAGGTCTTGTTGGTACATTGCAAGGTGGATTATTATCGGAAAGTTTTGCTCTTGGTAGTGTAAGCAGTTCAAATAATAATACTGGTGGACTCGTGGGAGTTATTGAGTCTGCCAATGGTTTTGTTGCTGAAGTTAAAAATAGCTACGCAAGATTATCTATCTCATCTCCAAATGATAAATCTGTAGGAGGAATGTTTGGAGCAAATTACTGGGGTACTGTTTCTAATTGTTATGCAGCAAGTAGTATTGCAGCATCCGGTTTAAATGTGGGTGGTCTAACAGGTATGATTTATTCAGGTACAATTACATCAAACAGTTATTATGATGCAGATTTATCTGGAACGTCTGATATTGGTAAGGGAACACCAAAATCAACTGATGAAATGAAACAAATTTCAACCTATAATAACTGGTCATTCCCCGATGTATGGACTATTAACGCAATTGATAATGATGGTTATCCGGCTCTTGCATGGCAGGGTTTCCCTCATGTATCACTTTCCGATGATGCAGATTTATCAGGTCTGTCAGCTTCAGGCATGACAATAACACCGGTTTTTGATGCTTCTGTAACAAGCTATTCAGCTAATGTAACAAACAACATTAGCAGTACTACAATTACAGCAATTTCTGCTTCAGAATCTGCAACAGTGAAGATTAACGGTACTACTGGCAATAGCAGAGAAGTACCACTGAATGTAGGAAGCAATTTATTTACAGTAGTGGTTACTGCTGAAGACGGTGAAACTTCTAAGACATATACAATTAACATTAATCGAGAAAGCTATGTTCCTGTTGAAAATCAGAAACCAGTTTTAACTTCTGACTGGAATTACACCACAGTTTATTTTGGCCAGAACTATCCTTTTACTATAAATGTTACAGATTATGAAAGTACACCAAATACGCTGTTGTATAGCTATATTGATAATGCTGCACCAAATCAGTCATATAATTTTTCTGTAGTACCGGGTACAGTCAACATAACCCTATCACCATTAAAGGGAGTTTTATCTTCTGGTAGTCATACTCTAAACTATTATGCAGTTGATGCAGGTGGTGCTGTATCATCGGTGTTGGTTCTACCTTTTACGATTGTAGAAAAAACGTCAAGTGAAGCCTCATTGTCAAGCATTTCATTAACAGACATAAACTTAACACCGGCTTTTAACTCAGGGACTTTGAATTATACTTCAAGTGTCAGCAACAGCATTAGCAGCACTACAGTCACAGCAATTGCTGTTTCAGAAACTGCAACAGTAAAAATAAACGGTGTTTCTGGAAATAGCAAAACAATACCGCTGAATGTAGGCAGCAATTTAATAACTCTATTAGTCACTGCTGAAGACGGCGAAACTTTAAAAACTTATACAATTGATATTACAAGAGAAGACAGCGGTTATGGTGGAGGCGGTGGCAGTTCATACAGATACTACACCATTACAGCTAAAGCAGAAAAAGGTGGAAAAATTTCACCATCCGGAAATATTTCTGTTGGTGAAGGTAAAGATAAAGAATTTACAGTAACAGCAAATGAAGGTTATATAATTTCTGATGTAATAGTAGACGGAAAAAGCCTAGGTGCTGTAGGCAACTATATATTTAAAGAAATATCCAAAGCTCATACAATCACAGCTAGGTTTATTGAGGAAGTTAAGGAAGAATTAGAAAAACCGGAAAGCTATGATAAAGAAATTCCTTTTACAGATGTTTCACAAAATGACTGGTTCGCAAATGATGTTATGTGGGCATTTGAAAAAGGGCTGATGAATGGAACAAGCAGTACCACTTTCGATCCTCACGGAATTACTACAAGAGGTATGATTGTAACCATTCTTTATAGATTAGAAGGGTCACCGTCATCTGAAGATAATACATTCATCGATGTGGAATCAGGAAAATATTATGCAAATGCTGTGGCTTGGGCAGCAAAGAATGAAATCGTGAAAGGCTATGGCAACGGAAAATTTGGTCCCGAAGACCCAATTACCAGGGAGCAGCTGGCTGTAATTTTAGTGAATTATGCTAAATATAAAGGTTATGACGTAGCATCAAGAGCTGATTTATCCAAATTTACGGATTTTGGGGAAGTTTCAATTTGGGCAGATGATGCTATGTCTTGGGCAAGTTTTGAAAAGCTGATTCAGGGCGATGGCAACAAACTAATGCCGGCAGGCAATGCAGAGCGAGCTCAGGCAGCAGCAATTTTTCATCGTTTTATGGAGTGTATCACAAGTAGCAGTAATTAGAACAATGTTTTATAAACCTGGTAATATAGGTTGTGAAAATTGTGAAGGCAAGGCAATATGGGTATTGTCAATATTTCTGATTATGCTATAGGCACTGCAATTCATAATGAGTAATCAAAATAAGTGAATCAAAAATGCCTGACTCTTTTTTCGGCTAGGCATTTTTGTGCTTATTTACCCTGCTATTTTCTCGAACAAATAAAATATGCACACCCCTTTTTGAGTTTGCACACCCCTAAACATAACACTTTTTAAAATAATTAAATTGTATCAATTTCTGCACTATTATATCTATGTTCATACCGTCTTTGATACAATAATATAACACTATTTCAACGTTGTAAACCCTACAAATGCGCTTTAATAAGGCCTTTTGAATTCCGTTTTTGTATTTCATAAGCACCTAATTTATTATTTTCATGTCATATCTGTTAAAAGA
>Ga0255342_1006321_pt1 | contig 10846 bp, 8 predicted proteins | sample wastewater_treat_3_FD_192416 | JGI IMG/M metagenome (GOLD analysis project Ga0255342, IMG submission 192416) | Wastewater microbial communities from Lulu Island WWTP, Vancouver, Canada - plant14 | ecosystem: Engineered > WWTP > Wastewater > Unclassified | place: Canada: Vancouver, British...
AAGATAAATAAAGATTCGCTAATAATAGAACCCACCAGTGGAAATACCGGGATAGCATTGGCATGGGTATGTGCATTAAAAGGGTATAGATGTATACTGGTAATGCCTGACACTATGAGTATCGAGAGGAGAAAATTATTGAAGGCATTTGGTGCAGAAATCATTCTTACTCCTGGAGAAAAGGGTATGGAAGGAGCTATAGAAGAGGCAGAGAGATTAGCCGGTACTAATCCTAGCTATTTTATTCCATATCAATTCAAAAATCCAGCCAATCCTGAAATACACAGAAAAACGACTGCAGAAGAGATATGGAGAGATACGGATGGCAAAGTGGATATTGTGGTTGCCGGAGTAGGAAGTGGAGGGACAATTACAGGGATAGCAGAAGTTATAAAGCCAAGAAAACCATCGTTCAGGGCTATAGCTGTTGAACCTGAAAAATCTCCGGTACTATCCGGAGGAAAACCGGGGAAACATAAGATTCAGGGCATTGGTGCAGGATTCATCCCAGAGGTTCTGAATAGAGACATCATAGATGAAGTTATAAGAGTAAGTGATGAATCAGCGATAGAGACCGCCAGAAGATTAGCTAAGGAGGAAGGAGTATTGGCGGGTATATCAAGTGGAGCAGCAGTTTACGCAGGAATTCAGATAGCAAAGAGAGAAGAAAACGAGGGTAAACTCATCGTGGTAATTCTACCTGATACAGGTGAGAGATATCTATCTACCGAACTCTACGAAGACTGAGTCAGCATATATATCCCCAGGGTGGCAAAGAGGTTAGGGCATATACTGATCATCCTGTCGTGAGCCAGATAATATGCCTTGACTATTCTTATACCTTTTATCTTACAGTAATCTTCAAAATCTCTTATACTGAGGGGATGAACGTCCGGAGTTTCATACCAGGTGTAGACAAAGTCTCCTATAGAAGAGGGGATCTGCCCTTTAAATAGGATAGATAGTCTTATCCTCCAATATCCAAAGTTTGGAAGGCTAACGATAACGAATCTGGATACCCTCAGTGAATGAGTTATTACCAGTTCAGGGTTTCTAATCTCTTGAAGTGTCTGACTTATTATAATGTAGTCATACGATTTATCCGGATACTCAGGCAGAACTTCTTCCATATCACCCTGATAGACAGATATCCCTCTTGAAATACTTTCAGATACCCTTTTCCCGTTTATCTCTATCCCCTTCCCCCTTATATTCTTCTCCTTCTCTAACAGAGCAAGCAGCTCACCATTTCCACAGCCCAGGTCTAGAACCCTGGCATTTTTATCTATAAGACCCACTATAATCTCGTAGTCTCTCCTCATCTTATCCCTCTATAAACATGCTCAAGGAAGCTACTTATTATACGGGTCTGTTCATCTTCCTCAAGTAAAAATGCGTCATGTCCGTAATTTGACTCTATCTCCCTATAAGTAACATCTATACCATTTGCCTCCAGCGCACGAACTATCTCCTTGGACTGAACTGGTGGATAGAGCCAGTCTGAAGTAAAAGATATTACAAGAAACTTTGTATCACCAGAATTGCTGAACGCCTCAAAGAGAGAACCATACCCATTTGCAAGGTCAAAGTAATCTATAGCCTTTGTAATATACAGATAGCTGTTAGCATCAAATCTCTGTGTGAAACTCAACCCCTGATGGTGTAAATAACTTTCCACCTCGAAATCTACCGAGAAATCATACCCATACCTCTCTTTCTGACGTAATCTCCTGCCAAACTTTTGCTCCATAGAAACTTCACTTAAATATGTGATATGACCAACCATACGGGCAATCGCCAAACCTGTATCAGGATGAGACTTACCATAGTAATCACCCTTATTCCAGTTTGGATCACTCATTATAGCCTGCCTTCCAACCTCATTGAAGGCAATCTGCATGGCTCTGTTCTTGCTGGCTGTTGCTATCGGTATGGCAGACCTTACCAGCTGGGGATAACTTACAGTCCATTGAAGGACCTGCATTCCACCCATTGAACCACCGGCGATACATAATATCTTCTCAATACCGAGGTAATCTATAAGATATTTTTGGGCATTAACCATATCTTTTATTGTTATCACGGGGAATTCAAGCCCATAAGGTTTACCTGTGGCTGGATTAATAGAAGATGGACCTGTCGAACCCTTACATCCACCAATCACATTGGAGCATATGACAAAGTATTTATTTGTATCAAAAGCCTTACCTGGACCAACCATATTGTCCCACCAGCCAGGCTTTCTATCACCCTTATGGTACCCTGCTACATGGGCATCCCCGGAAAGAGCATGCAGTATAAGTATGGCATTCTTTTTACCTTTATCAAGTTCTCCATAGGTTTCATACGCCAGTGTTATCGGTCCTAATTTTTCTCCACTTTCCAGTACCAATTCGTCTGGTGGATGTGCAAAGGTATAGTACTGTGTCTCTACATAAAAAACCTCTTCCATTCTTCTATGCCTTACTCAAAGCCTGATCTATATCATAAATTATATCATCTATACCTTCCAATCCGATGGAAAGTCTTATAAAGTCAGGGGTTACTCCTGCTGCCAGCTGCTCCTCCGGAGTGAGCTGGGCATGAGTAGTGCTAGCGGGATGAATTACCAAAGACTTGGCATCTCCTATATTGGCAAGATGAGACAATAATTTCACATTATTTACAAACTTCTTGCCAGCCTCCAAGCCTCCTTTAACTCCAAACCCGATCATAGCACCGAAGAGATTACGATTGAAATATTTCTTAGCTGTGTTGTAGTATGGGTTATCAGGAAGACCAGGATAATTAACCCAGCTGACCTTAGGATGATTCTTCAGAAATTGAGCGACTTCCATAGCATTCTGACTGTGTCTTTCCATTCTTATCGGTAATGTCTCAAGTCCCTGCAAGAAGAGAAAAGCGTTGAATGGACTCATGCAAGCCCCTAAGTCTCTCATCAATTGTAACCTTGCCTTAGAAATATACGCAGCCTCTCCAAACTTTTCTATATAATTCAATCCGTGATATGTAGGGTCTGGCTCCGCAATCTCAGGGAATTTCCCATTCTTCCAGTCAAATTTACCACTGTCAACAATTATTCCACCAATTGATGTCCCGTGTCCACCAATAAACTTTGTGGCGGAATGAATCACTATATCGGCACCATATTCTACAGGTCTCACCAGATACGGCGAAGGGATAGTATTATCTATAATGAGAGGAACCCCTGCATTATGAGCTATATCAGCAACTGCTTCTATATCAAGTGTATCAAGCTTTGGATTTCCAAGCGTCTCAGCGTAAATAGCTTTTGTCCTGGAAGTAAGAACTTTCCTAAAGTTCTCAGGATCAGAAGGGTCTACAAATTTAGCAGTTATACCTAATCTCTTAAATGTAGAGGCAAAAAGATTATATGTTCCTCCATACAGGCTAAAACTGGAGACAATCTCATCCCCCTCCTTGGCTATATTTAAAATAGCGATAAGTTCTGCCGCCTGACCTGAAGCTGTAGCTAATGCCCCAACCCCACCTTCAAGTAGAGCAACCCTTTTCTCGAATGTATTAACAGTAGGATTCATCATCCTGGAGTATGTATAACCTTCCTCTTCAACTGCAAATAATCTTGCAGCGTGTTCGGCATCTTTGAATAAATAAGACGTGGTCTGGTATATAGGTACCGATCTGGACAAGGTGTACGGATCGACCTCCTGTCCTCCATGTAAAGCTAATGTTTCAAAACTCCACTTTCTTTCCATAATTACCTCCTGAATCTTATAGTATTTTGTAACGAAATTATACTAATTTCTATAAGGATAGTCAAAGATTTATGAAAAGTCCCAGGACAATATTCTAGCATGTAAATTTCTCTACCTCTGTATCAATGTGCTGGTGATCAAACATCCAAGAAGAGTTCCGCAAAAGGTATATATAAAATCTTCCATGTCAGGGAAATCATCTATGAAATATTCTTTGGTTAATCCAAGAAGGATAACAGTAAATATCCCTGTAGTAAAAGAGCCTGTTAAAGCTACGAGGGTTACTGTCAAGACAAACCCCCAGGTAAAGTGAAGCTGCTTGTCCCAGGGGACAGCAGTAAATAATCCCTTAATATTTGAATTTGCATAGACCGGCTCTACCAGAAATAGAATAATAAGAAAAGGTATCAAAATATATCGGAACAGTAAACCAAAGCTATATTTATTATCCTCTATATAATATGTTGAACTCAAAGCTCTTTTCATATGCCCTATATTATATCTCAAAAGATTTTTCCTGGCTAATCATTTCCAACGATTAATATTCAGAAAGTTCTTGTAGTATTTTGATATCTATAGTATTATTATTCCTATAACGGTGTATTGAGGCTTGAAGAGTAAGGCAAGCACACCTTGATAGATAAGCATAGAGTAGTCTCTCGGAAACCCCTTGACAGAAATGTGGGGGGTAAAATATAGGTAAATTTAAAGTGAGAGTTAAATTATCCCGGGCTATAAGAGCCTATAAATAAGGGGTACGTACCTTGAAAAGTGAATATTGGAGTAAAGATAATAATTAGCTACTAAGAGACCTTTTTGTAGTCTCTCTTATTTTCTACGTCTAAGCTTTCAATTAACTTACGTCTAACCTGCTTCTTCAGCCCAACTGGTAAGGTACCCAACTATGTTAGGTCTAGTATAGTCTACCCAGGCGTCTAGATGGATGTTTATACATATAAGAGCTATCCTCCATATCCACTACTTCCTGCTGTAAACTCTGGCTTTCTCTAGTTCATAGTCTATCAATATACGTTTCATGCATCTTTCAACTATCCCAACCCCACCTGGCTGAAGGATCAGAGAAATGACGTTTGGATGTTTAGGAGGAAGTTTCTCACCCTTTTTAAGGTTCTTACCAGGGTTTTGATGAGGGGACCTAATCTTGCCAGGTTCGCCATCAGATGGACAGACTCTACTCAGGAAGTCATAGAAGGTACCGACACCTGGGATGTCATCAGGGTCAAAGCCACAGATGATAGCGAGGACTCTATCGGTTCTGAGTTTCTTAACCCAGTTAGTGATGCTATGGATTTTAAGGTGGGTCATAGCGACGAGGGAGCGAAGTATTTCAGCTTGATACTTAGCAGGTCTGCCAGTGTTAGAGTAGAGAGGGGATAGGATATTGTAAGCAGGGTCTAAGTTAAAGTAGAAGAGCTTATCTATAAGCTCAGAATATTCTTCAATCCTATCTCTATATAAGGGTAAGAGGCTTTTGAGTGAACTAATAAGATTTTTCTGGTATAATGAATGCTGTAAAAAGTGTTGTGGTTTAAGCATGTTTATCGCCTTCTTATTCAAGATTTTTCTTATAGGATAAGGGGGTGGTAAGGTAGAAGTCAAGATAGTTGGGCTGTGGAGGTGAGAAGTAGTAAGGCTACGAATGAAAGTGAGACTACAAGAGGTTTTCGGAGTTTCCGAAAATTTACCTAAACAAGGAGGAAGGTGATCCAGTCAAGTTAACCCAAAATGGTAGATTTGGATAGCGATCTTAGGGGGGGTAAAACAGGGGAAGATAGAAGAGTATTAAGAGTTTTAGAAAATCTTGATATTATAAATGGAGGTAAATAGCATGAAAAGATTTTTATTAGTTTTGAGTTTACTATTGGTATTTACTTTAAGTTCATTGGCTTTTGCTCAACAAATTTCATTCGCACCTGCACCTAAGCCCCCTTCTCCATCACAGTATAACAGTCCTTCTGACTACGAAAAGGCTGTAGGGAAGAAGATAACTAAGTTTAGCGAAGCCCCACAACTAGCAGACCTGGTAAAACAGGGAAAACTTCCTTCAATAGATAAGAGATTACCAGAAAAACCAATAGTAGTAGTTCCAGTAGAAGAAGTAGGTCAGTATGGTGGTACTTGGAGAATGGCTATGTCTGGAAGAGGTGACACGATGCTTCTTGTTAGAGAGATAGATTATGAGGGGCTCGTGAGAATAGACCCAACTCTTTCTATCGTTCTTCCTGGAGTAGCAGAAAGCTGGAAGATTGGAGGAAATGGGAGGACATTTACCTTCTATCTCCGAAAAGGATTAAAGTGGTCTGATGGAGAGCCATTCACAGCTGACGATATTATGTTCTGGTATAAAGATATCTTACTAAATAAAGAACTGACTCCTGTTCCACCAAAATGGCTCACCAGTGAAGAGGAAGTAGCAAAGGTAGAAAAACTTGATAATTACACTGTTAGATTCAGTTTTAAAAAACCTGCAGGACTCTTTCTACCAATGCTTGCCACAACCTCAGGAAGAAATTTAATTACCCCTTCTCACTATCTTAAACAATTTCATCCAAACTATGTGACTAAAGACAAGCTAGAAGAACTTATAAAGAAAGAAAAACTCAATACCTGGATCAACTTGTTTAGCAACAAAAATGACCCCTGGATGAATCCGGAACTCCCTGTCTTAAATGCCTGGAAGGTTGTTACCCCCATTGGTACAGGTACAAGGGTTTCTCTTGAGAGAAATCCTTATTACTGGAAGGTTGATACAGCAGGAAATCAACTTCCATATATAGACAGGGTCACCGCTGATATAGTGGAAAGTGGTGAGGTTTCGAAGATGAAAGCCCTTAATGGAGAAATAGATATGCAAAGTAGGGGGATTGGACAGAACATAGCTGACTATCCTCTCTTTATGGAGAATAGAGAAAAAGGGGATTATAGACTTATAAGGCAGACGCATACTTCTATGAATCAGCACACAATAATATTTAACCTAAATCATAAAGACCCTGTCCTAAGGAAACTATTTAATGATAGGAGATTCAGAATAGCCCTTTCTCATGCTATAAACAGACAGGAAATTATAGACTTGGTCTTTTTAGGACTAGCTGAACCTTGGCAGATATCTCCGCAAAGGGGAACTCCACTTTTCCATGAGGCCGCTGCTAAGAATTATACCGAATATGACCCTAAGAAGGCCAATCAACTCTTAGACGAGATAGGTCTAACTAAAAGAGATAGGGATGGTTTTAGGCTGCGTCCAGATGGAAAGACTCTAGAGATAACTATAGAAATATCTGGTATTCCTGGGGATATTTGGGAGATGGTTAGAAAATATTGGCAGGCGGTCGGGATAAAAGTAGCAGTAAAAGGAGAAGACAGAACTCTATGGGATATAAGGACTGCCGCCGCTGAGTATGATGTTACAAGTTGGTGGGGAGATTCTGGAACAGGATATGAGCCATTAATAATGCCATACTGGTATTTCCCATGGATGTATCCAGATTCGAGACAGGCGCCCCAATGGGCACTTTGGTACCAATCTGGTGGGAAATCTGGAGAAGTTCCACCTCCAGAGGTAAGACATCAAATGGCTCTTTATGATCAGATTACAGTTGCTACAGATCCAGCAAAACAAAATCAGCTATTTAAGCAGATCCTTGATGTGCAGGCTAAGAATCTCTATGTGATGGGTATATGTACGATTCCACCTCAATTTATAATTACTAAGAACAATTTTAGGAATGTCCCGGAGGCTTATGAGAGTGGGCAATTCCCAACTCATGCTCCTGTTAACACCTGTCAGTTCTTTATAAAGAAGTAAATATCACAAAGGGGGGCATCTTTTAGATGCCCCCCTTATAATAGGAGGCAAGATATATGACAGATATTCTGGAGATCATAAAAAACCCTGATAGAGTTGAGTTGATTCTTTCCAGAGAGAATGGGAAAAAAGTCTATCTTAGGATTGCATCCTCTAAAGCTAATGTATGGAGGTTACAGAGTGCGGATGTTAAGGAGGAATTTGATAATTTAGGAGCAGTCCAGCTTTTAAAGGAAGAATTTAATGAACCATCGAATGAAAATATCTTACCCTTAGATATAAAAGAGAAGTCTGATACCAGTTTTCAGATAGAGAGTGCTGTAAATAGTACATCTATACAAATTAATTTATCTCCCTTTCATATTCTTTTTTTAGATAAAACAGGAAAAACTAAATGCACAATAGATGATATATCTTTTGATGAAGCTTCTATTACCATCTCTGGTTCATTAAAAAACAATGAGTTTACTTATGGGTTAGGAGAAAGATTCAATGGTGCTAACCAGAGAGGAAAATCTGCTCATATATGGTCTGAAGATAGATGGTGTCAGACAGAAGGTAACAGCTATGTACCGATTCCATTTGTTCTGAGTACAGAAGGATATGCCCTTTTCATGAATCGTTATGAGTATTCATTTTTTGATTTGGGAGAAAATACTCCTGATAGATGGTCCATCACTCTTAAGGACGCCCCGTTAGATCTGTATGTATTTATCGAAGATTCTCCTAAGGAGATTCTAAGGGACTATGCTGAACTATCAGGGTTCTCACCTATGCCTCCAGAATGGAGTTTCGGAATCTTTGTTAGCAGACATGGAAGATTGCGAGAGTTTGCCACTATTGAAGGAATTAGAGAGATGGCAAGGAAGATGGAAGAGAATGATCTGCCCTGGACTACTGTAATTATTGAAGGGTGGAACACCTATGACACATCAACCTATGAAGATCTGAAAAAGATTGTCGATGAACTTCATAAAAAGGGGAAAAAGGTCCTCGTCTATGAGAGATGTGGAAGACTTGATAAAGAATACTGGGAAGCTCATAAGGCAAAGGAAGACTTCTTTGTCAAAGATAGTTCGGGGAATACTCTTATTAAAGAAGCTCCACTTTATAATCCTGTTGATGCGCCAGATAGAAGATTAAGTTGCTTTTTAGACCTTACAAACCCTGAGACCTTAGATTGGTGGCAAAATTATGTATGGAAGAGACTTCTAGTAGACATAGGATTGGATGGAGCAAAGATTGACTTTGGTGAAGAATTTCCCGAGGATGAGAATCTTAAGCTTTTTTCGGGAAGGTCTATTAAAGGAATGCACCATTATCATGCTGTGAAATATGGTACAATGATGTATAACCTCTACCAGAAGATGCGTCCAGAAGGTGGAATCTGCTGGGCTAGAGGAGGAGGAATTGGTGCTCAGAGATATCCGTACTTATGGTGTGGAGACCAGTTAAGGGAATTTCGCTTTTTAAAGGCTATCCTGTCCGCCATATTGAGTTCTGGGGTCTCTGGAATTCCATTTATGTGTCATGACCTGGCTGGTTATATGCCAGCAAGAGATAAAGAAAGGAACATAGAAGAAGAGGTCTTTATAAGGGGGACAGAATTGGCGTGTTTCACTGTAAATATGGAAACACACGGCACAGTAACAAGACCTTATGACTTCTCTCCTGAAATAATAGATATCTACAGGCTTTATTCAAAGATTCATTATGCATTGATTCCATATCTGATAGAGCAAGCCCGTATTTCCTCCGATACTGGAGTCCCCATTGTAAGACATCTGTACCTAGAATTCCCTGAAGATGAGAAAGTTAGAGGGATCGAAGATGAGTATATGCTTGGAGATGGATTATTAGTTGCCCCTGTACTCGAAGATTCCAATAAACGCGATATTTATTTACCTTCTGGGGAATGGAATGACCTGTGGAACGAGAAAATATTTAAAGGTCCATATGAATTCTCCAAGTATCCTGCCCCGCTAGAGCGTATACCTATCTTTATTTATTCTGACACAAGATCAGAAGTTCTAGATAAGGTGGTGGAGAATATAAAGTCGATATTAAAGTCATAGCAGAAGTAAGTTACGCTAGCCAATCATTTCCAACGATTAATATCGAAAGGTTCTTGAGAAAGAGGCTTATCTACTCTATAATAGATAGCATCTATATCCTGTACGAAGTTAAGTATCCCTCTTTATGGGGTACCTTATTATCAAAAATTAGGTATACCTTTACTTATAAGTTTCCAGAGTAGTTTATGGTACATTGAGGCTTGAAGGGTAATGCAGGCACACATCGATAGATGAACATAGAATGAAAGGGGTGATGCGTGAAAAGAAGAGCATAGAAGACATCTTGTTATAAATAATATTCGTAGGGATCGGATGTACTCTGAGGATAAGGATTATCTACTCTTTACAAGGAGGATGAAATGAAAGAATTAAAAGGTTTGAGCGATTTATTAGAAACTGCAAGAAGTATACTTCCCTTAGTTTTCACTCTGATTTTCTTTCAGCTGGTGATATTAAAGAAACCCATTGAAAATGTTAAAGAATTTAGTATAGGACTTCTGCTCAGTATATTTGGTTTGCATCTCTTTCTAAAGGGTATTTCCATGAGTATTTTCCCTTTAGGGGATTCAGTTGGGGAGAATTTAGTAGTATTAGAGAGAAAATGGTTGATAATTATTATAACTTTCGTAATAGGTGTATTCAGCACTCTTGTAGAACCAGCTCTAAAAGCATTGGCTTTGGAGGTTGAGGAGATATCTATAGGAGCCATATCTAATAGAATTCTAGTTTACGCTGTTGCCATCGGTGTTGGTACTGGAATGAGCATAGGGGTATATAAAACGTTGAATAATATACCTTATATAAAGGTTGTGCTCCCTCTAATTTTATTGATTACCGTGTTAATCTATTTTTCTCCAGAGGAATTTATATCCATCGCAATGGATTCAGCAAGCGCAACAACGGGTCCAGTAAATGTTCCACTGATCACAGCTTTATCGGTGGGACTAGCAAAAATACTGGAAGGAGTCGATCCTCTGCTGTTTGGTTTTGGCACAGTAGGACTTACTTCTATTGGAGTAGTAATATCAGTGTTAGTATTAGGAATACTTACAAGGATATAATAGGAGGATGGAGTTATATGGATATTAAATGTATAGTTGCTATTGTCGAAAGAGGGAAAGCAGATAAAATTGTAGATATGGCAAAAAAGGCAGGAGCAAAAGGAGCTACTATTCTTTATGGGAGAGGGACAGGACAAGCGGAAG
>Ga0255342_1006323_pt1 | contig 10844 bp, 7 predicted proteins | sample wastewater_treat_3_FD_192416 | JGI IMG/M metagenome (GOLD analysis project Ga0255342, IMG submission 192416) | Wastewater microbial communities from Lulu Island WWTP, Vancouver, Canada - plant14 | ecosystem: Engineered > WWTP > Wastewater > Unclassified | place: Canada: Vancouver, British...
GCGGATATCAAACATTTCTGAGAAATCATAAATACAAATTATCCGGAATATTGAACGGCATAATGATGGATCAATGGAATCCGGCTACAGATCATTCCGTTTATATGAATTTTGATATCAATCATTTTGAGAATCGTTTCGCCAATAAGCAACACCTTCAAGCAGATTTTAACCTGAAGCAAGATCAAAATATTCCCTTATTTGTCATGGTTGGACGTATGACTTTTCAAAAAGGAATTGATTTGGCAATTCAAGCTTTGAATCAAATGAATGATTTAAATTGGCAAGCTATTTTCCTCGGTACCGGCGAGGAAGCTGTTCAACGCGCTTGTATCGATTTGGAAAATCAATTTCCGGACAGAGTGCGAGCGATTATCCGTTTTGATGAAAAGCTCTCCAGAAAAATGTATGCGGGAGGAGATATATTATTAATGCCCTCCAGATATGAACCTTGCGGAATCACGCAAATGATCAGTATGTTATACGGCTGTATTCCAATCGCATGCGCTACCGGCGGATTAAAAGATACAATAAAAGATCCGTTTGACTTCCCGAACGATTATACAGGATTCTTATTCGAAAATGCGGATATAGGCGGGACCGAATGGGCTATGAGACGTGCGATAGAGTATTTTTATGATAGGGAAAACTGGAAACAAATACAAATTCGTGCGATGAACCAGGATTTTTCTTGGGACAAACAAGCACTCGAATATTTTTCGCTGTATAATTCGTTGCTTTCTATAGATACAAAGAGTTAATTATTTCGGTTATAAGTGAGGTCTTTTCATGAATCTTGAACGTTCGTCCGGAATCTTGCTCCACCCCACCAGTTTTCCGAGCCTGGATGGAATCGGTGATCTCGGCCCTCAAGCTTTCTATTGGGTTGATTTTCTCGCCGCAGCCAAATGCTCGGTTTGGCAAATATTGCCTCTCGGTCCGACCGGATACGGAGATTCTCCTTATCAGTCATTTTCTGCTTTTGCCGGGAATCCCTACCTTGTAAGTTCGACAATATTACTAGACGAAGGATATCTGACTCATGAGGATCTGACGGATCGTCCCATTTTCCCGGAATCAAGAATAGATTATGGAAAAGCGATTCAATGGAAATTGAAGATTCTTGATCGGGTATACGAAAACTTCAAAAATCATCCTGGTAATCTTGAATCGGAATTTATCGAGTTCAAAGAGAAAAATCAATATTGGCTTTCAGATTATTCTCTTTTCATGGCAATCAAAGATACACAAGATGGGCATAGTTGGCTTGATTGGCCGGAGAGGCTGCGAAAAAGAGATCAAACGGAACTTATCGATTTTTCAAAGAAAAATGCCGAGTTGATCGAACGTCACGCTTTTCGACAATTCTTATTCTTCAGACAATGGTTAAAACTTAAACAATATGCAAATTCAAAAGGAATCACAATTGTCGGAGATATTCCGATTTTTGTATCCATGGACAGTTCGGATGTATGGAGTAATCCCGATTTATTCTATTTGGATTCAGAAGGGCATCCCACCGTTGTTGCCGGAGTTCCACCCGATTATTTTTCACCTACCGGACAACTATGGGGAAATCCGTTATATAAATGGCCCGAACATGAAAAAACCGATTTTGATTGGTGGGTTCGGCGCATTAAGGCAACACTGCTTACCGCGGATTTAATCCGATTAGATCATTTCCGGGGGTTCAACGGATATTGGGAAGTGCCATCCGGAGAATTAACCGCAATTAAAGGTCGGTGGGTTGAAGGGGCGGGATCGGCTCTATTAAAAAAGTTGAAGGATGAATTGGGTGATCTTCCGATCATCGCTGAGGATCTGGGAGAAATTACACAAGATGTTGTGGATTTACGGGATTCATTCGGATTGCCCGGAATGAAAATTCTGCAATTTGCTTTCTCAGATGATGCCAGGAACCTTTTCTTGCCGCACAATTATATTCAAAACTGTATCGCATATACGGGTACACATGATAACGACACCGCAATCGGTTGGTATCAAACCGCGCCGGAATCCGAAAAAGACTTTGCAAGAAGATACCTTATGTCGAATGGAGAAGATATCGCATGGAAAATGGTTCGCTGCGTATGGAGTTCAGTCGCGGTATATGCGATTGCTCCTTTACAAGATATTTTGCAACAAGGGCCGGAAGCAAGAATGAACTTCCCCGGTAAAGCCGAAGGAAATTGGTGTTATCAATTTAAACCATCGGATTTAACTCCGGAATTGGCTTTCAGAATCAGGGAACTAAATACTATTTTTAATAGAATTCCGGAGATTAATCGAATTCCCATTCAAAGGCCGATCATAAAATATATGAAACCGTAATAAAAAAATCGAATCGATAGAGAGGTTGGGGGATATTATTCTCAAAACCTCTCTATTTTTTAATCATGCCAAAATTTTTCAATCTTATTCTATATCCGACGCACATCTGAAACCGACATCATCAGCTGATTCTGTTTTGTTCATTTTCCCTTCAATCCTGTTATTCAGATCGCCAGAAAAGGTCCGCCATCCGCCGCCCATAATCGATTGCTGCTCGGAATCAGGCTCCGGATTTGACGAAGCAACCCATTCCCATACATTTCCCAATAAATTACATACACCGTAAAAGCTGCACCCCTCAGGATAGGTATCCGCAGCTACCGGCTTTCCGTTTTCTTCGTTTGCGTTTACCGGCATCCCTTCCGTTACTCGTTTTCCCCACGGATAAAGGAAATCCTTATCGACTCCGGCTGCTTCCAACCATTCATCTTTAGTCGGAAGTCTTTTCCCTGCCCATTCGCAATAATCTTTTGCGTGATTCCAAGATACATTGACGACCGGTAAAGAGTTAAACGTATCTTGAGAGATTTCTTCTCCCACATTGGAATCGATAATTGAGCAGTTACCGTCTTTAATACATTTCTGATAAGATGCGTTGGTTACTTCATATTTATCAATCCAAAAAGGCCGAGAATCATCATCGATAAGAACCATTATGCTTTGATCTTTACCGAGAATCTTCTCAGTAAATCCTTTTGAATTGATTTGGGGCATCCACTTTTCTGTTTCCCTTACAACCATTTCCGTTTCGGTCAATTCGGTGATCGCTCTGTTTACCGCTTCCGTTCTGATAACAGAAACATCGGGCGTTCCGGTTGATGTGGCGATGCTTAATTGGGTTTGAGTTTGAATCAAATTAACAGCGACATATGTATTCACAGCATTTGTTTTCAGCAGATTCAAATCGAGTGTTTTACTGGGAGTAAATGTTATAATCGGAGTAATGGTTTGTGTAGCGGTTATGGTTGGCGTATAAGACTTTGACGGTATAAAAAGAAAGCCCACACCGGATTGAACATTCATAAAAACGCCATAAATTAAAATGATCAAAAGCATAAGGAGAACAATCAAAATAATAACGATGAATCGACTTTTTTGACTCATTAAAAGAATCCTTTATTCAGATTTTGGTTCAAAAATCCTATTTTATAAAATGACTTTCGATAGTAAATATTCGCCTGAGAATCGCGATAGAAGTTGCATAAGTCGAATCCATTCCAAAATAGGATAGTGTACCGGCGCCGAGATTTTTTCCTTTACTCATCGGAGTATCTGAAACATAATGCAAAATTCCTAAATCAAAACGATTATTATATAAGGTTATAAATTCATTTGTCGGGTGACGATCCGGCCGTACCATTTCATAAATAGCGGAAAGATACGGTCCGGCTTCCATCTCAATATCCGTATATCCGCCCTGATATAAAGTTTCGACAAAACGATGGTTTTGAAGAAAAGTTCCGAATACGGAAACCGCCCGTTGATTATCTAAGATAGATCCGTAGACCAACCAAGGTTCAATATCAGAAGCCGTGAAGCAATTCTGAAAAAGATAGGTATTCTGCGAATGAATATCATGAACCGCGGTAGGAATGATGACATCCCCATAGATCCCATTTAATGATGCGGCTTTTCCCATAATGTAGATGCCGCGGACATCTTCAAATTCTTCCGCAAACTTTGTCATAACATTAAAAGCAGTCATGCCTAACGGATAGTCAATATTAAAAAGAATAGCTTCACTCTTTTTCAATTTTTCGATATTATCCAATTTAATACGCGGATCAATATTCTCTGTTTTTATTTTCGATAATTCAATGATTTGTGTCTCAATATCAAAAGTATTGTATCCGGATATGCGAAATATCCCCCCTCCGTTCTCAATTTCCTGTTGTTCTTTGACTGTGTATGCTCCCGCGGGAGTTTGTTGATATTTTTTTAGAACATAATAAAGAAGATTCTCTTTTTTTGCAGAAAGTTTATTTCGGCTGATTAAATCCCATTCATGAAAAAGGGACTGGTCGTCCATTTTTTTCAGAAAATCAATTAATTCGGATTCTTTGGAGAGAGCATATCCCGAGATCATATTGGTAATACTATGCGTGTTGCTTGAGACAAAATATATCGGCCGATCAACTATATCAGGCATTTCTTGTAAAATATTCTTCATCCAACTATTAGCTGATCTCGAATATTGGATAGAGGAACTGTCCAATAACTTAACTCTCAGCTCAGAGACACGCCTTTTCATCTCAAGCAGCCATGTCCCTGTCTTTTTCCCCCAAATTGTATACAACCGATTGAGATCTTCCACCGGAGATAGAATCGCTTCCGCTATAAAACGATATTCCGTTTCGTTTTTAGGATCAATATTTTTCAAGTATTCATCGGGAACCTTCATTAAAAGATAATGAAACTTATTCCATTCAATTTGGAAGGCGGTAATTTCCGGAATTAGATCATCGATATCAGATCTGCTGGTAATAAAACAAGCCAATGTATCGGAATTGTTATAAAGACAATATCTTCGTCTTGCTCTCGCACTGACTACTTCCCATTTTTCGATATCGGAATAGCCTTGTTCAGCAAACATTTTAATATTTTGGCCGAGAATAATACGTTGAACTTTTATCAAACATTCCGGCAGCCGAAGGATACTATAGATAAAAGCATTGTAATCCGGAAAATCGGATCGAGCATCGGGATGCATCATCGAATCCATTCCGGAATGCGCTTCTTCAAATACGCTGATTCTCGTATCAGACTTGGAACGCAAGACAGAATAAATTGTGCGTAAATAAAAATCAATAGATTCTGATGCATCACGTGGTATATTCCTTTCCATATTCCTCCTTTTTCGATTTCCAAAGCTTATATTTTAAAGACTATTAAATCACATTTATATAATTCTTTTTTACTTATTTTAATAAGTCTATTTTTTTCATTAATATCCGATTTAAATCCATCATCGGGAATATATCCGTTTAACCCAAAGGTTTTGTAAACCGGCAATGAAAAAGTCTTTTTTTTAAATTTACTGTTATAATTTGAAGAAAGCTTCACAGAATCGTCTGTCGTGGATGATTGAAATATCAGGGAAAGTCCGGTGAAATTCCGGCGCTGTCGCGCAACGGTTAAAGCCCGAATGCCTGTCTGTGGTTAAAACGCCCTTCGCGTTAAAGGGTTGAGCAAAAACAGTTGTAAAGCAACTTTCTCATAAAGCTCATCCTTCATCAGGGTGAGCTTTTTTAATCAGTTTACGAGGAGTTGCTTATGTTCTTTTAATCCCAATGAAGATATATATAATGCGAAAACTTTTTTTACAAAAGTCTTCACTGAATTTTGAATGCTGTCAAGTAAAACGCCAGTTTTTATTTGCGCCATTTTGCATAATATCTGAGACATAAGAATTTATTTTAATCGATAAAAAAAATTCGACGAAACACGTAAATGAGGCATAAAATGAAAAACCAATATGATCAAAAAGATCTGCTTATAACTGAAAATTCTTTAATTGCCTTGTCTGAAATTAACTGTCATTCAGTAAAAGGAGAATTTGAAGTTATTCAAAAAAGGGACGGACGAATCGTTCCCTTTGATATTGAAAAAATAGCTGTGGCAATATTTAAAGCCGCCCAAGCTGTCGGAGGAAGCGATCAGGTTTTAGCACATGAATTGGCTCAAGAAGTCATTATATATTTACAGAAAGAAACGGACAAATCGAAAATACCGACCGTTGAAGGTGTTCAGGATGCTGTTGAAAAAATATTAATTGAAACCGGTCATGCCCGAACCGCAAAAGCATTTATCCTTTATCGTTCCCAACGGAGCCGTATTCGCGAAGGGAAAAGTGAATTAATGGATACCGTGGCGGATATTCTTGTTGAAACAAGCCGAGAAAACGCGAATGTCGGTAACTCACCTTCAGCAAAAATGCTTCAAATTGCTTCCGCAGCAAGCAGACAATACTATCTTTCCAGATTGATTCCCGAAGATATTTCTCAAGCGCATCGCAACGGCGATATCCATATTCATGACTTGGATTATTATTCAAAAACGTTGACATGCATTCAAATTCCTTTAAGAAAACTATTGCATAAAGGTTTTAATACCGGACATGGGTATATTCGTCCCCCGAAACGAATCGGATCGGCCGCTGCTCTTTCGGCGATTATTTTGCAAAGTTCGCAAAATGATATGCATGGCGGTCAATCCTTTGCTCACTTTGATCGTGACATGGCGGATTTTGTTTTCAATGCAGACGAAAATGAAATTTTTCAGGCTATGGAAGGTTTAGTATATAACTTAAATTCGATGCATAGCCGCGCCGGTTCTCAAGTTCCGTTTAGTTCAATTAATTTGGGTTGTGATACAAGCGAAGCCGGACGGGCAATTACCCGCAATCTTTTGTCAGCTTATGAAAAAGGTTTAGGGCACGAAGAAACACCGATCTTCCCTAATATCATATTTCGAATTAAAAAAGGCATCAATTTCGATCCGCAAGATCCGAATTATGATCTTTTTAAATTGGCAATAAGAGTTTCCTCTTCCCGAATGAATCCAACGTTTTCCTTCATGGACGCACCGTTTAACAAGCCTTTTGATATGGAAGTAGCCTATATGGGCTGCCGCACACGCGTTATTTCGGATCGACACGGAGAACCGGTAAGTGACGGGAGAGGAAACTTATCTTTTACCACTGTCAATCTTCCGCGATTTGCCATTCGTGCCGCAGGAAATATTCAAAAATTTTATCTTCTTCTTGAGGAAGTTATGACACTTGTCTCTCATCAACTTCTGCATCGATTTCAAATTCAATCACACCTTAAAGTAAAAGACATGCCTTTTCTCATGGGACAGGGTTTATATTTGGGATCGGAAAATCTCGGCAGCCAAGATGAGATCAAAGAAGTAATTCGTCACGGAACACTTTCCATTGGATTTATTGGATTAGCTGAAACTCTTATTGCACTAACCGGATACCATCAAGCGCAATCAAACGATGCTCAAAAGTTAGGACTGGAAATCATAAAGTTTATGAGAAAAATGACAGATTATTTTTCAGATAAGTTTGATCTGAATTTCACTTTGTTGGCAACGCCGGCTGAAGGACTTTCAGGACGTTTTATCTCGATTGATAAAGAAAAGTTCGGATCATTGCCGGGCATAACCGACAAAGATTATTACACGAACAGCTTCCATGTTCCGGTTTATTATCCAATTTCATCATTCGATAAAATTTTAATAGAAGCACCATATCATGCTCTCACAAATGCCGGCCATATCAGTTATGTGGAATTAGACGCATCACCGCTTTACAATCCGGAAGCAATCGAAACACTCATTCGACATATGGCTGAAAGTGGAATCGGCTATGGAGGGATTAATTTTCCAATTGATGAATGTCCTGTCTGTGGTTTTCATGCTGTCATCGAAGGGAATTGCCCGATATGCGGTAATGGCGATATTCGACGTATCCGTCGAATTACAGGTTATCTTTCAACAGTCGATCGATTTAATGATGCGAAAAAAGCGGAATTAAAAGATCGTCGTCCACATAAAAAGGATTAATTATCATGTGCAAAGTTCGATTATCAGGAATTGTCTCAGAAAGTGTCTGCGATGGGCCGGGACTTCGTACCGTTCTGTTTTTCCAAGGATGCAACCACCATTGCATTGGTTGCCACAATCCTCAAACCTGGTCTTTTAGCGGAGGGGAAGAGCATAAGATTTCAGATTTGCTCCGAACCTTACCAGATTCACCGTTAATCAAAGGGATTACTTTCAGTGGGGGCGATCCATTTTATCAAGCTGACGCTGCCGCGCTGATCGCAGAAGAGTTACATAATCGCGGAAAAAACATTTGGGCATATACTGGTTTTAAATGGGAAGAATTATTACTGGAATCAAATCTATCTCGCATGAAATTTCTTCTTCAATGTGATGTATTGGTAGATGGCCCATTTAATTATAAGGAGGCTAAAACGGGTCTGATTTTCCGTGGATCTTTAAATCAAAGAATTATTATGGTGAAAGAAAGTTATCTCGAAAAAAGAATAATCTTGTGGGAACCTCAATAAGCGAAGAATGTTATTAACGTTCTATTAGTGTTATTTGTCATAAATTCATATGTCTTTAATCCTGATTCAAACGGGGGACAACAAAGTATTTTCTTTCCCAATAAAATATTTTGGTAAAATTAAAAGGTCCAAAAAGATTTACAGTTGATTGGCTTTTAGAAAGGAGACAAAATGTCTGGAAAAAGTTATGATTTCTTTAGAAAAGTCTCAAAAATCGATCTGATGATAATAATTATCGCCGTTAGTTTCGCCATTTTTCTTTCCGGTTGTCAACCGAAGGAAGAAGAAATAAAATCGACTGTAGAATCAGCAATAAATGCTACATTAACTAAAATTCCGACTTCAACAAAACTACCATCCTATACTCCAAATCCGACTTTTACAAAATTGCCGACAAGTACGGCTTATCCCACGCTTACAAAATTACCAACCTATACTCCGCCGGCAACTTATACCGTCTACCCGACTTTTACAAAATTACCTTCTTACACACCATTAGCAACGTATACCAAACTTCCGACCTATACGCCGCTGTCAACATACACTAAGCTTCCGACGTATACACCCTTGGCTACGTATACAAATTTGCCGACATATACTCCTTTGCCGACCGGTACCCCTCGAAACACTTACACGCCACTTTCCACTTACACAGCCTATCCGACTTATACGATATATCCGACCTCCACTAAATTACCTACCTATACCGCTCAACCGACTTACACCCCGATTATTCGGATTGTTCAAGTAACACCGACAATCGACAGTAGTATTCTAAAAGCGGATAAAACGGATGGCTTTTACTTGATCGGTCCGGAAATTGCTCCGGGAGTTTGGAGGACCGAACCGAATAAAACAAAATGTTATTGGAAAATAACCGGAGTTAAAGGTGAAATCATTTCCAATTATTTAGGCAGCGGAGGCGGAACGATATATATTCCCAAAGATGCATATCAAATTGAAATCCAAAATTGTGGAAAGGTCACTTTTGTCCAATCAATCAATAATTAACATTCCTGACAAATAAGATAAATAAATAAACAGGCCATAAAAGAATTTGACCTGTTTATTTTACGGATAATTTTCAAAAAAATCAGGTATTGATTCTTCCGTCCCATAAACGGGTACCAATATCGTTTCGGCATCCTGTTTTGTTGGAATATCGATCGACAATACAATTCTTCGTTCGGCAATCGTCCCGATTGGGCTTGTAACATATAGCCTTAAAGTATAAAGTCCGTTTTCCATTCCATATAAATACCATTCGCCGATCTTTTCTGGATTAAAAATCTGACGGTTAATTCCGTTCGTAATCACATACCATTCTTTCGGATCGGTCCCTTTTCCAAAATCAAGGCTGAATGACTGTATTCCGTCGGGAGCGTTAATGACGGCATAAATTTCTACAACTTCATCGGTAATTTGCATCCCGTTCGCTAAATTCACAAATTGGATCGTAGGGCTGGTATTGTTCGAATCACAATAATCCGTCGGTGTAAAATAAATCGGTTTATCGGAACTGATTAAATTAACGGATTTTGCCCAGTTATAACCTTCTGCCGTAGTTGAAATCCATTGTTGAACAGAAGGATCTTTGACATTTATCGTCATTACCTCTTCATTATATTCTGGGCAATATTCATTCGCCAATCTGCCATTCCACGTATTAATCAAAGCCGGTTTCCAAAGGTCTTCGGATGACGGCAAGGGAAGTTGGTAATAAGCAAATATTTCATTTTTTACGGAAGGGCAAAATCGGGACGGATCGGTTCCGGAAATCGAACAGATCGATCGGTCAACAATTCCTGCCGGTCTGATAAAATCAGACGGTTGATTGTCAGCAACGGCAGTCTCCGCGGTGCGGAAAAATTCAGACCAAGCGGGAGCGGCTCCGCTGACACCGGTTGTATGAATCATCTGTGAATAATCCGCATTTCCGATCCAGACACCCACAGCTAAATCAGGTGTATATCCGATTGTCCAATTATCTCGAAAATCATTGGTTGTTCCAGTTTTTACTGCGACCGGGAACGGTAGATTTAAGACAGAATTTTGTCCGAACATCGGCGCCCTGGCCGATGAATCGGATAAAATAGAAGTAATCTGATAAGCATACTCTTCATTTATTATTTGTTCCCCCTCAGTTTGTTCGGCTTTGTATATAATTTCACCTTTACTATTTAGTATTTTTAAAATCGGGGTTATGGGAACGTAATTGCCTGAATTCGCAAATACACAAAATGCATTTGTCAGATCCAATAAAGATACTTCACCACCCCCTAAAGCTAAGGAAAGTCCAAATCCTGGTTTATCATAGGTGTTCAAATGAAATCGTTTTGCAAAATTGATAAAGCCGTCGGATTCCGAAGTATCCGGATCATCATAAACATGAACATATTCGAGTGCTTTTACGGCAGGCACATTATAGGAATC
>Ga0255342_1006327_pt1 | contig 10839 bp, 9 predicted proteins | sample wastewater_treat_3_FD_192416 | JGI IMG/M metagenome (GOLD analysis project Ga0255342, IMG submission 192416) | Wastewater microbial communities from Lulu Island WWTP, Vancouver, Canada - plant14 | ecosystem: Engineered > WWTP > Wastewater > Unclassified | place: Canada: Vancouver, British...
TAAAATGGAACAAGCCCTTACCTTGCTAAAAAAACGTTATAACTTTATAATCATTGATAATCCCCCTATCGGTATTGTTACCGATGGTATGCGTGCCTTACAACTGGCTGATTATCCAATATATGTCTTTAAAGCAGACTATTCCAAACGTTTCTTTATAGAAAGTATGGAAAATTTAATTGAAGGTAGCAATATAACTCATCTTTCTTATATCCTGAATAGCGTTGAAATACAAAACCGTTATTATTCCTACAAATCCAAAAAAAATTATGGATACGGGTATGGTTATGGATACGGATACGGATACGGGTATGGATACGGATACGGATACGGGTATGGATACGGATACGGATATTATGATGACGAAAAACATAAAAAAGAAAAAAATACTTTTTTTAAAAGATTAAGTAAAATTATTCCTTTACCAAGAAAAAGAAAGAAAAAAAGAAACATCAAAAAATAATTATGGAGTTTATAAAATGTAAAATTGAAGGTTTACTTCTGATTAAACCTGATGTATATTACGATGCACGAGGATATTTTTTTGAATCTTATAATTATGAAATCTTTCGAAAAGCAGGAATTGATTTAAATTTTGTTCAGGATAACCAATCTCAATCAATAAAAAACGTTTTAAGAGGATTACATTTTCAAAAACCACCTTATGAACAGGCAAAACTCGTAAGAGTTATTAAAGGAACTGTTATTGATGTGGCTGTTGATATAAGAACTAACTCTCCAACCTACGGAAAATATGAAACCCAAATTCTATCTGAAAAAAATAACTTGATGTTTTATATTCCAGCAGGTTTTGCACACGGCTATATCTCTTTAGATGAAAATAATATTTTTTCATATAAATGTACTAATTATTACAATAAACAATCAGAAAGTGCAATTAGATGGAACGACCCAATACTTAATATAGATTGGGGCACAACAGTTCCCTTGTTATCCGAAAAAGATGCAAATGCTCCTTTGTTTGAAAATTTTATAAGCCCATTTGTTTATATTTAACAATTTTTTATAACACTTTTTCTAATTTAACTATGGCAGGTTCTACTAAATATTTTATTCTGGTATACAGTATTTTCTTTGTTGTAACATTGATTTTTTCAATTATAATAAATAAATTATTACTCCGATTCTCTAAAACCCTTGGTATACGCGACAAGGAAGTTGTACAGCCAAGATGGTCTTTTGTTAACAAACCTTCTCTTGGTGGTATTTCATTTTACATCTGTTTCCTTCTTTCGGTAATAGCTTATCCCTATTTTTTAGACCCAACTGCATTATTATATAATTATACATTTCTTGGCCTGATATGGACCGCCACTCTTGCATTCATAATGGGATTATTTGATGACTCTTTTAATACTAATGTATGGATAAAATTATTATCTCAAATAAGCTGTGCCTTGATTTTAATCCTAACAGGAACTTGCATTACAATATTTGACAATCAATATCTGAATTATGCTATAACAATTATATGGGTTGTAGGTATAATGAACTCAATCAATATGCTTGATAATATGGATGCTATTGCAACATCTGTTACACTGCCATTGATTCTATCAATAATTATTGTACTAATAACTTTTTCTGGATTTAAAAATTCATATCTTTTTTCACTTATTGGACTTTCAGCTGCCTTGATTGGATTCCTGTTTTTTAACTGGCATCCTTCAAAAATGATTATGGGCGATACAGGCAGCCAATTTTTGGGCCTGATACTTGCTTTTTTAGGTATCACATTTTTCTGGAATTTTGAAACAGTAAATGGAATTACTACTATTACTCAAAAATTTATTTCAGTTGCTCTCGCTTTTGCTCTACCTATCATTGATACAACAACAGTATTTATTAAAAGAATAAAAAAAGGACATTCTCCTTTTATTGGTGGCAAGGATCATACAACACATCATTTATCGTATATGGGAATATCAGAAAAAAATATAGCAATTATTTATTTTGTTATCACATCTATTTTTACATTTCTCTCAATAACTGTCTTGTATTTAATCCCTGTATGGTACTTCGTTCATGCCATTGTATTTAGCCTGTTTTTTATTATTTTATTTGTAATTTTATTTTATATCGCAAATAAAAATTGTGAAAATTAAAATATATTTACCTCCTTAATTCATTATTTCTATACAATTATTAAATATAAAAACTTGAAAAAACATTATTGAAAATATGCAATATGACCTGTGAAAAACCAGTAAATTAGAACCAGATAAAAATCTTTCATCTAAAATTTATATTTTTATTTATGAACTTGAAAATATTAAAAATTTCTAAATATGAAATTAATTGTATGATATATTTTTTAATTCAATTTATCTAAAAAATCTTAATTTTTTTCTATGAAATTATGGTTAAATATTATAATTGAAATATTTTATTTACTAAATAATTTATCAGCAGAAAATGTCTTTGTTAATGATACTTCTAAAAAAACAAATGATAGCATTGCCGTGTATACATACCAACTTAAGGATTTCCGTAATCCTTACCTTAACCCTTTTAAATATATTGATACTTCTTTAACAAGTTTTCAATTTAATAATCCTTCATATAAAATCTCTCCTTTTATAACTTCTCTCGGTAATATAGGATTACCAGAAAGAAATTTGTATTTTAAAGCCCCCGAAATTTCTTTTTTTTCTACTGGCAATTACTATATAAATTCATATATGTATAATCCTAATAATGACTTTTATATTTTATCTAAAAATGCCTTTACTGAACTTTATTATACCAATGGTTCCATAAGAGAACAAATATTTAGAGTTATACAGGCTCTTCCAATTAAAAAAAATTTTTACCTTGGAGCCAATTACCTTATTGTAAATTCAAATGGTAGAGAATTTTTTAGACAAAAATCAGCAAATGAACATTTAAGTATAAATTCAAAATTTATAACTAAAAAAAATAATTACGCTATTTTTGCTTCATACATACATAATAAAATTAAATTTCAAGAAAACGGCGGAATTAAAAATGATTCTCTTTTTGAAAACCGCAGTGATAAAAAAGAAAATACTACTTATTGGCTTAACTCGGCTGAAACAAGATATAAAGAATCTTATGTGTCTGTAAATCAATATTATAATTATGATAAAAAATTGCCCTTCAATAAAACAGATTCAAACTATTATGAAATAAAAAAAAATAAATTATTAATTACACATAATTTTCAATTTAAAAGAAGTTTTAGAATATATGAAGATAATGAACCTCTATCAGGCTTTTATCCTAATGTGTATCTTAACAATGAAAAAACTTATGATTCAACTTTCTGCTCCGCAATCAATAATAAAATAAATTTTGCTTCAACATTTTTTAAAAAAGATTCTATCAACGATTACATAAAAATCAATCTGTTCGCTGAACACGAGTATACTCAATGGAAAATGTATAATGTCGATACATCATATAATGGCATAATGCCTGGTATGGCAATACAATTTAATCCACTTAAAAAATTAATACTGGAATGTGAATATAAATATATTTTAAGCGGATATTGTAAAAATGATTATCAAATCGATTTTTCAACAATTAAATTATTTAATAAAGACAAAGGCTTAAAATTTGTGTTCCGAAATTCTAATAATGAACCCGAATACATATATAATTATTATGTAAGCAATCATTTTATCTGGCAAAATAATTTTGTAAAACAAAAATTTAATTCAATTTCTTTGTCTTATTTCTCTGAAAATGTGAACTCGGGATTTTCTATGACAAAAGCAGATGATTTGCTGTACTTTGATGTACTGGCACGTCCAAAACAATTAAATATTCCTGCATATATCCTTTCTTTATGGGTTAAAACAGTTTTTAATTTTTACAATTTTACTTTATGTAATAATTTTATGTACAACAATGTTTTTAATGTGGATGTTTTGAGATACCCTGCTTTTCAAGATGCCTTTGAATTTTCCTGGGGTAAAAAACTTTTTAAATCTGCTTTGTTGATGCAGATTGGATTTGATATTGCATGGAATTCTTCATATAAGGCATTGTCGTATATGCCAGCAACTGGTATATTTTATATTCAAAATGATAAAAAAATAGGAAATTATCCTTATTGTGATATCTTTTTGAATTTTAAAATAAAACAAGCCAGAATATTTATTAAATACCAACATTTTAACAATGGATGGTTCAGCACTGCATATTATGACTCCCCACATTATCCTTCTCCCGAAAGTGCTTTTAAATTAGGTATATCATGGTATTTTTATAATTAAAAATTAAAAATATAATACTTTAATATTTATAAAATTGTAATTATTTTTTTCTTATTAACATAATACCATCACGAAATGGAAAAAGCAAATTTTCAACATCATTATCGTTAAACACCAAACGATTAAAAGCTGCCATTCCTTTTGATTCAACATCATCATGTTTATCAGGAAAAGGAACCTTACCATGCCATAAAGCATTGTCAACCAACAAAAAACCACCAGAAGGCAACAAAGGCTTTAATAATCTGTAATATGCAGGGGCTTTGCCCTGATCAGCATCAAGATATATTAAATCAAATATACCTTTAAGTTGAGAAATAATATCAATTGCATTGCCTTTGTGCAAATAAGATTTACTGCTAAGTCCTGCTTTATGTAAATTGCTCAAAATAATACCCTCAAGTTCAATATTCTGTTCTATTGTATGAATTTCTCCATCTTCTTGCAAACCAGCTGAAAGACAAATAGTAGAATAAGCTGTAAAAGTACCAATTTCCAATATTCGTCTGGGCTTAATCATATATGAAATCATTTCAAGAAATTTGCCCTGTAAATGTCCCGCTAACATTTGTGGCCTCAAAGTGTTTAAATGTGTCTCCCTGTTAATATTGTATAAAATTTCAGATTCTTGCTTTGAAACACTACTGCAATAATCATATATATCTTGAATGTCCATATTTTAATTATTAGGCTGATAAATTAACATACTGATATTATCAGAAGATAACAATTCATTGGCAATCTCCAGAATATCAGAAGAAGTAACTGAATTAATTTTTTCAAAAATTGTAGATAAACTGTCAACTTTATCAAATACAATTAAACTTTTCCCTATTGAAAGCATTTCATTTAAATCTGATTCAAAAGAAATAGCTATCTGCCCCGTTAATTGTTTTTTGGCTCTGGACAGTTGCAAAGAACCTAATTTCTTTTCACGTAATTTTTTAAGTTCAAGAAGGATAAGGTCAATTGTATTGTAAACATTCCCATTATCACAACTGGCATAAATGTTAAACACTCCCGTATCAGAAAATGGAGTATACCCAGAACCTATATTATAACTATAACCATACTTTTCCCTTATTTGTAAACTAAGCCTGCTATTCATAGCAGGACCTCCAAGTAAATTATCAAGCAGCATCAAAGGAATCCTTTTATCATCACTAATTCCATATGCTGTACAGCCAATAAGACAATGTGAATGTGAAACATCTTTGTCTTTAACCACTTCAAAAGGCTTACTTCCCTTAAAAATATCACGCTTGCGCATACTTGTCTCATTATCATAAATTGAAAAGTATGTTTGTACTATGCTGCATAACCTAGAAAAATCAACTTTCCCAACCGAAGATATAATAATATTATTATTTGTGTAATTACGTTTGATAAAATTTAAAATATAACTCTTAGTAAAAGTTTTAACAGTATCGGAATTTCCTAAAATATTATGAGCCAAACTATGCCCTTCGAATAAAAATTCCTCAAATTCATCGTAAATTTTTTCCTGTGGATCATCATTATATGAATTAATCTCATCAATAATTACATCCTTTTCCTTCTCAATTTCCTTTTCAGGAAATGTTGCATTAAATAAAACATCTGAAAGAAACTCGGCTGCTCTTTGATAATATTGCGGTAGAAAAGAAGCATAAATATATGTTTCTTCTTTGGTGGTAAATGCATTTACATCACCACCTACATTTTCCATTCGTGAAAGAAGTTGAAAAGATTTTCTTTTTTTTGTTCCCTTAAAAATAGTATGTTCAATAAAATGAGCTAACCCTTCTTCGTCTTCAAATTCATCTCTCGATCCAGTATTGATTATAATACCAAGATGGGCAACATAAGCACCCGAATGCCTGTGAATTAATCGAATGCCATTATCTAATTTAAAATATTTATATTCCATTATTTTAAGAACTGCAAAAATATTTATTAAATACCATTTCCCAAAATTTATTTTTTATTTCATTAAAAAAAATCAGTAACTTCGCACCTTATGAGCGATATTGATATTAAACAAATATTGTTTCGTCATTGGGGTTATGGCAACTTCAGACCATTGCAGGAAGACATTATTATGTCGGTTATAAATGGACATGACACTCTCGCACTAATGCCTACTGGCGGTGGAAAATCAATATGCTTTCAAGTCCCGGCACTCGCAAAAGAAGGTATTTGTATTGTCGTTACACCTCTTATAGCTTTAATGAAAGATCAAGTTGATAATCTCTCTAAAAAAAATATTAAGGCTGCTGCTATTTATTCAGGTATGCACTATAATGAAATAGATATAATTCTTGATAAATGTATTTATGATAATATAAAATTTTTATACGTTTCCCCTGAACGCCTCGAAAACGAAATGTTTATGAAACGTGCAACTAAAATGAACGTGAATTTGCTGGCTATAGATGAAGCACATTGTATATCACAATGGGGATACGATTTTAGACCCCCGTATCTTAGAATTGCAGATTTAAGAAAAATTATTAATAAAACACCCGTTTTGGCATTAACAGCAACAGCAACAAAAGAAGTAGTTAAAGATATCCAGGAAAAATTAGACTTTAAAAATTCTAACGTATTTGTTAAAAGCTTTGAACGCAAAAATTTAACATATTATGTATTTAAACAGGAAAACAAATTGGATATTTTACTGAAAATGTGCAATAAAAACAAAGGATCTGCAATAGTATATGTTAGAAATAGAAAAAAAACAAGAGATATTGCAGAATTTCTCATCAGAAACAATATACCAGCCACATATTATCACGCAGGTCTCGATTTAAAAGTAAGAGAAGCACGCCAAAAAGATTGGATGAATAATAAAACAAGAATAATGGTTTCAACTAATGCCTTCGGAATGGGAATAGATAAACCTAATGTGAGATTTGTTGTTCACATGGATATTCCCGACAGTATTGAAGCATATTTTCAAGAAGCAGGAAGAGCAGGAAGAGATGAAAAAAAATCTTTTGCAGTTATATTATATGAAGATTCAGATATTATTGACGCTAAAAAAAATTTAGCTGCTACTTACCCCGACCTCCATCTAATGAAAAGGATTTACGACGCTATATGTAATTACCTCCAAATACCACTTGACGGAGGCGTTGATCAGACTTTTGACTTTGACCTTAATGTGTTTTCTGATACTTATAATTTCAATTCAACTATTGTGTTTAATACTCTTCGTTTTCTCGAAAAAGACGGTTACCTGATGATGACAGAAGCATTGTCATCCCCATCAAAAATATTTATACCTGTGTCAAAAGATGAATTATATCGTTTCCAAATACAAAATGAAAAATATGATGGCTTTATAAAAATTTTACTTCGCTCTTATGGTGGATTGTTTAACGATTTTGTGAAAATTAGTGAAATGCTTCTCGCCAAAAGAGCACAAATAGATATAAATGCCGTAAAATCAATTTTAGTACATCTTGATAAATGTGGAATTATAAATTATTCTCCCATTAATACCAAACCACAAATTATTTTCTTATCAAAACGCATTGACTCAAAAGACTTGTTTTTTTCCCAAGAACATTATTATGAAAGATTAAAGGCGGCTTCAACAAGACTTGATAAAATGATTGAATATATTTTAAATGAAACAAAATGTAGAAGCAGATTCTTACTTGAATATTTTGGAGAAATAAATGCACTTCGTTGCGGTACCTGTGATATTTGTAGAAAAAGAAATCAAATTAATTTGTCACAAGTTGAATTTGACGATATAATTGAACATATAAAACCTTTGCTTAAAGAACGCGCTTGCAAAATTGAAGAACTCTCAACTAAATTTCCAAATATAAATAACAATAGCCTCGTAACCGTTATTCAATGGCTCACTGATAATGAAAAAATTAAAATAAATGAAGATAATTCTTATGTTTGGAGAAAATAATAATGTTTAATGAACACTAAAATTAACCAAAATTTTTACTTGAGAAATAATGTACTCGAAATTGCCAAAGATTTAATTGGTAAATGGCTGTTTACAAATATTGATAATGGCTTAACAGCAGGTATAATCACTGAAACCGAAGCATATAAAGGAAAAACTGATAAAGCATCACATGCTTATAACGGTAGAAAAACTGAACGTACTAAAATTATGTACTATAAGGGAGGGGTTGCTTATATTTACCTTTGCTATGGAGTTCATTCCCTGTTCAATGTTGTAACAAATATAGAAGGTGTGCCAGATGCAATTCTAATTAGAGGTATAAAACCTATGATAGGTAAAGAAATTATGTCGTTAAGAACTAATAAAATAACGATTACTCCTTTTTCTGGTAAAGGACCTGGATTGGTTAGTAAACTTTTAGGAATCCATTATTCATTATCGGGCGAAAATCTTACCGGTAACAAAATATGGATTGAAGACAGAAACACTCAATTTGATAAAACAAAAATTATTCAAACCACTCGAATTGGAGTAGCATATGCTGGCAAAGACGCCCTTTTACCATATAGATTTTATTTATCACCCGAAAATTTATAAAATATGAATCTACTCCGAAAAGTTTATAAATCAAATTCTCTTAAATTTATCTATATTTTTAATTTGTTTATCTATAAATTTTTTTAATTTATTTTATCAAAAAAAATAATTCAAAACAAGAATAACTTTTCAGAGTGGACTCAAATATAATAAATTACATATTAATTCAGTTAATACATCTCTTACATATATCACAAAATGTTATCAAAATTAATTTTAAAAACAGGAAAAATCAAATCTATAAAACGTTATCACCCATGGGTTTTTAGTGGAGCAATCAAAAAAATTGAAGGAAACATCAAAAATGGTGATATAGTTGAAATTTTTTCCAATCACGATGAGTATTTAGCAAGCGGTCACTATCAAGAAGGAACAATTGCTGTGAGAATTTTTTCTTTTAATCGTGTTACCCCTGATTATGAATTCTGGAAATCTAAAATATACAATGCTTATAAATTAAGAGATTCATTGAACTTGATTTCAAATAAATCAACAAATGCATACAGACTTGTGTTTGCCGAAGGAGATGAACTCCCAGGACTTGTAATCGATTTTTATAATGGAGTAGCAGTAATTCAATGTCATTCTGTTGGAATGCATAATATTATTCAAGATATCAGCCAAATATTACAAGATATTTACAAAGAAAAAATCATCGCTATTTATGATAAAAGTCAAAATAGCCTTCCAACTATGAATAATAATACTTATGAAAATAAATTTTTATATGGAAATATTCCCAATACAACAATACTTGAAAATGATTTTAAATTTATTGTTGATTTCATTGAAGGACAAAAAACCGGTTTTTTTATAGATCAAAGAGAAAATAGAACTTTGATAAAAAATTATTCAAAAGATAGAAAAGTATTAAATTTATTTTCATACACAGGAGCATTTTCAATTTATGCTGCTGGCAGTGGAGCTAAATTTATATATTCGGTCGATAGTTCTGCAAAAGCTATTGATATGGCAAAAAAAATATGGAAATTAATGGCTTTAGTACTGTTTCAGAAGAAATCCAAACTGATGTTATGGAATATTTGCAAAATACAAATGAAAAATACGATTTAATAATTTTGGATCCTCCTGCTTTTGCAAAACATAATGACGCACGTCATAACGCAATACAAGGATATACAAGACTTAATGCAGAAGCAATAAAAAAATTAAACCATAATGGCATTTTGTTTACTTTTTCATGTAGCCAACTGGTTGACAGACAATTGTTTAATTCAGCAGTTATGGCAGCTGCTATACAATCAGAAAGAAAAATAAAAATATTACACCAACTTTCTCAACCACCCGATCATCCATACAGTATCTTCCATCCCGAAGGACATTATTTAAAAGGATTAGTACTTATGGCAAATTGATATTTTTTTAAATACAATATAATTAACAAAATGTACAAAAAAATATTCATCTTCATTTTATTAACAATAATCTCATTATTTGTATTTACTGAAATATTAAACAATTATCAAAATAAAATACCTAAAAAAAACAATGAATCTGTTACAAATAATATGAATCATTGGGTAGATTCTGTCTTTAACTCTTTAACACTGGAAGAAAAAATAGCACAACTTATGTTTATTCCAGTATATTCAAATAAAGATACAAATTATTATAATGGTATTTCTAATCTAATAAAAAAATATAATATAGGCGGTATTACTTTTTTTCAAGGTGGACCTGTAATGCAGGCAAAACTGACAAATAAATGGCAAAAGGAAGCAAAAACTCCCTTGCTTGTTTCAATGGATGCCGAATGGGGATTAGGTATGAGATTAAAAGATAGTGCGGTTTCTTTCCCACGCCAGCTTACACTGGGAGCAATACAAAATGATAGCCTTATTTATGAAATGGGCGCCGAAATAGCTAAACATTGTAAAAGACTCGGAGTTAATATGAACTTTGCCCCTGTACTTGACATAAACAATAACCCTCTTAATCCTGTTATTAACAGCCGCTCCTTTGGGGAAAATAAATACAATGTCGCATCAAAAGGTATTATGTATATAAAAGGTTTACAGGATAATAATGTATTAGCTACAG
>Ga0255342_1006331_pt1 | contig 10836 bp, 10 predicted proteins | sample wastewater_treat_3_FD_192416 | JGI IMG/M metagenome (GOLD analysis project Ga0255342, IMG submission 192416) | Wastewater microbial communities from Lulu Island WWTP, Vancouver, Canada - plant14 | ecosystem: Engineered > WWTP > Wastewater > Unclassified | place: Canada: Vancouver, British...
GGAAGATAAGGCAGATAATTACAAGACAGGAAAAAAATTCTGTCACCATAGTAAATGTTGGAGGTCTCATTGTTTTACAGGCTCCACAGGCTCATCTGCTATCTCCGGTTCAGGCTGTGACCCTGATGATACAAGGACTGCTTCAACTGATTCACTTCTTCCACCTGAAATGGATGCATTGCCAGTCCAGTCCTGGTATCCGGAAAGCCTGATGAGAACCGTGTGTTCACCAGTTGGGACATCTTTCATAACCAGCGGAGTTAGCCCGGTAAATCGGTTGTCAAGAAAGATATCTCCCCCTTCCGGCGTTGAGTCGATAACCAGCTCACCAAGAGGAGAGGGAGACATCTTTACACTATAAGTTGTTGCGGCATTTTCATCAACATAAAGCTCATCTGTGATGGTCTGATCTCCGGATCTCTGCGCGTTAACAACATACAATCCCCTTGGTACAGTGTATGCAATCAGGATCCCTGAATCAGGCGTTACACCCACACTTTTACCGTTTAAAAGAAATTCCGTTCCATCCGGTTCGCTTGTAAACATGACCATCCCGCTCCGTTCATACGAGGTATTGCCAAGGTCAATCCTGTAGGCTATCGTTTTTCCAGCTTCAGGCGGGAAATAAGGACCGGCATGAGGCAGGTACCCGCTATATTCCATCCGGACATTTTTCCAGGATGGCTTTACCATGGTATCAACCGGAATAGTCAGACTCCCGTTCATGACATGACCCATGTACAAAGTATCAAAATATACACGAGCACCTTCAAGGTCCGATCTAACCTCAATGTACCCAATTCCTGGTGATGAAAACCGTTTTTCGTCACCGACAACCTGACAAGAGAAGATTGTGGAAAGGACCACCAGACTTGTCAGTATAATATACCAGTTCACTTCACATCTACCCCTTATATGTGAGCATAGGCTATGAACGCTCATAATTCTTTGGAAGGACTTATCATGTCGGAAAAAAATGAGAGCACAACTCATTTTTCCAAATGAGATAACCGGATGGCAGCTTAAAAAAATTATACAAGCATTCCCGTTTCCGAAAACGGTTTTACTTTTAAAAGAATGTAATCCCGCATGCGCGAGGGGTGAAGATCGCAGATGTCAGCTATCCTGATGCCTTCTTCAACCTCGATCTCCCTGATTTCCCTGGCAAAGGGATCATATGGTAGTTTAACCCTTATTCCGTCCATCTGCACCACGACAGGAACTGGTGATGTCACCTCATGGATGTCAGGAACATTCTCCAGTATTATGTCCATTAGACGGGCTGGTGTGACAGACAAAGGATCTTTTGCGATCATGGCCCTCTTCTGATCAATAACCCTTGAGACCTCTGCCACTATCTCATCAAGCAGGGCGATTTCATGAGGTTCCTTTGTCCTGTGCATGAATCTTCCCATACCACCTACGTATCCGGCTGCAGGGGGATCAATTATCTTTTTCAGGGCATCTTTAGACGGACCACCGCAGATGACGATCGGTACCTTGATTCCCCGCCTGAATGTAGGCATCTTCTCCCTGATACAGGTCTCAAAGTTACCAAACAGGTAAATTGCCAGATCGTGTTCGTTGATAATATCCCGCTCTTCATCGGATAAGAGGCCAATTCGCTTACCAAATCCACGCGCAAGCCCTATCATATTTGTCTTTGCACCGGCAGTCCGGAGATATTCTGCAATATCACATGATGCATGGGGGAGATGGTGTATTTCAACAGACATCGAGACAACCGCAATCTCGGTCCCTACAAGCGGGGCAGGAATAACCTCACCTGCAAGAGGGCGGGAGACCTTTTTAAGAGTGTCAATATCCTCTTTTGGAACCAGGGCCTGAAGAACTACTTCCTGGGCAATCATGTGTTTTTGAATGATGTACCCGCCAACATCCTCGATGAGATCAAGTATCTCGTCATGACGGAATACACCTCCTTTGTAAGTAATAGGAACCAGGATCATGGTGCTGCCTCCATGATCTCAAACTGTCCGGCGACAAGAGAAGTTACATCCTCAGGCAGGGTGTTTTCACTTGCAATAAACCAGAACCTGCCATTATTAAAATTCTGTTTTTTAACCTTGTAACCCTCAGGACAGATGACCTGCAGGGAATAGATAAGATCCTTATAAAGACCTTCAGAAGGATCTGCCACCGCGAGATCTTCAATGCCAGATTCTGCGGCATCACCTACCGTTTTAATCTCAATAGTAAACCTGTCAGGCTGGTTTACATGATCCTTGCCATATTTTTTCCAGAGAAATTGCAGGAGATCTGCAAGGTATGTCTCATCTGCAATAGAAAGGGTGATCTTGTGCTCATCAAAGGTTACACCTGCAAGATCTGATACAGTGATCATCCTTGGCATGGTCCTCGTGATACCTACCGCGATAAAGATTGGGATTGCAGGGTCGATAAATATCCGGAGCCTTTCAAGAACCTTTAGCAGGTTATGATCGGTGATGACAGTTGATGCAATACGGCGGTAGAGCTCTCCGCCGGCCGGTTCAGTTGATTCAACTTCAAAATACTCCAGTGTTGACATGCCTATCCACTCTTCTCCACAAATCCCGAAGACAACAACGCAGCTCCGACTGACCCAATGTACTGGGAGTGATGGGGGACAACAACCTCTGTCTGGAGCAGGTTCCCCATCGCACGTACAAGTCCCTGGATAAGCGAAGTTCCACCTACCATGACGACCGGCTCTTTGATATCTATCTCCTGGAGCTGCTGTTCAAAGACCTGCTCGGCAACAGAATGGCAGGCAGCAGCTGCCACATTCTCCTTTGAATGACCTTCAGCAAGTGCATTTACAAGGCTCTGGGTCCCAAAGACGATGCAGTAGCTGTTCATTGGAACATCATCTCCCATCCCTTTCATTGCAAGAGGGCCAAGCTCGGTGATGTCCACTCCAAGGCGTTTTGCAGTCATTTCAAGAAAACGCCCTGATGCCCCTGCACAAATTCCACCCATGGTAAAGGTGCCGGGAATACCATCAAGAACTGATATGGCCTTGTTATCCATCCCCCCGATGTCGATAACGGTCGAAGGCCCATGCTGGCAGTCGGCAAGGAACACGGCGCCCTTGCTGTTTACAGTAAGCTCTTCCTGGATAAGATCGGCATTTATACGCTCACCAATAAGGAACCGACCATAACCGGTTGTGCCAACAGCATCAAGATCGTCCCGTTTAACCCCGGCCTCCTCTAATGCAAGGGCAATAACATCATCAGCGCTGGATAACACCTCGGTAGTGGGCCGCCATCCTGTTCCGATGATCTCGTTATCCTGCATGATGATTGCCTTGGTTGTGGAAGAGCCTGAGTCAACCCCCATCGTAAGTCCGGTCTGGCGTTCACGGGCAAGGAGCGCACGTCGGCGCGCAATGGTGGTCAGGGCTTCCATTCTTGTAAGAAGTGTTCCAGATGTTGTCCGCTCGGTAAAAGAGTAACTTACTACCGGAAGTTTTGAGTGCTCGTGGATGTATCGCCTGAGTTCATTCCTGACAATTGCCGCCTCTGCACACCTGAAACAGGATGCAATAAATACAGCATCAGCATCAGCTGCACCCTCAACCAGGGCAACGGCACGGGCGATGGCAAGTTTCAGATCACCTGACCTGACATCAAGCCCGAAGTCCCTGAAGTTTCTCTTTATGTCAGCAAGCGAGAGATCAGGGAAGAATACCTCTGCCCCGACTGCCTCAGCTGCCTCGTATATCTCCTTTTGAACCCCTGAATACTCAGGCCCGCAGGACAACTGCGCAATGCGGACAGTCTCACCGGTCATGAAAGACCTCCAGGCCCGGTAAGGAACTCTTTCACTTTGCGGACGAAAATTATCCCTTCTTCCTCGTCGCTGGGATAATCAAGTTCAAGTGTTGGGACACCCTTCTGCCTGATAAGGAATTCCACCAGCTCATCTGTCCTTGCACAACCCATGCACCCAAAGGCAAACTCGGGGTTCCTGACAATTATTGCAGCCTCAGCCCTGTCAATTAACGGGCCAAACAGGGACATTCTCCCTCTTACACCGGATGGCACCTCAACAGCAGCCCACCTGAGCCCTTTCTTCGCATCATCAGGAGTCATCTGCAGGGGTGGTGAATCAAGACCAGCAGTCTGGATCCGTTCCCTGACTGAAAGAGCAGTCCCAAGAGGTTTATGCCCGAACCTTGCAACAAGGTCGGAAAGGATCAGACTTGTTGCCGGATAAATAAACACTTCAGCCATCTCAGGCCTCCTGCGCGATAAGTTCCATCAGTCGTTTCACCGATAATCCTTCCTTATCTTTTCGTTCTGATTCAGAAGCAGTAACTTCTGCTGGTGAATCAATCTTCTCAAGTCCTATAGAGATCCTTCTGATAAAGCCCATCTCGTACTCATGTCCAAAATACCCAGGTCTTGCTCCTCCAAGATTTGCACGGCACCTCCTTGGGTCACCAGGGGGAAATCCGCGATCCTTTACATAAATGTGGGCCGGATCAACTTCTCTTACATGCGAGATGACCCGGTCCACCTCTTCCTCCTTCCCGGTTACCTGAAGACCAAAACATGTCTCCTTTATCATAACCCCACCTGATACCTCATATGCCCTTGCGGCAATATCAGCAGGCGTGGTCTTGTATGATTCAATAAAGACATATTTTGTGACAGTTCCTGCATAAAGCGGAGGGATAGGCCCTATCATCGCCGGACCTCCCTGAAAAACACCAGCTCTCCCTCTTCAAGGTTTGCAACTTTCTCCATGTCAATCACTGTACCGATGATATTTGTCCCGGAAAATGGTTCAGAAGTCGGGCCAAACTCAGATGAAGGGACCGATCTGACCCCGACAATGCCAACGCCCTTGCAGGAGTCATTTGTCATCGCAAGAATTCCTGCATCAACCGATGAGACCGGTATGTTTTCAGGGAGAACACTGGTGGCCTTTGGGATTTTTGCCTTGAAAAGGGTGACCTCATCAAAAGAAAACAGGATCGGGAGCCGGCCTATTGCATGGTATTTCAACCCTGAAAATTCCCTGAAAATTTTACAGGTACGTGGTGCATTTACATCATCAAGAGTTATTGAAATGACCTGCTTGTCAGGGATAGTCCTGACTTCTATCGCCCCCTGGGACAGCGCCTCAAGGGTTGTAGCAGGTTTCTGGCTGATGACAATCCGGTCTGGGCTGTCAACGTCAGGAGTGAACTTAAGATTAAAAGCTTCAGCCTCTGCCCTGGCGCTTTCAAGCGGCATTCCCACAAGGTCGACCTGTGACGGTTCAACAATGATTTGCAGACGGTCCTTCTCCGCTGCAATTTTACATAGTTCTATCCCATGAACCACGTGGCCAACCACGGTGTGAGCCAGGCTTCTTGGAAGATCCTGCGTATAAAAATAAAGTGAACCACGGTTTTTACCAGAGGTTCTCATCAGCACCGTCCCTTCCTTCCTGCCTGAACATTTTTCACACGGAACATCGGTCCCGGCAAGGATATCACACCTGATATGATTGCTCATCTTTTTATCGACGACAAATTCCTGGTCTTTAAGTGCCAGAAGCATACGGTCAACACTTACAGCAGTTGCCGGATCATACCTGTCCGGCATTTTTCCTTCTGCATGGACCCTGATATGTGTGACCACATGCATCCCCTCTTCCAACACAACCGAACCATCTGTGGTTGTCCTGGCATCAGAAGACTCTGCAAAAGAGATAACAGGCTCAATAGAGATCAGGCTGTCCATGTCACCTAACCTGTCCATCACACCCATCCCGGATATGACCCTTGCAACTACACCATTCTCTGCCGGGCCACCATGATCTGCTGAATGGGTTTTTTTACAGAATATCAGAAAAGAGCGGGATGGATCATATCCGCCACATCCAAGGGCCAGATCTCCGCGATCGTACCGGAAAGGTCTTCGTGAAGGAACAAAAGAGGAGGGGAAAGGGCCAAAACTGGCAACCTGCAGATCATGCCACCCTGACCTGATACCTGTAAGACCAGTCAGGATCTCTCCAGCCCCTATGCCGGGGACCGTTTCAACAACCACCTCGCCAGCCGTTGTTTTAATGAGAAATTCTTTCGTTTCAGCCCGGCTGATAGTAACCGGCCTGATAATTCCTACACTATGGTTTTTGTTACGATCCGGTAGCAGATCATCAATTGTGAACCCATCCGGAACTGTGGTCGTCGTTCCATCAATATGGATTGTGGGCATTGCCACTCCTTTTACTCTTTAGCCATTCGTTCACGTTCCTGTTCAGTAACCTCTTCAAGCACCTCTTCAGTAGGTCCGATCTTTACAATCTTTCCAAACCGCATAAGGGCACACCGGTCGCATATGTCCCTGACAAACTCCATGTCATGTGAAACCACAATGAAGGTCTCTTCCATCTCTTCCCTTGCATGCAGGATGGAATGCTTGACATCGACCTTGGTAATCGGATCCATCGTTCCGGTAGGTTCGTCCAGCACAATAATATGAGGCTCTCGAATAAGAACCTGGGCAAGAGCAACCCTGTGGCGCTCACCTTCGCTAAGCGTTGGCGGAAGACGATCCAGGACATCACGGGCCTTTTCCTGAGTGAACCCGGCCATCTTCAGGGTAATTATTGCCTTACGCATGGCAAGTTCTTTTGGAAACTCAAGCCCGATGGCATCGGTAAGGTTATCAAGGATGGTCCGGTGCGGGAAGAGATCATATTCCTGGTGAAGGAGTCCGATGTATTGTTTTGCCCTGCCTCTGAGATCAAACCCGGGCTTTGTCATGTCAACCCAGTCTTCTCCGACAAGAACATTCAGCTCTCCATCTGTTGGTTCGATAACTCCTGCAATCATCTTGGAGAGTGTGGTCTTCCCTGCACCGGATGTTCCAATGATCCCAAAGATCTCCTTGTGAAACACCTCAAACTGGATCGAGTCCACGGCCTTGATAAGGCCACGGTCCACCGAAATATAACGTTTGCTAAGGTCACGGGCCATCAGGATCTTCTGCCCACGCTCAATTTCGCAGAACTCTTCAAGGTCCGAATAACCTTCCATAAAGACGGCAATAACCTCTTCCGGCGTTCCAATCTTCTTTACCAAACCATCTTCAAGCAGAATTGCCCTTGTCACCACGTCCTCAAGGATCTGGGTAAAGTGGGACGTTACAACCATTGCCATCTCGGTGTTTTTGGCAGCTTTTTCAAGCATGTTATGAACCAGGCTTGCCGTTCTGGGATCCAGCGTTCCGGTGGGTTCATCTGCAAAAAGGCAAAATGGCTCTTTTGCAAGCTGACGAGCCAGTACTACCCGCTGCTTTTCTCCTCCGGAAAGATCCCTGGCAATATGCATCATCCGGTGTGAAAGATGGACCTCGTCAACGAGATCTGCTGCACGGCTGATTACCTTTTCAGGTGGATACCCGACATCTTCCAAAGCGCGTATAACATTATCAATCACCCGGTCATTCCCGTACAGGGCAAATGTCCGCTGAAACATGATCGCATTTCTTTTCATGATCCGCCGTTTCAACGTTTCATTCGCAGGATCCCAGAAATCAACATCCTTAACTACCATCGCCTTACCACATACCGGACAAGGCATCCCGGTATGGCTCTGGATTGTGACGTACTCACAGGATTCACACACAGCCACGTGATAGGTAATCTTCCCTGAAGTCGGAGGCTGGTCAACGCCACGGAGGAGATGCATCAGCACAGTTTTTCCTGCACCGCTCCTGCCAATGATGCCGAGTATTTCTCCTTCCTCAAGAGTAAAGGATATATTTTTCAGGACCTCCTTTCCGTCGAAGGCCATAGTGAGGTTATCAACCGTAATCAGGGGTCTCATCTTGCAAACACCTTTCGTAAGGTATGGTTAGCGCTGATGCGTATTACATCTTTATTTCTGCGTACGGATTTTCACGATCGGCAAATTGCCAGTGATATCACGATTTTTTCATTATATCATTCACAATATCCAAAACCGCCCGAAGGTCGCGTATGCAGTGGTCTGCCTCAAGAGTCAGCTCACGTGGCTTTACCGATGGCTGTTCAAAACTCAGGACCGCAATATCAGCGGCACGCATTGCCCTGAGATCATTGATGGAGTCACCGACCATCACAACAATGTCATATTGCTGCTTTAAATCAAGAATAATCTTCTCTTTTATCGCCGGGGTCGCAACACCAAACACCCTGTCACGCGGTATCCCCAGATAATCTGCCATGCGTTCAAGTTTGGCCTCCCGGTCCCCTGATGCGATATATGTAAATACACCCATCTGATGCAGACCGGTTATTGTCTTCTTTGCCCCCTGAAAAGGTGTTCCTCCTGCCGTTACACAAAACTCTATCATTTTGTGTCCGGTATGGACAATGAGCCCGTTATTTAATGCAACGATCTCCCTGCCTTTAATTTCAGGCCAGATGATCCGCATACACTCCTGCATGTCCCCAAGTGTTGCGTTCTTGTCATCACGCAGAATGGCTTTTACTGTCTCTCTTTCAACAACCCTCCTGGTACAGGATATTCCAAATGCAATACAACGCTCTCTTAAATAGTCTGATACCAGGGTTTCCGGAGGAGCCTTCATGAAATCCCTGGTATGACCATGAAGGACACATAAAACACGATCTGGATCTGCAAAGGTGAGCATCGTAGTCTCGATGTCCATAAGCAGCTCACCAGACTGAACATCTTTCACGACACGGTAGGTTCTGAGCAGGGTTCCTGCACTGTCAAACACAACAGCTACTTGCATGGAGGCTCTATGATAGTACTGAATGTATGCAGATAATACCATTTGACAGGCATTGCATTAAGTAAATAAAGGTAATTCTGAGGAAAAAAGGAGTATAAAAGCTATGAACCTTGAGGAGACTGCCAGGAAGATAAGGACCATGGAGATAAGGGGCGCGGGCAGGATAGCCAGGCATGCAGCAAAGGCGCTGTATACACATTCCATGGAAGGTGAAAGTTCGGATCTCGCCAGTTACTGCCAGAGGATGAATGAGGCTGCAGATCTTCTGATCTCAACAAGACCTACTGCTGTGTCTCTTCCAAACGCGATAAACCTGGTCATGAAACCTCTCAAATATGAGACTGACGTCCTGTCTGCCAGGCAAAACCTTGAAGAGAGGGCAATGGCATTTGTAAAAAGGTCTGAAGAGGCAGTCTCAAGGATCGGAACCATCGGGGCCAGGCATATCAGGGATGGTGATGTGATTCTCACTCATTGCAACTCTGAAGCTGCGCTGTCATGTATTCTCAAAGCTCATAAGCAGGGCATGAACATCGAAGTATACGCAACAGAAGTAAGACCAAGGAACCAGGGGCATATTACAGCAAAGACATTGTCTGATGCAGGAGTGAGGACGAACTTTATCGTTGATTCTGCTGCCAGGTATTTCATGAAAGAGGTAGATCTCTGTATAACCGGTGCGGACGCGATAACTGTCAATGGTTCGGTCATCAACAAGATTGGAACATCACAGATAGCCCTTGCGGCCCATGAGGCAAGGGTAAGCTTCCTGGTTGCGGCGGAGACATACAAGTTCGCTCCCTGTACCATCCTTGGAGAACGAATCCTTATTGAAGAGCGTTCACCGGACGAGATCCTTTCACCGGAGATGAGAGGAACGCTACCTAATGTGACGGTTAGAAACCCGACTTTTGACATCACACCAGCTGATTATGTTGATCTTATCATAACTGAGGCAGGAGTTTATCCTCCGGAGATGGCATATACAGTCATCAGGGAGCAGCTTCACTGGGATAACGAAGACATGATATCAGATCTCCCTTATTGCGAGGAAGAATAAAATGGCAGACATTGCTGCAACATATTATTTTCGGCCAAAAGAAGGTGTAAGCCCTGAATGGGCTGCGCAGGCAATAGCAGAAGAACAGACCACAGGAACCTGGACTGACATCTCAACAAGGCAAAGTTATGTCCGTTATCTTGATGGGGAGATTGGAGAGATCAAACCCCATGGGGCAGGATATACCTGTACTATCAGGTACCCGGCAGAGATCTTTGAACCTGGAAACATTCCCCAGTATTTATCAGTCTTTGCAGGAAACCTCTTTGGACTCTCGCGCATCGCAGCAGTAAGGCTACTGGACATATCATTTTCCCAGGGCATTGTCCCATTTAAGGGGCCGAAGTTTGGCATCGACGGTATCAGGAAGCTTGCAGGAACAGTGGACAGGCCGCATGTTGGGACTATTATTAAGCCCAAGGTAGGGCTGAACCCGGCAGATACGGCCGAAGTCGCATATGAGGCCGCAACAGGCGGGGTGGATCTCATAAAAGATGATGAGACCCTGACAGACCAGAAGTTCTGCCCGCTTGGAGAGCGCCTCCCTCTCATCATGGAACGTCTTGACAGGGTAAAGAGTGAGACAGGGCGAAATGTCCTTTATGCCGTAAATATCTCGACCGCTGGAGACAGGATCGTTGAAAGGGCACGTGAGGCAGTGAGGATGGGCGCTAACATGCTCATGATCGATGTCATCGTCTGCGGGTTTGACGCAGTAAGGGCAGTTGCAGAAGACCCTGGAATCAACATCCCTATTCATGTTCACCGGACCATGCATGCGGCAATTACCAGGAACCCGGAACATGGAATTGCAATGAGGCCACTCTGCCGCCTGGTCAGGATGCTTGGAGGAGATCAGTTGCACACAGGCACGGTATCAGGAAAGATGGAACATGATGTCACAGAGCTGCGCGGCGACAACCTTGCCCTTACCGAACCTTTCTTCGATCTTAAACAGACATTTCCCGTTGCCTCTGGCGGGCTGCACCCTGGCGGAGTTCATAAAGAGGTCAGCATGCTTGGAAGAGA
>Ga0255342_1006334_pt1 | contig 10833 bp, 7 predicted proteins | sample wastewater_treat_3_FD_192416 | JGI IMG/M metagenome (GOLD analysis project Ga0255342, IMG submission 192416) | Wastewater microbial communities from Lulu Island WWTP, Vancouver, Canada - plant14 | ecosystem: Engineered > WWTP > Wastewater > Unclassified | place: Canada: Vancouver, British...
TTCAGCATGTGCAGGATTTAATACTGCTTCTGGATACTGTCCTTCTGTTTCTGCTGCATATACTGCTACTGCTGCTTGGAATTTAAATCCTACAGTTACATACAATTTTAATGGTGGTACTTGTGATAATGCTAGTGTGACAATACCATATAATACGACTGCAGTTGCACCTAATTGTTCTAGGGCAGGATATACGAGAACTGGATATATAAGGACGGCTGGTTCTGGTGGAAACTTAAATACTACTACTGGAGAAATAACAAATGTTACAGGTAGTCAAACAATACAACCTCAATACAATATATTCCCTTCAGCACCTTCTTCTTTGCTAGCAGAGGGATTGTCTAATCCAATTGGGGTGACTGATACAACTCCGGAATTTAGTGCTGTGTACAATGATAATGCAGGAGATACAGGGAGGTATTATCAGATACAAGTAAATACGAACAATACATTTACTGGAACAACAATGTGGGATAGTGGACAAACAGCAATGGCTGCTTTATCTGTAGGTGCTCGAGTCTCAGATATATCTTATGCAGGAACGTCTCTTTCATTAAATGGAAATACGTACTACTGGAGGATTAGATTCTGGGATAGTGTTGGTGGTGTTAGTGCTTGGTCATCTGTTGCAAATTTTACTATGAATACTCCTCCTTTAGCGCCAGCATCTTTATTAACGGATAATCTAACGAATCCTAATCAATTGAATAACTTAACTCCATCTTTTACTGCAGTTTTTAATGATCAAAATACTGGTGATACTGGAAACTTTTATCAAATACAGGTTAATACAAATTCTACATTTACAGGTACATCGATGTGGGACAGTGGTGTCGTAGCAATATCTCCAATATCTATAGGAAGTAGAAGTTCAAACATTAATTATAATGGAACACCTCTTTCATTAAATGGAGTTACATATTACTGGAGGATTAGATTCTCAGACAACTACGGTACTGTTGGTGCTTGGTCTACAACTGCAACATTTAGAATGCTAGATGTTCCTCCAGCAGCAACAAATCTTAACGGAGTTGCTCTTTCTACTACATCTATTAGATGGACATTTACAGACAATGCTTCAAGCGAGACTGGAGTTCATCTTTACGATTCTAATGGCACGTTAATTAAAACATGTGGAGGATCTAATATTACATACTGTGATGAAGAAGGGCTTTCTGAGAATACTCAATATTCAAGATATATTGTGGTTTACAACACAGAAGCTGTTAGCTCTCCATCTAATACAGCATCATCATATACTCTTGTTTCGGTTCCTACTCTTCAATTTTCAGGTACGAAAACAGATACATCTATAACATTAGTTTCATCTCAACCAGTTAATGGAGGTGAGCTTTACTTTGATTGTAACGGAGTTTGTGATGATGGTATAAATGTATGGACGACAAATAAAACAGCTGTTGTCACAGGTCTGATACAGAATACTCAATATACGTTTACTGTAAAAGCTAGAAATAATGATGAAATCGAAACATCTAATTCTGATTCTGTACAAGTATATACATATGCTTCTATTCCAACATTGACATTATCAGCTATTTCAAATTCCTCTATATCTCTTACTGCATCTAATTTAGAAAATATTTTGTCTGGTCAATCAGGTCTTTTCTTTGAGTGTCAAAGTTCTAATTGTAATACAGGAATTGGTGAATGGATGAAAAATCAGAATGTATCTGTTGCCGATCTTCTAACTAATACACAGTATTCATTTAGAGTAAAGGCTAGAAATACTGAAGGGGACGAAACTGATTGGAGTGAAAGTGTTTTAAAATACACCTTAGCATCAACTCCATCTATTTCTACTATAACTCCACTGGATAGTTCCTCTATAAGTATGGATATAATGAATTCTGATAATCCTGCTAATACGGAAATTTTGATGAAAGAGACTACGACAGGTAAATATCTTAATCCTGTTAATAATGAATTAGAAATAACACCAATTTGGGTACATTATTCTTCATTGTCGCATCCTATTTTGGTGCAAAACCTCTCCTCTGGAACAGAATATTCTTTCTCAGTGCAATCAAGAAATGGAGATGGTATAGAAACAGTGATGTCTTCACCTGTTTCTGCCGTTACACTTTTATCTGATGTTGAAGCTTTAACTCCAACAGTTAATTCTAGTACGTCTGTAACATGGAACATTGCACCGTATTCTGATCCAATTACATCCATAACTCTACATGATCAAGAGGGGAATTTATTACAAGTTTGTCCCGGCACTGATATTACTTCGTGTACGGAAACAGGTTTAGTGCCTTCAACAACATATGTGAGAAAATTAAAAGTACAAAATAGTGATATTTCTTCAGAAAGTGGGTTTACTAACCTTGTAACCGCAACTACATTTGCAAATATACCTTCTCTAATGGATATAAAAGAGTCTGGTTATACAGCGACAACTTCGAACTTAGTAATAAATAATAATATGAATTCTAATGAAACTAAATATTTAATCTTTGAAAGTACGACAAATAAATATCTTAATCCATTAACAGGTCTTTTAGAGGATATTATGAATTGGGGGACATATTCTCAATTGGGAGGTGAAAATGGAATCTCTGTTACTGGCTTGAGACCAAATATTCAATATGATTTTTCTGTAAAAGCTAAAAATATTAATAACGTAGAAACAGCATATAGCACAGGGACATCCATTCAAACATTGGCTGCTATCCCGTCTATTTCAAATATTTCTCAAGTTAATTCTTCCTCTTTACTTGTATTTTTAGATTTCTCTAATAATTCATCTGTGACTGACATTTCTCTTTATGATAGCTTTTCTCAAAAATATGTTGATCCTTTGACTGGAAGCTTAGTATCTTTACCTATTTGGCTACCAATTGAAAATTGGGGAGAAAATGAAGGAATACTTGTGAAAAATCTTCTTTCTAATACTAAATATTCTTTTTGTGTTAAAGCTAGGAACTTAGAGAATATTGAAACAGAATGTTCAAAAGAATCAAGTATGTATACAAATGCAGAAAAACTCTCTCTCTCTACTAAAATAACAGGATCTACAACAGGAAACATTTCTATTAATCTCATGGGTAATCCTATTGGAACAGAATATGAAATTTTAGATAAAAGGTCTAATAAGTATATTAATCAGTTTGGTGTACTAGTTGCAGATTCTTCTTTGCTTGCTTCTACTCAAAAAGTGAACACTATTAATATTACGCAACTTCTCCCAAATACACGTTATGATTTTGTTGTAAGAGCCCGAGATGGTAATGGAACATATTCTAATTGGAGTGATGTAAAAAGTATTGTTACTTATGCAAATCCTTCAAGTAAAGTAGTGTCTACGACTGTTAATAGTTCTACGATTGCTGTTAGCTTTGATCCTGATAATAATCCGTCAGATACGACATATGCGATGCAGGATGTAATTAGCAAAAAATATGTTGATCCATTAACGGGGTTACTTGTAGATAATCCTGTATGGGCAACTTACGAGCAGTGGGGTGGTAGTAAAGGTGTTAGTATAAAAGAATTGATAAATGGTCAAGAGTATGTTTTTGCTGTAAAAGCTAGAAATAGTGAATTTATAGAAACATCGTATACAGTAAGTAATTCAACTCTTGCCGCAGATTGGATTTTAGTGAATGTTCCTTCAAATATAGATGTTGCACTAGAGTCGGATCAATCCATAGATGTTACTAAAATAGAAAATTCTCAAGCAGGTGAAAAAATCGTTAGAGTATTTGAGAATGGCATTATAGTCGCTGATATTCCAATACTTTTTGATCAAAACAGAAATTGGGGTGGAGAACTATTTCTATCAGATCCAACAAGTAATAAAGCGGTAGTATTCTTAGATGAATTAAGTGGCTTAAATGGACCATATACTTTATATGTTGTTGCTGGGGATACAGATGTCTTACGAATTTGTCCATTTGCAACATCTTTATCTGAAGTACATTCCAATTGTTTGGGCTCTGTTCTTTTCAAGGGACCGTTTCCTCAGACGTTGAGTATAGGTTCTGCAAAAGTAACTGTATCTAAACAAGAAATTAATGGTGTAACATATTGGGTCGCTTCTGGAATGACAAGTGGTGGTGGCCAAGGAGAAAAATCGAATCTTATTGGTAATTTCTTTAACTTATTTGATACGATTTCAGGCGTTATCAAGGAATCATTTGTATGGACATCTAATATTGGGGTTTTACCAGATACGAATTTAAGTACGAATGAACTTGTTGTCGGATCTGGATTAATAGCTATTTTAACAGGAATAACTAGTATTACTACTGGCTCAGTAGTAGCGGGGGGATTTGGACAATTCATTTATTGGATGTCACACTTGCTTTCGAATCTTTTAAGTGCGGTTGGTTTGAAAAGAAAAAGAAAACCTTATGGTTATATTTATGATTCTGTAACTAAAAATCCGTTAGGACAGGCTATTGTTAGAATTTTTGATAAAAATCATACTTTGATAGGTACTGAAGTCTCAGATAGAGATGGTATATTTTGGAGTACACTTGAAGATGGATATTATACTCTTGAAGTTCGGAGATCTTTGTATATATTTCCGACAAAATTAATTAATGGTAAGGATGATTATCCTATGAGTGGTGTGTATCATGGAGATAACATATATATTAAAAAAGATAATATGGGAATTGTTATTCCAATGGATCCAGTTGAAATAAGTTCAAAAGATAGAAATATATCGAGATTAAGAAATGTCTTAACAGTATTAGTAAAAATTCTTGGTATTTTATTTTTTGTAATTGGCTTGATAGCTGCAATTTATGTTTATAGACAAACGAGAGTATTAATAAATCTTTTCATACTACTTCTATATATTCCTGCTGCGATTTTCTTGATCTGGGGTCTTAGGAATACTAAAAGAAAATATGGTAAAGTAGTTGGAAAAGATGGTAAACCAATTGAAGGTATTGAAATAGTACTTAAAAATATTGAGAATGTAGATATTATTGGGAAAAGGATAACTGATAAAAATGGGAAGTATACTTTCTATGTAAGTGATCCTGGTAAGTATAAACTGGAAATTTCAGACAATAGTATCGCAATTATTCATGGTAGAAGCGATATAGAACTTAAAAACAAAGGGAATATTGCCGAGAATCTTACTGTTGAAAGATTATAATTAATATATAAGTATTAAATAAAACACCCTTAATCAGTAACACATATTCCCCACCTATGGCTCAGATTGTATTATTTGTAGCGGAGTTTTGAGGCCTATCCCAATATGTGGTCTAAAAGTATTGTATACATGTAGGAACTTTTGAAACAAGATATTTAGCTCATTAATATCTTTAGGTCTACTCTTTAATCTAAAGAAGAACTCCTCTTGATCTGTTCTAAAACTTCTCTCAATTACAGCATTCTCATTAGGTGTTGATTTATGAATGTAGTAGTGTTTAATACCCAATCTTTTACATTCCCCACTAAACCTTTTTGAGAACTCCCATCCATTATCTGTTTGTACAAACTTAATTTTAAAAGGTAATGATTGTTTTGCTCCCCTAAGAGCCACAATTGCACTTTCTGTGTCTAGAGTAGGTAATATCCATGCGTATTTATATCTAGAGTAAATATCAATTATCCCATACTCATAGCATGTAAAAGGTAGTCCAGAGAGTTGTGGAGTGACATATTTAACATCCATTTGTACATATCCTATATCGTTTGTATTACTAGGTCTCATATGGCTACTATCTTGGAAATGAGGTCTTCTATACTTTTTCCTTTTTGAAATTAAGTAAGGTTTTCTTGTCTTAATTATATTGTAAATTGATTTTCCTGACACATATATGTTGTATTGATTTTTTAGAATTAGAGATATTTTATCTTGGTCATATCCATATTCTTCTCTGATTTGTACAATTAATCTCTTTGTATCTAGAGACATCTTGTTTTTAATACTCTTTGGGGTAGTAGGTAGTCTTTTCTTGTTTACATATTCTAGTTTGTTATGCCATCCTCTTTTCTTTTTAATCCACTTTCTAACAGTCTTTCTATCAATATTCAGATCTCTTGCTGTTTTAGCAATGTTTCTATTATTTTCTAAGAACCTCTTTCTTATGATGTTTATTTTCATTTGTCCCATACCATTAGTTTAACTAAGGGTGGGGAATATGTCATTACTGATTAAGAACACCTTGATTCTTCTAAATTCATCTTGTATATTAAAGTATGAGTATAAAAAATATGACATTTGTTTTAATAGGAGCAGCTATATTAGGAGTAATAAGTGGTTTTCTTGCAAGAAGTATATTTGTTGGTATTGCACTTCCGATTCTTTTAATAGCTTTCTTTATAATGTGGAAATATTTGAGAAATAATGACAATAAATCAAAAGCTATTGAAGATGAGGTAAGTACTCCCCCTGTTTCTGTAAACAATATTCCACAACAGAATTCTCAAGAGCCAACATATTCTCAACCCCCACAAGAAAAGGTATAATTATTTATCATGGACAATTAGCTCAGCTGGTTAGAGCACTACATTCACATTGTAGGGGTCATTGGTTCAAATCCAATATTGTCCACTTACTTTTTTATTTCACTTGTACAGAATGGACATCTGGTAGCATCCTTATCAATATCTGATTTACAGAAAGGACATTTCTTTGTTTTTGCAACTTCCTTTTTCTCTTCTTTCTTATTCAATTTCCCAACCCAAGAAACGAGTAGGAATAATACAAATGCTGTGATAAGGAAAGTAATAACTGCTGTTATAAAGTTACCATAAGTAATTACAACTGCTCCTGATGCTTGTGCAGCTTCTAAAGTATCAAACTGCTCTTTACTAAGTACAAAATATCTATGACTGAAATCAACACCAGAAACAATTTTTGCAATAGGAGGATTAATAATATCTTTGATTAGAGAATTTACAACAGCTGTCATTGCTGCTCCAATCATCATACCGATTGCAATATCTAATGTAGAGCCCTTAAATGCAAATGATTTAAAATCACTTAATGTTTTACTTAACTTCTCTTTTGTTGTTCCCATCTTTCTTTAAACTATTAAAATTAAATAAAAGAAAAACTATAGTTAACAATGTAAGCGTAGTATATAGGATAATTTGATTCTGAACAACTATGTCTAAGGAATAATTCCTTAGATTAAATAGTACTATTTGTAATATAGAAGCACTAAGAAGTACTAAAATGTATGAATAGATTCCTTTAGTTATAAAGTAATTTGCAATCATATATACAATTGAGTAACCAGTCATACAAAGACCAAATAGCCCCATATACTTATTAATATTTAAATATTCTTCCCCAACAGAAAGTGTGATAACTCTCTTACCGAGAATGAAATAGATTAATGATAAAAACAATCCTATTAAAGTAGAAAGCCCTATTGCTAAAAACAAGCTTTTCTTTTGGTTCTTCTGTTCTCTTTCATTTGCAAGCCTTGCAAACATTACAGCAGAAGTTGTAACACAAGCAAAGTAAATAACTTTACCTAGTAGGGAGAGTGAAGAATATTCAGCTCTAAAAGAGCTATTTACTAATACAAGATCAATAGTAAATGGTGCTGTGAGAAAGAAAAATGCAATAATCATTAGTATGAATTCTTTCCAATCATTTTTTATCAAAATATCTTTTTTCTTTTTACTTTTTAGTAATGGTATAACAATGATTGTAGTTAGAATAGGGGGAATAGAGTTGGCTAGTATTAAGAGTGGGATATTTCCATCCATTTTGATTGCAATAATGCCGATGATAAATTTCAGAATAGTTTCTCCAAGTAGTAAGAGGTTTACAGTAACAACTTTCTCTCTCCCAAGAAGTATGCCTTTTAAAACAGGTGATATGAATGCAAATATTATTGCAATAGCAAGGTAGAAAATTAAATCCTGTGGAATAGATGCTAATTGTGATATTGGGATTTTAAAAAGGAAAAAGATTAAAGAGAATGCAAAACCGATGATAGAAAATATCACTATTGAATTCCATTTGTATTTAGTTAGATCATTTTCTTTGTTTTTGGCTACTGTTTTTGTAATTAATGATTGTATTGCAACAGCACTAATCTGTGTTAAATATATAATTCCTAATGCTGCACTAAATGTTCCGAAAATTTCTTGAGATGTGTATCTTGCAATCATGATATTAAAGGCATAATTGAGTATTCCGATTACTCCTCCTAGAAAAGTTGTTAAGAAAAGATGTGTAATGAAAGTCTTATCTTTTTTCTCTAATTTATACATCTCTTTTTTCCTGTTATAATAACTAACTATTAAACTTAATAATTCTATCATTATGTCTGATTCAATTCTAGTAATAATTGCATTAATTGGAGGTTTGCTTCTAGGTGTTGGTATTTCTTTCTTTTTAAGAAGTGGGGGTAAGAAAGATAAGGAGAGTATGGAAGAGAGTATTGGGAATAAGTTAAATGAACTTCTTCCAGAAGTATTAAGTAAAGCAAATGAGGATTTAATCAGAATGGCGAATGAGAAGCTTTCTTCGGAAACAAAACAGAGTAGGGTTGATCTTGAAAATAAAAGAGAGGAGATTAATAGAATGGTGAAAAATATGGAAGAGTATTTAAAGAATGCTGAGAAAGATAGAATAGATACTTATGCGACACTTAAAACATCTGTTGACGAGAGTAGAAAGATCACAGAACAACTTTCAGTCAGTACAGAAGGATTGAAAAAACTCTTGTCAGATAATCAGGTGAGGGGACAATTTGGAGAACAAGTAGCAGAGGATTTGTTAAAGATGGCTGGATTTGTAAAAGGAGTAGATTATGAATTTAATAAGAAGCAAGATGATTCTCAAACTAGGCCAGATTTTTCAGTGTTTTTGCCTGATGGTACACGTATAAATGTAGATTCTAAATTTCCTTATGCTAATCTTCAAAAAATGTCTGAAACAGAAGATAAAGGGATGAAGCAAGCTCATATGAGAGCTTTTGAGAAAGATGTTAAGGAGAAAATAAAGCAGGTTACAACGAGAGATTACATTAATCCAACAGATAAGACGGTTGATTTTGTAATTCTATTTATTCCAAATGAGATGATTTTTTCATATATCTATGAAAAGTTACCAAATATTTCAGAAGAAGCTATGGCAAACCGTGTTGTTTTAGCTGGTCCTTTTAGTTTTACTGCAATATTAAGAATGATTAAACAGTCCTATGAAAACTTTAGAGTACAAAGTAATATATACAATATAATTTCTCATGTAAAAGCTTTTGAGAAAGAATTTGGTGTATTCTCTGAATCTTTTTATAAAATAGGAGAGAAATTAAGTGGTTTGCAGAAGCAGTATGATACTGTAAGTACAACTAGGTTTAGACAATTAGAAAAAAGAGTAGATAAGGTGAAATTAGAAGGTCTTAAAGGAGAAGACGATACTTTAAAGTTAAGATTAGAAGAAAAAGAGTAGGCTTTTATCTCCTACTCTTTTTAAATGTCAGTTCAATTGTAATCTCTATTTGTTAAAGATTTTATCTCTTACTTAGATTCAGGTGTTGTAACTTTATCTTTACCCCATGCTAATATTCCCATAAGTACGAAATTTGCTATTGGGATTAAAGATAATAATCCTAGCAATTTATCATAACCTCTCTTCTCACAGATATTACACATTGCAATTATTGAAAGAACTGCAAGAACGATACCACCAATTCCTGGTATTAATGCTATTAATATTAGCCATGGATTTTGATCACCCATTCTAAAGAATAATATAATATTAAAAATAGGAATCCATGCATACCAGCTATTCTTCTCACCTAGCTTATCTGCAATCTTTTGTAAAGCTAAAGAGTAGTAAATGTATGAAACGAGAGTTGCTGTAATGAAAAAGAGTAGGAAAAATCCTCCAAATATAGTTGCAAGCAGGGTAGCAAAAGCATTGTTCTCATCAGTTAAGCTATTATTGATTTTGTCACTGAAATTTAAATCATCAAAATCAAGATCAATATAATCATCATAATCATTGTAATCTCCTGTAATAGGAATCATATCTTCTTCTGCTAATGCAACTTTTTTTGAACTTAATGGTAGTGCAATTAGAAGGAATAGCATAAATATTTTAAGTAATTTCTTCATTTTGATAAAAATAAAATTATTTATATAACAATATCTTTACATTTTTGGAAAAATTTTACAATATGTGGTAAATTAAATGTAATGAATATTGAACATTTTAAAGTGATGGATGGAAGGAAGCCAGTTCTTCTTTCTGCTCCACACGCTTTTTTGCATAAAAGACCTAAACTTAGTGGAGCATACCGACAGGGGGAGAGGTATACAGATAATATTGCTGAGGAGATATGTGTACTTACTGAATCTTTTGGGATAGTGCTCTCATCAGATATAGATTATGATCCTAACTATTACACTCTTGATAGTAATAAGTATAAACAAAAGGTACAGAAGTTATGTAAAGAAAATAGAATAGTTCAATTCATTGATATTCATGGTATGGCCGATGGATCTGATTTTGATCTCGGCATTTATTACCCGACTAGATTTCAAAAATCTAAATCTTTTGCGGATATTATCAGAAAGGAGATAGGAAAAGGGCTGTTGAATGGAGTTAGTACTGCACTTTTTAGATTTAGAGATGATAACGAAGAAACTCTCGGTGAATTTGTAGCTGGGAAAATGCGAATTCCTGCCATACAGATAGAGATTTCAAGATATATAAGAGAAGAAGAAAAATTAAGAGAATCTTTTATTAAAAATCTTGCAGAGATAATTAACAAGAGGTTTGTATAAAATTATTATCGGTTAATTAAATCTTTTTGGCTCTCCCTTTACTCACTCTTTTTGGTTTGTTATGCTTAAGTATAATTAAATAAA
>Ga0255342_1006335_pt1 | contig 10832 bp, 12 predicted proteins | sample wastewater_treat_3_FD_192416 | JGI IMG/M metagenome (GOLD analysis project Ga0255342, IMG submission 192416) | Wastewater microbial communities from Lulu Island WWTP, Vancouver, Canada - plant14 | ecosystem: Engineered > WWTP > Wastewater > Unclassified | place: Canada: Vancouver, British...
GCAGCTCCTCAAGCAGTTTCTGTCGCCATTGGCGGATCTGGTTGGGGTGAACGCCGTAATCTGTGGCGATCTGGGCCATGGTCTTCTCTCCCCGAATCGCCTCCAAGGCCACTCGCGCCTTGAAGGCAGCGTCGTGGCTCCTGCGCATGTTCTGTGCCATGCCATACCTCCTTCTGATATCGGCAGGCTAACATGCACCTTATTGCCCTGTCCAGTTTCTGGGGAGAGTTATAAATACTAAATCGCTGATTAAATTAACAAAAAACTGAACAAATCTCAAACAGAAAAAGCCCGCCTGGAATGGCGGGCTTTTTCATTGACGGCTAAATTCTTCTTGCTGACGTTTCGACGCAACCCCAGCCATGCGTCGATCAGTTTTTTTGTTCTCCTTACCTCCTTTCCTTTCGCCTAAGGTTGGTCAGTTAAGAATCTGAAAACCTCTTTACGCCGGTATCACCTCCTTCTCTGTTGGTGACAGCCGACTTCTATATATGCAAATTCCGTACTAAATTGTCGAGACCGTCAGCGAAACGATCATTTGTAAAATGTGAGTAAATCCAATAAGATATACACAAGCCCTGGAGTGGCTGCTTCAAGCTCTGTCCCAAAATGACATATAATTGCCATCGAACTTCCTCAAAGCATGATCGAATTTTGACTTCCCAATGAAATCAATTACTTGGATAGTCAAATAGCTGACGCAGCGTCTAACATACGGATATAATTATAGTAATTAATTATTTGAGCTGGTATGAGCCAGGATGGAATGTCGACTAAAAAAACGCGACCAAGGAAACCATTCAGGATCGTTGCAACGGTTGTTATAATTTGGATGGCAAGAACTGCCCAGGAATATGAGGCCCTGCGGAAGATAATGAGAAAACAAATGGTACTCGTTTTGTCCGGATTCGCGGGTCAGGGTCACTCCACGAAGTGAAAATAACGGATGATCAAGGAGGCTTCAGGCAGCGCAACAACAGATAGGACAGGGTTAAATTGGCCCTGTCTGACTTACCATTTTGGCGTTGAAAAATTATATTTAAGTGTTAAGCTGATACTACGATATATTGGTTGTATGTAAAAAAACACAGGCGGTTAACTCAGCGGGAGAGTGCTACCCTCACACGGTGGACGTCGCTGGTTCAAATCCAGCACCGCCTACCATGATCATAAAGGGTGAATCTAAAAGGTTAACCCTGGCTGGATATAGAATAAAAAGTTTCCGGGGCTGTAGCTCAACCGGGAGAGCACATTGGTAGCAATACTGATGGCGTAGAGGTTCAATTCCTCTCAGCTCCACCATGCTCATCAAAGGCAGGGCCATCACCGGCCCTGTCTTTTTTTATGCTTTCTTTCGGGCATGCGGGGACGAATCATTATCGAGCTTCCCTTCCTTTTCTCATGCCCCTGAGCCCGCACAGTCACCCATTTCCTGAACGGCCGAGATCCTTTAAGCTCAAATCCGGCATGCCGGTAAATGCATTTTCAATAAAGATTTTATGCCACATTGTAAAAACGATTATTTTCCACAGCAATTCCGACCAGTTTTGCTTTTTGGAATAATGCTCCCCGCAAATTCTTCGCAGGAAATTCATATCGAAATAGTCAATCAGGGCTGGGTTATCAAAAGACAAAATCGACGTGAGCCTCTCGTAGAGCGGCCCCTGCAGCCAAAAGCCGACAGGATGTGAAAGACCCCTCTTTTTCTGCTTCATAATCTGCGCCGGCAGGATGCTTTTTACCGCGTCTTTGTAGACGATTTTGGTTCTGAATAAACCGGCTTTGTACCTGTTGGGGATATTGAGGCAAAATTCCATGAACCCGGGGTCGCAAAACGGCGCCCTGTAGTCGATGCCCAGCTCGGCAAGCGGTACAAGAGCCCTTGTCAACTGTTCACTGACGAGATCGGAATAGCAGTCGGCAATGAAAATTTGCATGAACGGATCAGAACTGCCGGCTGCATGGTAAAATGGTGCGAGGGAAGGCTCTGATTCACGGTTCGTCCTCAGGAAATCCGAAAGAAAGAGATTAGCTCTGAGTTCGTCATAGCTTCCGAAGAGAAGGGCTTCATTGGCTTTGAGGATATCCGGCTGGACAGATCGGGAAAGCTTTTTGATCCTGTTGATGATGCTGTAATGATCTGCCCCGGCAGGCATGCAGGAAAGAAGCGACCTGAAAAGCCTGCCTGACGGCCGGGAGAAGGGGATTTTATTGTATAACTGTAAAAATGTTAAAGCATTGTACCTCTTGTAGCCGCCGAGAACTTCATCGGCTCCCGCCCCGACAAAGACAACATCAACGAGATTCGCGGCCAAATCACTCAGGCTGACCAGGGAAATCAGCGATGGATTTCCAAAGGGCTGCTCAAACTGCCACACCATTCTGCACAAATGCCTGTCTATATGCTCGGGGCCATTGATCAACTCGTGATGGCTGGATCCAAAATGACGTGCCGCCAGGTGTGCCTGATTCAGTTCGTGATAATCCTTGTATTCTTCCCCGAACCCGATGCTCATGGTCTGAATCTTCGATGGGTCACGAACACGGCTTAATACGGCGAGCAGGGTGTTTGAATCTATTCCGCCACTGAGATATACACCAATCCGTTCGTCGGCATCGACCCTGGCATGAATGTTTTCCTCGATTTTTTCATAGAGCGCCTCCCGGAGGCTGCCGCCGGTCAATCCTATTTCGGTGGAAGGACGAAGCTTCCAATATTGAACAACCTTGCAGCTGCCCTTTCCGCATTTGATCCAGTGACCGGGTTCCAGCTCTTTTATCGATTTGAATATGGTATCGGGCGATATCACATACCCGAACTTGAAGAAACTCTCGAGAGCAAAACGGTTGATCTCGCGAGAGACGCCGGGAACGTTCAGCAACGACTTCATATGGGAAGAAAAGATTAAGTACCCTTCCAAAACCGTAAAGTAGAGCTTTCGCCCTCCCATTTTATCCCGGATGATAATGAGCTTTTTCTCCTTTTCATCTTTGATGATGAGGATGAAATCGCCCGTCAAGTCAGCAAGCCCGTCATGCTTATCAAGGCTGTACAGACGCGCTATTTTCGCTGCACAGCCTTGATCCCCTGTGTCTTTCAATTCCGGATATCGTGAAAACAAGCTGTCTTTACGATAGATATTTCCCATGACGATGACCAGCAAATCCGGGCTTTCATAGGTTGATTCACTTTTCTTTTTTGATAGATTATCGCTCCAGTATATCGCTCCATCATCGCCTATGTTTTCATTGACAGGCTGGAAATCCGGTCGAATATGCGAAGGACGACCTGACGGCCTGCCGCTGAAATTCTGGTACCCGAATAGCCGAGTCATTGTCTTTATTCTATTCTGATGAAAATATATGCAACCATTCCGGCGTGAATCGAACTCCGTGGGGGTTCGACCCTCCCTGGATTGCCCTGTTATATTGATAAGTTACGTATTGATTTTGTAATATTTTTTGTACCACGTCACGAATTTTCGGATGCCCTCTCCGATGGACGTGGATGGCCTGAAGCCCACGGCCTTCATGAGGTCGTCGATATCGGCGTAGGTTTTGGGGACGTCGCCGGGCTGCATGGGGAGGAAGTTCTTCTTCGCCTTCTTCCCGAGGCATTTCTCGATGGCGCCAATGAACTCCATCAGGCCCACGGGGCTGTTGTTGCCGATATTGTAGATCTTGTAGGGGGCGAAACTCGTGCCCGGGTCCGGAGCCTTGCCGTTCCACCGCGCGTTGGCCGCGGGGACCCTGTCCATGATCCTCGCAACACCCTCTACGATATCGTCGATGTAGGTAAAGTCCCTTTTCATCCTGCCGTAATTGAAAACGTCGATGTAGGTCCCCTCCAGGATCGATTTCGTGAAGGAGAAAAGTGCCATGTCGGGCCTCCCCCAGGGTCCGTAGACGGTGAAGAATCTGAGGCCCGTGCAGGGGATTTTGTAAAGGCTGGAATACACATGAGCCATAAGCTCGTTTGCCTTCTTTGTAGCCGCGTAGAGGCTTATGGGGTGGTCCACGTTGTGGTGAACGGAAAAGGGCATCAGGGTGTTTGCGCCGTAGACGGAACTCGAGGAGGCGAAGACGAGGTGCTGTACGCCCTTATAGCGGCAGCCCTCGAGGATGTTCATGAAGCCCACGATGTTGCTGTCGATGTAGGCGTAGGGGTTTTCGATGGAGTAGCGGACACCTGCCTGTGCGGCCATGTGGAGGACGACATCGAAGAGGTGGTCTTCGAAAAGCGTGTCCACCCGGTCCCGGTTCTTGATGTCCAATTTGGTGAAGGAGAAGTTTTCATGCTTCCGGAGGATACGGAGCCGGGCCTTTTTCAGCTTCACGTCGTAGTAGTCGTTCAGGTTGTCGATGCCGACGACAGCGTCGCCGCCGTCAAGCAGCCGCTTCGAAAGGTGAAAGCCGATGAAGCCGGCCGCCCCCGTCACAAGTATTTTTCTCATATCGACCCCGAAATTCTTAAAGTCCTTGAAATGATGTGAAAATGACGTGCCAGAATGCCGCGTCCTGTAACTACCAGTAATCCATCGAAGTTTCAAATCGAATTATTGAGGCCGTCACGGGAAGGGCAGGGTGTTAGAAATATGTAACGCCTTGAAATCGTTATGTACTATTACGAATAATCGGGAAGAAAAACCATGGAATTTCGTTTAAGTTTTGCCCGATCATGCCGATGTTACGGTTACTGGACACCTGAAAAAGGCAAACCACGCCTAAAGGGTGGGACGCAAAGCCACGGGCCTAAATCCCAGGGGGACAGGGCAGCCGGGTTGCCAGGCGAAACAGCACTTCCGTGTGCTGGATTTTGCCGGCGCAAATTGAATTCAGCAATGGAGGTGCTCATATGTACCAGGCAGGCCTGCGGGGAGATCTGCGAAAGAGAAGATCCCCCCATTTATTTATCCATGACGCTCTCATTCTCACTGCCTTCCTGTTTATCTTTTTTCTGCTGATCTCCACTTCCCATGCCCAGCAGGTCAGTCTTGCCTGGAACGCGAACACCGAGCCGGACCTGCAGGCATACAGGGTTTACAGCGGCACGGCAAGCCGGACCTACTCGAGCAACTCGAACGTGGGGAACATAACGACATGCACGATCAGCGGCCTCACAGCCGGGACGACCTATTTCTTTGCCGTCACGGCACTCGATTGCGCGGGGAACGAAAGCGGGTATTCGACTGAAGTGAGCTACACGGTCCCCGTGCCGGCACCGCCGCCCGCACCGGCACCGCCGCCCGAGCCGGCGCCCGCGCCAACCCCGACCCCGACACCGACGCCGGAGCCGGAGCCGGCTCAGGAGCTTGTCTTTGCGACGAGGCCGTACGGAACGGCCGAGCTGGGAAGTAAAAGCAGCTATAAAACCAAGGCGCAGTCTTTCAAGGCGATCGGCACCCGGATCGATTCGGTGCGCCTGGCCCTGATCAAGTACAGGTACCCGAACCAGACGATCAACGTGTATATCAAATCATCCCTGACCGGTACGCCGCTGGCGAAAGCGCAGATCCAGCCGTCGCAGGTCACCTCGAGCAACTACAGCCAGCCGAACTGGATCAATGTAGCGTTCCCCACGCCCGCCCAGGTTACAAAAGGGAAAACGTATTATCTGGTTCTGGAAGTCTGCAGCTACAATTCCAGGAATTACTACAAAATGCTCGTGTCAAAAAATACATATCCGGACGGGGTGTTTTACTCGACCATTTCACTGCCGAGATGGGATATTGATTCGATGGGAAGCGTGAAGTTCGGGCAATAGCCCGCATTAGGCCTGCAGCCTAATGCAGTTTTGAATTATGAATTTTGAGTTTTGAATTAAAAAAACCATAAACTTTAAAAACAATTCATAACTCATAGCTTGAAACTGAAAATAGGAGCAGGAATTAGCATGTGAAAGATGAATTGAGGGGAGCTGGAGATTCGAGGTACGGGTCACTCCGCCATCTCGTCCTATCCCTGAGCTTCTGACCCCATCCAGTTCGAGCGAAACCTCCTTGCGATGACCTCGTACCCGGATTTTCAGCCCCCTCGATGCTCTACAGGCGCCGGAACGCTTTTGGGGTCTGTCTGGGTCGCAGGCTGCGCCTGCTCCAATTTTGAGTTTTGAAGTATGAGTTTTGAATTATGGCACGCAGAGCTATCTGGTCCATTTGGTCTTTCTGGTCTGTTTGGTCTATCAGAGTCGCAGGCTACGCCTGCTCCAGTTTTGAGTAATGACCGGGGCGCCCAGTTCTCCAGAGGGGAGAACCATGAATAAATCATCCCTCACCGGGGGCGCCGTCGAGGGGGACCATTATGAATTTTGAGTTGAAATAGTATAAGAAGGAAAAAAGAGGGCAGGCTGCTTTTCTGAGACGATTTATTGAAATACAAAAAAGTACAAAGCCCGCGGGAAACGGCGGGCTGTTCTATTGACGGTAAAAAGCTTTTCCCCGATACTTCGGCGTCGCGGTAAAAACGAAACGATGAGCGATGATATTATTATGGGATGCTTTTTTGAACAGCCTGTTTAAGTTGAGGAAGATTTTGTTCCACTACGTTCCAGACCTTTTCAAGATCCACGCCCATGTAATGATGAATCAAAATATCTCGAAGTTCCGAAACATTTCGCCATGGAATATCAGCGTTACGCTGTTTGAAACTGTCACTGAACTGCTTTGATGCTTCTCTGATGATTTCAAGATTACGAATGACAGCGTCCTGTATAATGGCTGTTTTCATAAAAGAATCCCTTCCCACAGACGTGTAGGATTCAATCTTCTCAATAGCCTCCAGTATATGACGAAGATATAATTTATCGTCTTTCATAATGCTACTGCGTCTTGCAGTATTTTATCCCTGATATACGGAGAAAGAGCCTTCTCAGTGACGATGTCAACCTTGCGGTGAGTAATATCTTCAAGAGCGTGCTTGATGGCGATAATATCGAGGAGTGACCGGTCAGGCATCATCTCGACGAGGAGATCGATGTCACTGTCAGGCCGCTCCTCACCCCTTGCAAAGGAGCCAAAAACCATCAATGCCCTTGCCCCATGGCCGGCCGCCACCTTGAGAATTTCTTCACGCTTATCCGCCAAACTTCGACTGATAGGCATACTATTCCCATCCCTCATATTATTTACAAGCCTGAGCTGCGACTCATTATCTCAAGCTATATTCTTATCGATACTTTCTTAAAAAATACGATTTGTCAATAATAATTGGCTAGATAGCAATGGCCTGAAGGGCCGACTCGTTTGTTTCGTTGGTTTCGTTATTTTCGTCCGTCTAAGTCTGTCTGGTCCGTCTGGTCTATCAGTGTCGCAGGCTGCGCCTGCTCCCAGTTTTGAGTTCTGTTTTACCGGCGAGGTGGATGAATGCGGACTGAAATCAGCGGATGAAAAGGCGGCAGGAGGGTACGGCCCAGATTGAGGGTTCAGCCATTTTTCGGATCTCCCGTCCGCGATAAACGACAATGCCTCCAAGCCATTCACGACCCAATCCATTCGCGACATCGCGCAAAGGCCGCAAATCCGCGCCCGTTACCGATTCACGGGACTTTATCTCAATACCGACAACACCGTGTTGTGTTTCCAGGAGCAGGTCGACCTCCAGGCCGGATCGGGTTCTGTAGAAGGACAGTTCACCCGCCCACTGAACCGTTTTAATCCACTTGAAGATTTCGCCGATGACATAGGTTTCGTAAAGATCCCCTGTCGGATCGCCTCGAAATCCTGTAAGTCGCCGCAGAATCCCGACATCAACCCAGTATAACTTGGGTGTCTTGATGACAGAGCTCGTAACATTACGTCTGTAGGGTTGAATCAGAATGCACTGATAGGAGATCCTGAGATACTCGAGATATCTGCGGGCCGTATCGACGCTGACGCCGGCGTCCCGGGCCAACTCCGAGTATTGCAGAAGTTTGCCTGATCTGAGAGCGGACAGCCGCTGGAATTTACGAAAGGGTTCGAGATCATCGAGCCGGGCAAGATCGGATAAGTCCCTTTCCAGATAGGTGTATTCATAATCTCCCAGCCATTTCCAGCGTTCTTCTTCGGGCAGATGGAGTAAAGCCGGCATGCCGCCCCATTTGATAAGGCGGTTCTCCGCGGCCCGCTGCCCGGCTTCTTTTTCATCCAGAAGGATGCCGGGAACTGGACTGAGAATTTTATCAATGGACCGTCCGGTCAAGAGTTTGTCGATCAGAGGCGGCTCAACATCACTGTCATCCCAACCGTGATACACTTCGCCCACCATCAAAGGCCAAAGCTCGTAAAGGGAGATGCGCCCGGCCAGTGTTTCACGAATCTTTTTCAGGAGCAGTATCTGACTCGAACCGGTCAATACGCAGAAAGACACATGCCCGGCATCAAAGGCATACTTTACTTTTTCAAAGACGATCGGAGCTTTCTGCGCTTCGTCGATAACCGCGCTGCCCACGTCTCTGCCCCAGGAAGACGAAGGAACCAACCGCAAGATGTCTCTATTTTCCGGTGCATCAAGGTTAATATAACGAAGGTCAGGGTATGAAGCCTGAGACAGGGTGGTTTTACCTGTCTGGCGTGCTCCTGTGAGCAAAACGACCTTTTTAGACGTACTTTTTGGAAGGTACCGGCTTAAAACCCTTTTTACCTGTAAATTATCGCTCATGGTCGTAAATTATACAGATATAATTCAGTTTGGCAATATTTTTTTGCCATATTTGGCAATGGCCACGGGTTTAGGGCAACGGGGTATCTGGTCTTTCTGGTCCATCTGGTCTGTCTTGTCCATCTGGTCTATCAGGGTCGCGGGCTACGCCTGCTCCAAATTTGAGTTTTGAAGTATGAGTTTTGAATGAAGAGAAAACAGGGCGACTGCAATGGAGCAGTGGATCGAGGGTCATGAACGGTCAGGGTTGTAGATAGAAAAGATTTTGTAAAAATATCGGAATTCTGATATTTGGAAATAAGAATATCTGAAAAGAGGGCGGATACAATGAAGATCATAACCGGTGAAATTAAAGCAAAGGGGCAGCTGACTGTTCCAAAGAAGATTCGAGACATGCTGAAGCTCGAAGAGGGGCAGGCTGTTACGTTTCTAACCATAGGGGACTCCGTCATTATCTCGCCGAAGAGGATCGACGCGGAGGAGGCGAGAAGACAAATCCGAAGAATCGTAAGAGAGTCGGGCCTGACTGTGGAGGCTCTTCTGTCGGAACTGAAAAAAGAAAGAGGAGCATTCTACCGGGAGAAGTATGGCAAAAACAGAAGTTAAGGCTTTTCTGGACGCCAACGTCATCATTTCCGGCGTGATTTCTGACAGGGCAGCCCCCAGAGTGATACTGGAACTGTTATGCCATGATCTGCCGTTCATACGCGCCGCCACCGGTCAGTATAATATCGAGGAAATCGAGCGAACGATCGCAAAGAAGCTCCCTGAAATGGGCACTGTTCTTCACGATTTCATGTCGCGTTTGATCATTGAGATTATCCCTTTGCCTTCACGGAAAAGCCTTGCAAAATATCGCGGTGTTATTGCGGATGAAGACCTGCCAGTGCTTGTTTCAGCTCTGCAGTATGGGGCAGACTACCTGGTAACTGGAGATAAAAGACATTTCAGGGGTCTTGCAGGGAAAAAGGACATTCCATTGAAGGTATGCTCCCCATCTGAGTTTGTCGAAATTATAGCCACGGTCGTAAGAGAACTGGGTTAAAACAGGCACAGGCTGTGCCTGTTTTAATTTTGAGTGATGACCGGGGCGCCCAGTTCTCCAGAGGGGAGAACCATGAATAAATCATCCCTCACCGGGGGCGCCGTCGAGGGGGACCATTATGAATTATTTTCGTCCATTTCGTTTGTTTCGTTGGTTTCGTTGATGTCGTCTATTCAGTCTGTTCGGTCTATGGCACGAAGGGCCTCAAAAGATAGTGAGGAGTGAATAGTGGTGAGTGGTGAGGGTCACGGGCAATAATAATATAGGTCTGGCTATGTCAATTCAGGTCGTGCTGCACGGCGGAACACTGCAGGGTAAAGGGTTTGGAAAGTGGTTTGACATGAAAAACCTTTTATGGTACTAAATTCGGTCAGGAGGTGACGGTTCATGAAAATGAGTGAAGACATCCGCCCGGTTACGTACCTGAAATCCCGTACGGCCGATCTGCTGGCCCAGGTGAACAAAACGAAGCGTCCGGTGATCATCACGCAAAATGGCGAGGCCCGAGGCGTTCTTCAGGACACGGAAAGCTATGAGAGCATGAAAGCCGCAATTGCCATCCTGAAACTCCTGGTGCAGGGGGAGGAAGACATCCGGAAAGGTGACGTGATCCCTCATGATGAGGTATTTCGACGAATCGAAGATCGACTGAAATCCGCTACGAAAAAGCGCGGCGATGAATAAATACAGTATTCTCTGGACAAAAACGGCCGAGCAGGACATGAGTCGCATCATCGACTACATCGGGCGCGACAGCCTCGACCGCGCTCTTGAAATATTTCACGCAATTCAGACCTCCGCATCAGCTCTTAATTCATTGCCCGAGCGTGGTCGCATTGTACCGGAATTGAAAGTTCATGGAATATCCACCTATCGGGAACTCGTCATCTCTCCGTGGCGGTTGATCTACAGGATAGAAGGAAAAAGGGTGTTCATCCTGACGATAATCGACGGTCGTCGAAATCTGGAAGATATCCTGCTCGAGAGGCTCCTGTACTCGGATAAATAGCTCGGAAAAAAAAAGGGGACAGGCTACTATATGAGTCGCAGGCTGTATGCATGGTCCAGTTTTGAATTATTTTCGTCTATTTCGTTCTTTTCGTTTGTTTCGTTGGTTTCGTTATTTTCGTCCGTCTAAGTCTGTCTGGTC
>Ga0255342_1006337_pt1 | contig 10831 bp, 10 predicted proteins | sample wastewater_treat_3_FD_192416 | JGI IMG/M metagenome (GOLD analysis project Ga0255342, IMG submission 192416) | Wastewater microbial communities from Lulu Island WWTP, Vancouver, Canada - plant14 | ecosystem: Engineered > WWTP > Wastewater > Unclassified | place: Canada: Vancouver, British...
TCCTGCGTGGCTGTTTGCCCGATGGGCGTTGATCTGCGCAAATTCCTGAAAAAAATTGATAAGGATTGCTGGGAGATGTTTGGCAACCGTGCCGGTTCATCCATGGAAGATATGCCGCCGCTGGGAAGACACAGCGAGAATGACAAACAGGATTTTATTTATAACCCATAATTAAGTATTAAATTACGGAGTTTACATGCAAACTTTTCTGGAAGAAGTAAACGAAAAAATCAACGGAGTGCCCATTCAGCGTTGTTATCATTGCCGTAAATGCACGGCAGGATGTCCCGCGGCACCGTATATGGAATATAACCCCAATAGGGTTATCAAAATGATTCAGAACGGCCAGCGCGAGGAAGTGCTGAATAGTTCCACCATCTGGCTTTGCATGTCTTGTGAAACATGCATTACGCGTTGTCCCAATGAAGTGGATATAGCCAGAATGATGGATGTGCTCAGGCAGATGGCTATTGAATCAGGCATTGGCGCGCGCGAAAAGAACGTGCTGAAGTTTCATGAGGCGTTTCTATCCGGCATTAAAATGGGCGGCCGCATTAATGAGCCGATGATGATGGTTCAGTATAAACTGAAATCGGGCGATTTGTTTTCGGATGTCACCCTGGCTCCGGGTATGTTTTTGAAAGGAAAGCTCGCGCTTATTTCTCCGCGCACGAAGGATTTAAAGTCTGTAAAAGATATTTTTGAAAAAACAAAGCACTCTTAAGAGGTAAAAAGTTTTTAAAAGGCCAATATACGCAAATGGACGGCTTTAAGAAAAAGTTCCAGATGCAAGGCGCGCGAGGCTTGAGGAATGAGGCCTACTTTTATGTAGGTCGCAATGACGCAAGACGAAGCGCAACGCCGCAGATGGATTTTTTATAAAGCCGAATTAAGGAGGTTGGAGTTGAAAGTTTCCTACTATCCCGGATGTTCGCTGCACGCGACGGGAAAAGAATATGATCAGTCGATGAAAGCGGTCAGCCGTGCTTTGGGCATAGAAATAAAAGAAGTTGACGACTGGTCCTGCTGCGGAGCGTCCTCAGCGCATAACACAAATTTTGATTTATCGATCGCGCTGCCGGCGCGTAATCTTATTGCGGCGCAAAAAGACGCGATGGACGTGATGGTTCCCTGCGCCGCCTGCTTTAATCGTTTCAAAACCGCCGATCATTATCTTAAAACCGATAAGGAACTTAAGAAGCGCGTGGAAAACGCTGTGGGCGCTAAATATCAGGGTGGGATCAGTATCCGAAATCCGATTGACGTGATTTATAATGAAATAGGCATTGATACGCTTGCCTCTAAAGTGGTTAATCCTCTCACGGGTCTTAAACCTGTGTCTTATTACGGCTGCCTTCTGCTGCGTCCGCCGGAAATATGTCAATTTGAAGATTACGAAAATCCGTTCATGCTGGATAAAATGATGGCGTCTATCGGCGCCGACGTGAAAAACTGGTCGTACAAAACGGATTGCTGCGGTGGATCGCTGGCCATAAGCAAAACGAAAATCGTTGTGGATATGTGTGATAAGTTGATGAGCGGTGCTAGAGAGGCGGGTGCTAATTGCGTGGTTACTGCTTGTCCTCTGTGCATGGCCAATCTGGATATGCGGCCCAGCAGAAATCTGAAGCTGCCGATATTTTATTTTACGGAATTAATTTCTCTAGCTTTGAATTTGCCGGGGGCGAAAGAAACATTTAAATCGCATATTTTCGATCCTCAGCCTCTTTTAAGACGAGTAAATTTAATATAAAGCCGGAATTTTTTGGCCGGAAAGTTGAATTTGATTAAGTGCAGAAAAAAATAAATTAGGAAAAATTATGGAAAAACGTTTGATCAAAAAAGACGCCCTTTCGGGTATTGCCAAGAAAATGACTGAAGATTTCATGGTTTGGGCGCCGGTGAAAAAAGAAGACAATGTTTTTATTGCTCCGCTGGGCAATAAAGACGAACCGTTCTTTTCTTATTTGAATTCCAAAAATGCGCCGAAAAATGTTTTTTTCCCGCACACGGAAACGATGATGAAATACACACGCACGGAGAAGGGCATGGCTTTTTCATCGGAAGTGAAGAAAGCGGATAAATCTATTTTGTTCGGCGTGCGCCCGTGCGACGCACATAGCTTTGTCCTGCTGGATAAGCTTTTCGATCAGGAAAAATATAAGGATGAATACTATATAGCCAAAAGGCAAAATACGACGGTAATAACGCTTGCCTGCGTGACGCCTCCTTATACAAGTTGTTTCTGCACGTCAGTGGATGGCCAGCCGGTTTCTTCCGACGGCGCGGACATTTTGTTGACTGATATTGGCGGTGATTATCTGGTGGAATTTATTACGCCCAAAGGTGAGGCGTTGGCTAAATATTTCGGCGAAGCAAAAGCCGATGCTTCTGCTGAAGCAAGGAAAAATGAAATTGCCGACAAAACCAAAGAAGCGATCAAATCGAAAATTCCCGCGCACGAAGTAAAACCGATTCTCGATGTAAATTTTGACAATCCCTTTTGGGATACCATTCACCGCAAATGTCTGGCTTGCGGCACCTGCACTTATTTATGCCCAACATGTCACTGTTTTGATATCAGTGATGAAGTTAAAGGTTCAGACGGTGTGCGTATCCGTTCCTGGGATTCGTGCATGTTTCCTCTTTTTACCAAGGAGACATCGGGCCACAATCCGCGCCCCTCGCAAAAAGAAAGGTGGCGTCAGCGTACCATGCACAAGTTCAAATATTATGTGGACATGTTCAACGCGATTTCCTGTGTTGGTTGCGGCCGGTGCGTCATGTACTGTCCGGTGAATATTGATATACGTAAAATTGTGGAAGATATTTCTAAATTAGAATCAGGGAGTTAGTAATGCAAAACCCGTATATTCCTTATCCCGTTGTGGTGGATAAAATCATTACCGAAGTTGATACAAAAGATATCAAAACATTTCGTTTTAAATTTGTTAACCCGGAAGATGAGAAAAAATACGCCTACATTCCCGGCCAATTTGGCGAGCTTTCTATTTTCGGCAAGGGAGAATGTCCCATAGGAATCGCTTCTTCACCAACGCAGAAAGGTTATGTCGAATTTACCGTGCAGAAAGCCGGCGTCGTGACAACCGCGCTGCATGAAATGGAAGAAGGCACAATCATGGGCATTCGCGGGCCTCTGGGTAATTCCTGGCCGCTCGATTATCTGGCGGGCAAGAATATTGTTGTGGTTGGCGGTGGATTTGCTTTTACTACATTGCGTTCCCTGATTAATTACATGCTTCATGAGGATAACCGCAAGCGTTTTGGAAATATTACCGTCATTTACGGGGCCAGAAATCCCGGTCTGCTTCTTTATAAAGATGAGTTGGCCGAATGGGGGAAAAGAACTGATTTGAATCTGAATGTTACGGTGGATAAAGGCGACGCCACTTGGAAAGGTAAAGAAGGTTTTGTCCCCGCGGTTTGCAAGGAAGTCGCTCCCAGCAAGGAAAACGCGGTTGCTGTTATTTGCGGCCCCCCGGTGATGATTCGTTTTACTCTACCGGTGTTTTTTGAATTGGGCTTCTCCAAAGAAAATATTATCACCTCGCTGGAAATGCGCATGAAATGCGGTATCGGCAAGTGTGGCCGCTGCAACGTAGGCAGTAAATATGTTTGCAAAGACGGGCCGGTATTTTCTCTGGCGGAGCTCGATAAGCTGACGCCCGAATATTAGCCTCCTTATAATATTCCTGGAAATTTCGGTTCCTCTGCCGCTTGGGGGCGGTGCGAAGAAGTATCCATTGACGGGTTTTGGCGAGTTTAAATTTGCGGTTTGCTTTTTTATATGTTAGCAAGTGCATACGTTGTTTTAGACGTATGGGGAGATGTTAGATGTCACAAGCGGTTACTCCATATCTGGAGATGTCACAGACGATTGTCGAAGCGGGCGGTGAAGCGCTGAAGAAGTGCTATCAGTGTGGCACCTGTTCCGGCACCTGTCCATGGACGCCCATCACTCACTTCAATATTCGCAAATTAGTGCGTTACGGTCAGCTGGGTTTTGACGGGATTGAAGATTTTATGTGGGGTTGTTCCACCTGCAAGTTCTGCGTAGATCGTTGTCCCCGCGGCGTGGAAATTATCGATATTGTCACTGCTATCCGTAATGTATACAGCGGCGGGGGAATGCTGCCGCAGAGTCTGCGCGCTTTTGTCGGATCTCTTTCTGCACGAGGTAACCCCTGGTCGGGTGATCAGGTAAAAAGAAACGAATGGGCAAAAGAAAAATATCCGCTTTATAAAAAAGAAATGGAATATCTTTTCTGGACCTGTTGCACTATTTGTTATGATCCGCGCAATACAAGACTGGCCAGAGCCACAGCTGAATTGTTGAATCAGGCGGCTTTGAGCTGGGGGATTCCCTCAATAGATGTTAACTGCTGCGGCGAGAGCGTCAGAAAGGTCGGAGACCTGGAGCTTTTCGAGCGTCTTAAAAACGTAAATTTAAAGTATTTTCAGACAAACAATGTCGCCAAAATGATTACCGTCTCTCCTCATTGTCTGGTAACATTTAAAAAAGAATACGGTGAAGATTATAACATCGCGCACTTCAGCGAGATTCTCGCTTCTTTGATTAAAGAAGAAAAACTTAAACCGAAGAAAGATTTCGGCGGCATCAAGGTAACTTACCATGATCCCTGTTATCTTGGACGCCATAGCGGGATTTATGACGCGCCGCGTGATGTCATTAAATCATTGCCAGGTGTTGAACTGGTGGAAATGGAAAGAAACCGCGAACAGAGTATGTGCTGCGGCGGCGGCGGCGGCGGATTGTGGATGGAAAAATTAAAAGGCGAGCGCCTGAGCGATTTGCGTGTTGAAGAAGCGCTGGCGACAGGGGCGAATGTTTTGGCCACCGCCTGCCCATATTGTATTACGATGTTTGAAGACAGCATTCGCACGCTTAACGTTGATGATAAAATTGTGGTCAAAGACGTAACGGAACTTTTCCTGGAAAGTATGGAAATCAATATTGATGAACCGGTCGGGGATGCGTGTGCAATTGTTTAGTAAAGTTAAAAGTAATAGGAACCAATAGCGGAAAACTATTATGAGCAGAATAGGCGTTTTTGTTTGCCATTGCGGTTTGAATATAGCCAAAACAATCCGGGTTAGCGAATTGGCGGAATTCGCTTCAACCCTGCCGGATGTTGTTGTCGCGCGTGATTATAAGTTCATGTGTTCCACTCCCGGCCAGGAAATGATTGCCAATGATATCAAGGAACATCGTCTGGACCGTGTGATTGTAACGGCTTGTTCTCCGCTGATGCACGAACACACTTTTCGCAAGGTTATAGAAAAAGCTGGTTTGAACCAGTATATGCTGACCATTGTCAACATACGCGAACAGGTTTCGTGGGTGACCAGCGATATTGAAGAAGGAACATCAAAAGCAAAGGCTCTCTTGAACGGCGCAGTTTATCGCGCGCGGCTTCTGGCGCCTCTTTCTTCCCGCGTTATTGATGTGACTTCCGATGTAATGGTGGTCGGCGGCGGTATCGCGGGTATCCAGGCGGCTTTAGAGTTGGCCAACACCGGCAAGAAAGTTTATCTGGTGGAAAAAAATTCCACCATCGGCGGCCACATGGCGCAGTTTGATAAAACCTTTCCCACGCTGGACTGCTCTGCCTGTATTCTCACCCCCAAGATGGACGCTGTTTTGCAGCATCCAAATATTACGTTGATGACCTATTGTGAAATTAGTGAAGTCAAAGGTTTTGTGGGTAATTTTGATATAAAAATCCGGCAGAAGGCCCGCTATGTTGACCACGATAAATGCAATGCATGCTTGGCCTGCACGGAAAAATGTCCCGGTAAGGGAATTGCCGAGTGGGATGAGGGGTTGGTCAAACGCAAGGCTATTCATATTCCTTTTCCGCAGGCCGTGCCGCAAAAACCGGTTATCGACCGAGATGCCTGCACTTATTTTCTGAAAGGCAAGTGCCGCCTGTGTGAAAAAGTCTGTGAGCAGAAAGCGATTGATTTTGAACAGCAAGACACTTTTATTGATGTTAAGGTCGGTGCGGTCATTGTCGCTACCGGCTACAATTTAATGAATACCAAGCCTCTCGTTCAGTACGGCTACGGTAAGTATCCCGGCGTGTACAGCGCTCTCGAAGTGGAACGATTATTCAATTCCGCTGGTCCTACCGGCGGCAAAGTAACGCTGCGGGATGGCAAGGAGCCGCAGGCCATCGCTATTTTACATTGCATCGGCAGCCGCGATAAGAATAATTACGAACATTGCAGCCGCGTCTGCTGCATGTATTCGCTCAAGTTCGCTCACCTGTTTAAGGAAAAAACATCAGCCGACGTTTATCAGTTCTATATTGATATTCGCGCGGCGGGCAAAGGTTATGAAGAATTTTATAATCGCATTATTGAGGAAGATGTTAAATTTATTCGCGGTAAAGTCGCGCGCGTGGCGGAAAGCAGTGATGAACCGGGGCGTTTGATTGTCGAGGCGGAAGACACCATCACCGGAAAATTTGTTCAGTTGCCGGTAGATATGGTTGTGCTTTCTCCGGCAATGATTCCGCGGGAAGATTCCAAAGATCTCGCGCGCTTGTTTAACCTGAGCACGGACAAATATGGATTTTTCATGGAGCGGCATCCGAAGCTCGCACCTTTAGCCACCATGTCCGAAGGAATTTTTATCGCGGGAGTTTGTCAGAGCCCCAAAGATATCCCCGATACGGTCGCGCAGGCCAACGGGGCGGCGGCGGAAGCCCTGACCATTGTTTCCAGGGAAAAAATGGAGCTCGAAGCCACAACGGCGATGGTTAATCCGGCTTCATGTTGTGGTTGCCAGAACTGTGTGCGCGTGTGTCCTTATGGAGCACCGTCGTTTAATTATGAAAAGGGCGTATCCGAAATCAACGAAGCGCTGTGTAAAGGCTGCGGTTTGTGCGCATCTGTCTGCCCGACCTCGGCGATTATCGCGCGGCACTTTACTAATGAGCAGGTATTGGCGGAGATCGAAGGCCTTATGGAGTTCTAAGTATGCCGTTGAAAAGCGCCCATCTGCTTTGTTGCGCTTCAGCCTTCGTCGTTGCGGCGTATGAAACTATACGCCTCACTACTCAGGCTTCGCGCGCCGCGCATCTGGGACACTTTTGAACGGCGCATAAAAAAATTGCGTTTTGTAGAAAAGGATAATTTTTTATGTCATTTGAACCGAAAATACTGGGCATCGCCTGTAACTGGTGTACTTATACCGGCGCTGATTTGGCGGGAACAACCCGCCTGCATTATCCGCAGAATCTCCGGGTGGTTCGGGTGATGTGCTCCAGCCGCATTAATCCTTCTTTTATTTTCCGCGCGTTTCAGCTCGGCGCTGACGGCGTGCTGGTCGGCGGTTGTCATCCGGGCGATTGCCATTACAATACGGGAAATCTCTACGCAAGAAGGAGACTGGCCGTTACAAAAAAAATATTGGAGTTTGCGGGATTGGAGCCGGGAAGATTTCGCGTGGAATGGATTTCCGCCTCGGAGGGCAATAAGTTCGCGGAAGTGGTGGAGGAATTTACCGCGCAGATAAAAGAGCTTGGTCCTCAGCAAAAGCTAAAGATAGATGAGCTTCTGGAGAAGGCATGACTGATTTCAAGCAGATTGAAAACAACTTAAAAAAAGAAGCAAAAAGATTGCTGGAAGCGGGCGAAGTAACCGTAGCGCTTGCTTACGGGAGGGGCTATGATGCGAAACATCCTATGCCTTTTGCCGCTAAAACTATTGCCGATGTTGAGAGCATTGTCTTTAATGAATATTGCAATTTCAACATGGCCAGGTATTTGATGCGTTATCCAGCGGAAACAAAAATAGCGATTGCCGCCAAGGCGGCGGACAGTCGCGCGATTATTCAGCTTGTCCAGGAAGAAAAAGTCCGGCGTGAAGATTTGGTTATTCTGGGCATTCCTGCGTACGGCATGAAAAATCAGAAAACGGATGAAGTTGTTGATAGTAAAACTACCTGTGGCCTGTATAATCCGGTGCTCTATGATATCTTATTGGGCGAAGAAGTACACTGGCAACCTGTTGTTTCTCCCTATGATGTGCTTGCCGAATACGAAGCGATGGACAAGGAAGCGCGCTGGGCATTCTGGAAAAAAGAATTTGATAAATGCATCCGCTGTTACGCCTGCCGCAAGGCTTGTCCGATGTGCTATTGCGATCCCTGTTTTATCGACCAGAACAAACCCCGCTGGGCGGATAAGGCGCCTCAGTCACCCGGCAATATGATGTACCATCTGACCAGATTTCATCACCTGGCCGGACGCTGTATCGATTGTGGCGAATGTTCACGCGCTTGTCCCGTGGATATTCCTTTGTATCTGTTCCATAAGAAAGTTGCCAAGGAATGCGAAGAGATGTTCGGACAGGCGGCGGGAATGAAACTGGAGGATAAGCCGGTGCTGGTTGATTTCCGTGTTGAGGATTCCGATAAGATTCTGGAATAAGGAGAAGTTTGTGCTGAAGAAAATTTCCATAAATAAAATATCCGAACTGGCTGCCGCGTTAATGGGTAAAGGATTGCTGCTGGCGCCGGTGAAGGAAAACTCCGGGCACAATTTTGCGGAAATTAAAGATCCTGAGCAGGTTGATTTGGGTTTTCACAACACAGTAGCCAGCCCGAAAGCGGCCTTTTTCCCTCACAAAGAAGACTTTATCAAATATGAAACAGGCAAGCCCATGGATGCCGCTTCTGTCATTGGGTTGAATCTGCCGCCGACATTTCTTTTGGGGGTGCGGCCGTGTGATGTGAAAAGCTTTGGAATAATGGATATACATTTCAACGCGTCGGGAATTATCGATCCCTACTGGAAGCAAAGAAGAGAGGCGACGACAATCTTCGGTTTCGCGTTTGATTTGGAAAAGCCGGCGGAAACAGAAGAATTTTATCAGACATTGGGTATTGGCGCGGCTGACCCCGAAGGCAGCGATGTCTTCATGATTAAAAATGGAGGCAATCTGCTTCTTGATAGTATTACCCCTAAAGGAGAAAAACTTCTTGGTGAGCTGAAAATGCTCAATGAGGGCAAGGCAGCGGATAAAAAGTATTACGACGAATATGTTAAAAAAGGGAAAGAATATAAAACACGCAGCATGTGTCTGGAGCCGGGAGCGATTACCAAAAAACTGGAAGACCTTTTTCAAAATACAGATTTTTGGAACAGGGTTTCCTCCGCGTGCATTAGCTGCGGCGTTTGCACTTTTGTCTGCCCCACTTGCTATTGTTTTGATATCTGTGATGACACGCTATTTGGCCAGGGCACGCGCCGCCGTGTTTGGGATGCCTGCATGTTCACGGATTTCACGCTGGAAGCGAGCGGTCATAATCCCCGCACACAGGCTTATCAAAGGTTAAGACAAAAGATAAACCATAAATATTCATATCATGTAAGAAAATACGGTGTGATTTCCTGCGTGGGCTGTGGCCGTTGCACAAAGCACTGCCCCGTGAATATAGATATCTTTTCGATTATAGAAGCCGCGATGAAGGCGTGATCACAAAGAGGATTGAAGCGTAAATGATTAATAAAAACCCCTATATACCCGCGCCGGTGGAGATAACGAAGATTATCGATGAAGTGGATACGCACGACATCAAAACATTCCGGCTGGTTTTCTTGAATAAAGATAATGAAGCAAACTTCAAATACTTGCCGGGGCAGTTTGCCGAACTGTCAATTTACGGGAAAGGCGAATCGCCGATAGGCATTGCTTCGTCACCGACCGAGCCGGGATACGTCGAATTCACGGTTATGCGCATGGGCGCCGTTGTTCCCGGAACGGTAACTTCGGCCCTGCATGATTTGGATGAGGGCGCAAAAATTGGAATCAGAGGACCATTAGGCAATTCCTGGCCGATTGAATTTCTGGAGAAAAAAAATATCGTTGTTGTGGGCGGCGGATTTGCCTTTACCACGCTCAGATCGCTCATCAACTATATGCTGCATGATGATAACCGCAAACGCTTCGGCGAAATCACTGTTATTTACGGCGCCAGAACACCAGGATTACTTTTATACAAGGATGAACTTGCCGCTTGGGAAAAAAGAGAAGATATAAAATCAATAATTACCGTGGATAAAGGAAATGAAACATGGAAAGGGCGGGAGGGATTTGTTCCCGCCGTTTGCAAAAATATTGCGCCCTCGCCGAAGAACGCGGTGGCTGTTATCTGCGGCCCGCCGGTGATGATTAAATTCACCCTACCGGTATTCTTTGAGCTGGGCTTTTCCAAAGAAAATATTCTGACATCGCTGGAGATGCGCATGAAATGCGGCATCGGTAAATGCGGCCGCTGCAATGTGGGCTACAAATATGTCTGTTCCGACGGGCCGGTTTTTTCCTTAGCCGAGCTTGACAATCTGCCGCGTGATTTTTAAGAGCTTATCAGAATTTTTCAAATAAAAAAAGACAGACACTTACATTGTTGCCGCGTTGTTACCGCGAAACGGTATTATTCCCGTTTCTGGTTAGTCTTCACTAAGAACATACAGCCATTCATTGATAACGTATAATATTTTTCGCACATTTTGAAGCGTAGTGAAGTAGCCCTCAATCTGGTAAAAGTTTGGTTGTTCAAAGACACAAACAAAATACCGTCAAGGAGGGCTACACATGAAGAATAGCAAATCATTAAAGGAAAACAAAGGGGGAAAAACGGGCCAGATTATGCGGATTGAGCAGGAGCAGTTAACCGAGCATCTGGATAAAGTGGTTAGAGGGACAGTAGAAGAAACATTAAACGCATTGCTGGACGCGGAAGCCGACCGATTATGCCAGGCAAGCCGATATGAGATGC
>Ga0255342_1006338_pt1 | contig 10829 bp, 6 predicted proteins | sample wastewater_treat_3_FD_192416 | JGI IMG/M metagenome (GOLD analysis project Ga0255342, IMG submission 192416) | Wastewater microbial communities from Lulu Island WWTP, Vancouver, Canada - plant14 | ecosystem: Engineered > WWTP > Wastewater > Unclassified | place: Canada: Vancouver, British...
GACCCCAGGTTCGCCTCGATGCCCCGGATGGCAAGGTTCATCTTCGCCAGCCGCCAGGTGGTCGGGTTGAACTCCTGCCCGAAGATGGCAACGTCGGTGCGCTGCCCGCCGTGCGCGAGGATGAAGCTCTCGCTCTGCACGAACATGCCGCCGGACCCGCAGCAGGGGTCGTACACCCGCCCCCGGTACGGCTCGATCATCTCCACCAGCAGCCGCACGATGCAGCGCGGGGTGTAGAAGTCGCCGCCAGCCTTCCCCTCCTTGCCCGCGAACTTGCCCAGGAAATACTCGTAAACGCGCCCGAGCACGTCGCGAGAGTCCGCGCCCTCGCCCGCCATGGCGATGGTGCCGATCAGGTCTATCAGCTCGCCCAGGCGCTGCTTGTCGAGCGCCGGCCGCGCGTAGTCCTTGGGAAGCACCCCCTTGAGCGAAGGGTTGTCGCGCTCGATGGCGATCATCGCGTCGTCCACCGTCTGGCCGATGGTGGGCTGTTTCGCGCCGCGCTGGAGCGTTTCCCAGCGCGCCTCGGGCGGCACCCAGAAGACGTTCTCCGCGCGATACTCGTCGGGGTCCTCGAGGTCGGCAAGTGGATCTTGCTTCAAGTGGTCGTAGCGGTGCTGGAACGCGTCGGAGATGTACTTGAGGAAGATGAGGCCGAGCGCAACGTGCTTGTACTCGCCCGGGTCCATGCTCCCGCGCATTTTGTCGGCGGCGGCCCAGAGGGTCTCCTCGAAGCCGATATTCGCGCCGCCGTTAGAGCTTTTGTTCTTCCGCTGCCTGGCCAAACTGTTCCCCCTGCCTCCGTCAAACATCCTCGGACGGCCTGTTCGACAGACGGCCGGCGTTTTCCTGCCTCGCGCCGCATTGGCGGAAAGGCAGGGGCAGCTCGCCATTGCCGCCGATCGCGGAGGTCCCAGGGGTCGCGTGGGAGGGGGACGCATGTCCCCGGACAGCAACTGGCAGAACATCTGCCAGTCGATCGGCAGAACATCTGCCAGTCGATCGGGTTTCATGGAGGCCGAAGGAGTCGTGCCCGGGTTCAGGGAAGATGGCAGGAATGCGCTTGCCGGAGGCGCCACACCTGCAAGACCCGAGGAGACCTACAATGCGACTGATTGAATGTATGCTGATACTTGTGCTGGCGATGTGCGGCGCGGCTGGAGCCGCCGCCGCGAACAAGGCCCACCCCGCCGCGCTGAATGTGATGGATTACGGCGCGAAGGGCGACGGCAAGACCGACGACACCGCCGCCATTCAGAAAGCCATTGACGCCGCGAGCGCCGTGGGAGGCACCCAGGTGACGTTGCCGCGCGGGAACTTCCTGATAAGAGGGCATCTGGAAGTGAAGGAGCATGTCGTCCTGAAGGGCGTGTTCGAGGCGCCGACGGCGCGCACGCAGATGCTGGGAACCACGCTGCTGGCCATGGACAGCAAGGGCGGCCTGGAGGGCGAGCCGTTCATCACCCTGCGCTCGAACGGCACGCTGAAAGGGCTGACCGTCTTCTACCCGGAGCAGTCCGTTGAGAAGCCGAAGCCCTACCCCTGGACCGTTCGCGGCATCGGCGACAACTGCTCGGTGCTGGACGTGCTGCTGGTGAACCCGTGGGCGGGCGTGGACTTCGGGACGTTTCCCGCCGGGCGGCATCTCATCCGGGGCCTCTACGCACAGCCGCTGCACATCGGTGTTCTGGTTGACAAGTGCTTCGACGTCGGGCGCATCGAGGACGTGCATCTGTGGCCGTTCTGGGACTCCTCGGACGCGATGCAGGCGTATCTGAAGGCGAACGCGACGGCGTTTGTGATCGGCCGCACCGACTGGGAGTATATGAACAACTGCTTCTGCATCTGGTACAAGGTGGGCTTCCACTTCAAGGCGTTTGCGGACGGCCCGGGCAACGCGGTTCTGACGCAGTGCGGATCGGACATCGGACCGACGGCGGTGCTGGTGGAGGCGGTGCAGGGACACGCGGGCGTGTCGTTCTCGAACGGGCAGTTTATGGCGGGAATCGAGGTGAAGCCGTCGAACAGCGGGCCGGTCAAGTTCACGGGCTGCGGGTTCTGGGGCGTGGCCGGCGTGACGGACTCGCACGCCGTGCTGGAGGGCTCGGGGCAGCACAGCTTCAGCAACTGCCACTTCACCGGATGGGACCAGAAAGGCTCCGGCGCGCCCTGCATCCGGGCATCAAACGGCGGGCTAAGCGTGCAGGGATGCGACTTCATGGACGAGGGAAAGGCTCAGATCGAGCTGGGCAAGGACGTGAAGGCGGCGATGATTGTGGGCAACCGGCTGCGCGGCGGCGAGAAGATCAAGAACAGCTCGGCCGGCGATGTGCAGATGGGGTTGAACGCGAAGCAGTAGCGGCTGACGGAGGCGGGACAGATGTCCCGGGAGAAGGGCAGGGCCGGGAGGCATCTCCCGGCCCATCGGTGACGACGGTATGGTGTTACTCGGAGAAGGCAAGCCGCCGCGCGAGGGTGTCGGCGGCGGTCTGTAGCTCCGCGCGGGGGCCGAGCACCATCAGCGCAAAGCGCAGGCTGGTTTCGGCGGGGATAATCAGCAGGTCGCCTGCCTGCTGCGGTGACCGCCGGGCAAGCGTCCTCCACCTCTCGCCGTCCACCTCCCCCACCCACGCTTCGGCATCGCCGCCCGCGAACCCGCGCAGCCTGATTTCGCACGTTCCGAGGGGACAGAGCGCTATCTGCCCGGCCCCGGCGAGCGGCTTGCCGTCGAGGCTGACGGCCATGCACTCGGCTCCGAACTCCGCCCAGTCCTTGCCCGCAAGCTTCACCGCGCCCTTCGCGATGAGTCTGTTCACCTGCCCCGCTTTGGTGATGACCAGAGCCTTGCGCCCGGGTTCGATCCGAAGCTGCGTCCCGCCAGGAAGCGCGGCATCCACCGGCTTTTCGCCCCGGTTGTGCAGGAACCAGGCCTGCTCGTCCGCGCCGCCCGTGCGGTAAACGATCAGCGACGGGTCGTCCGGAGTCACGGGGAAACGCTCGATGCCCGCCAGATCGAGCACCTTCGCGTAATCCGGAACCGGCATACCCGCCAGCTCGGCGGGCACGGGGTTGAAGATCGCCTGCCCCGCGCCGCATTTGTTGAGCCACAGACCCGTTTCCGCGACCTGAGCCGCGCCGGACGCCGCAGCCTCGATTGCGGGAAGGCGCTTGCCGTCAGCAGACGCGCCGGCCAGAAGCGGCGCCTGGGCCTCCTTCGTGAACTCCAGCCCGAACACATCCTTCAGCCGATCCTGCCGCGTCCGTTTGCGGGCCGGGTCGAAGGTGATGTCGCCGGAAACGTAGAGCGTGCCGCCGCCTTCGACAAAGGACTTCAGGGACGAGAAGGCGTCGTCGCTGAGCAGATACGGCACGGGCAGAAAAACAGCTTTCGCGGAGGGCGGCAGGTCTTTCAGCGACATCTCGTTGATGACTCCGAACTCCACCCGCTGCCGGATGAGGGCGTCAATCGCGTTGTACGCCGCTCTGTTGACGGACTCGCCCCCGGCGCCCATGCGGTTGAGGTCGGGAACGGCCAGAAACACGGCAGGCGAGGCGTACGCGGGCACAAACCCGCGCGTCGCCAGCGCAAAAGCGCGGAACGCGAGCAGCGTCTCGCGCGGGACCTCGTCGTTCGGCGAACTGATGCCCCACGGGAAGACGTTATCGGGCATCTCTTTCCAGCACCAGTTGAGAACGAACGCGCCGCCCTGCCCCAGCGTAGTTCCGGCGACCTCGTAGAACCAGTCCCAGTCCGCCTCGTCGCGCGAGCGTCCCTGAATGCGCGCCTGCTGGTCGAGCAGGCTGCCGAACTCGCCGGCGGAGAACCCCTTGCCCGCGAAGCGCCGGTCAATGAGCTTGATCTCGTGCGCGAACTGCTCCTTGGGGCCGTAGTAATGCTTGTTCGTGAAGTCCTGCCACGCGTTGCCCATAAGCTGATCGGCGGCGCTCACGGTCTGAAGATACCCTACCGTGACGAGCGCCTTCGAGGCATCGCGAACCCCTCCCGCGTTTTCGCCCATCCATCTGTTGAACAGCCACACACGGAACAGGTTCTGGTCGGCGGCGCGCACGTTCGGCCATTCGTCGGGCGACGGCGCGAGGGAAACGCTGCCGAGCTTCTCGTCACCGAGGTACTTGCCCCAGGCCGCCGCCAGCGCCGCCTGGTCGCCGTACTTCTCTTTCAGGAAGCGGTTCCAGAGCGCGGCGTCCGATTCGGGGGCGCCGAGCTTCACGTCCGGCTCGTTCTGAACGTCGTACATCACGTGCGGGCAATCGGCGTATCGCCCCGCCACGAGCTTCGCGAACTTGCGCTGGGCGGCAAGCTCCTCGTCCGTCAGATTCATGCCCATCCAGTCGTGGAGCGTGAGGAACAGCACGATCTGATGCCGGGCAGAGAGCTGCACCAGCGCGTCGAGCTTGCGCTCGAGCCACGTCGGAAGCCTGTCCACGCCCAGTTCCAGCGGTTTGGCGCTCGTCGTGCCGGACGCGGAAACGACATACGGGCTGAAATGCAGCACGCGCATGATGCTGAGGCCGTTCGAGCGCATCGCGCTCAGGTCGCGGTCCCACACCAGCGGATCCTCGAACTCGGACGAGAACACGGCCCCCGTCTGATTGGTGCCGAGCATAAACGCCGGAGCCTCGCCGCGCCGGAAGTAGTTGTCGCGAAAGGCGAGCGGAAACCCCCTGGCCCTGAGGGCGGGGTCATCCACGCAGAACGCCGTCGCCATCTCGTCCTCGAGCGACTCGGCCACCATCTGGCAGCGCACGCGGTAGAAGTCCGAAGCCCCACCGGGCGGCACGCTCCAGATAGACTCAACGCGCTGCTCGAATCCCGCCGCGATCTCCTGCTCGACCGGCGCGAGGGAGCCGACGGGAATCCCGGCGCGGTCCTGAATCTCGAAGCGCACCCAGACCCGGACCGGCTCTTTGGAGAAGTTCTCGCACACGGCGGAGAGGGTGGCGGACTCGCCGGGCTTGTAAAGCGCGAGATCGGTCTTGAGCGTCCGGAGATAGACCTTCTGACGCAGCCGGTCCAGAATGTCGCCGAACTCCATGGACAGCGGCCCGGTGCGCGAGAACAGGTCGGTGTTCGTGATGCCGAATGCCGCCCAGCTCGACCCCTTGAACGGCCCGGCGAAGTTGTGGACGATCTGCCCCAGGGCGCCCGCTTCACGCCCGATCTGGTCGTAGCCCATCAGGAGCGGGACGCGCCTCGCGTACGCTTTGGGAAACACCGGGTTATTCGACCCGAGAAGCGCGGAGGCCGCCCATCCCTCGAAGGGGCCGTCCAGACGGATGCGCGGTATGAAGGGCACCAGCGATTCGGCATACGCCGCGCTCTTGAGCGGATTGGCGGGGTCGAACAGCGGAATCTGGCCCGGCTGCGGGCCGCGGCCGTCGCCGGGTATGCCGAAGCGATGGTTCAGCCCCACGGACTCGACGCCTTTGTCCACCTCCTCGACCGTTAGAGACTGCTCAACGGGAAGCCAGCCGCCGCCCGCCCGCACGCACGGCCTGTCGAACGCGTAGCCGCCCGTTGTGAAGAGGCTGCCGCCGCCAGTAAGGAAAGAGCGGATGGCGCCAGCGCACGACAGGGGGTAGTACGGGGCGGACGGAATGATGAGAATGTCGAAGCTGTTGGGCGAAAGATACCCCGGGCTTTCCAGCGCCGAGGCCGAGAGCAGCGTCGCTCCGTAGCCCGCGCGTCTTGCCATCTCTGCGAGCCACTGCGGGTCGGCGGCGGACGGCGAGCCGGTCTCCTCATCTTGTCCCGTGAGCAATTCCTCCCGTTCACTTTCCACAGGCGCGGCCAGATCCTCCAGCGGGTTGGCCCTGCGCTCCACGAAATTCTCAGAGAGGATGGCGACCCTGCCCTTCTCGCCTTCCTCGGGCGTGGGCGGTGGAAGGACGGCGGGCGATGCGCCGGGGGCTTCACCGGCGAGAACGAAGCGTATCTCTTGAAAGCTCACGTCGAGGTCCGCGAAGTTGCACCCGACCATGAGGCTGCTGGCCGCCGCCATGCCCCGCTTCCCGTCCCCGCGGGACTCGTGGCGGAAGCTGCCCACGGCCGCCTGAACGTCGTGCCAGCCGTCCGGCAGATCGCTCAAGCCCCTGCCGTCAATCACGACCTCCTGCACCCAGGCATCGCCGTCCGGCTCCTTGAGCCAGAGATGAAGCGCGGCGCCGGGCGAGGCGGAATGCTTGTAAAAGCGGAGTGACACCGCTCGCGTCGTGGGCGGCACCTGCACCGGACGCGCGACATTTCCCCAGTGGGGGGCCGAGTCGGTGTAGATGAGGCGCAGGGCCGGCGAGCCAGCCGGCTGTATGGAGGTTTCAGGGAATGCTCTGGGCGGGTTGCCCCCGTCTTCGTTCGGCTTCCACTCGTCCACCGCGACAGCCAGGTTCTGCTCTTCGGCGGCGAAGAGCGCCTCGCCGCTGACGGCCGCCAGCAAAGCAACTCCAAGGATTATAAGAAACATCCGCCCGTGGCCCCCGCTCTGTCTCAATGGCCGCATCACATCGCAGGGCATTCAATCACCCGGCTTCGACCGCCACATGGAGCCCGATCTGCTCCAGTACGCCCGCGACGCGCCCGCAGTCGTCCGGATCCCCCGCGTAGACGACAGCCAGCCCGGTCGTGTGCGCTTCGAACATGATCGCCTCGGCTTTTTCAAGGCTGTAGCCGGTCGCCTTCTGAATCTGCAGGACGACCTCCTCCATGGAGTGGTAGTCGTCGTTGAACAGGATGACGCGCGAGGAGGGCACGGACTCGTCCTCGATGCCGTTGATCTGGCGGATGATCGGCTCCGCCACCGGCGCCGCGGCGGCCGCCCGCAACTCAACAGGCGCTGGAGATACTGAGGTTGATGCCTTCACGCAGCGCATTATATGTGCTGTGCCACGGAACTGCCGCAGTGGCAGTCAGGAAGCAGAAATGCCGGGCGCGGCAAGGGCGCTGCTGCCCGGCAAGTCAAAAACGCAACGGGGGGCGCTGTGCGGAATCCTACCCGGCGGATTCCGAGGTTGCCTCGGCTGAGGACTCTGCTTCGGCTTCCTCGGCGCCTTCGGTTTCCTCTTTGCCCTCGGCCTCCGGCGCTTCAACCGCATGAACGTGGCTGACGCGGATTATTACGACCGGGTCGTCCGGAGGACCTTCGATAGCCACGTCCGGAATGCTCAGGTCGCCGATCTTGACCGAGTCGCCGATGGCGAGTTCGGAGATGTCGACCTCGATCTGAGGCGGAATCTTGTCGGGCAGCGCCTGGATCGTCAACTCACGGTGGACGTGGTCCAGCGTGCCGCCCTCTTTGACGCCCGGCGAATCACCGACGAGCACGACGGCGACGCTGGCGGTGACCTTCTCGTCCATCGAAATGGTGTGGAAGTCAACGTGCAGGACGCCGCGGCTGACCGGGTCAATCTGTATGTGGTTGACAAGGACCGGCAGAGTCCGCGGTTGGCCGTTGCCCTCGATCACGAGATCGATGACGGCATTGCTGCCAGTTCCGCTGGCGACGCACTGCTTGAGGTCGGCCAGCATCACTTTGATGCTGACAGACTCGTCAATGTGCTTGCCGTACACCGTCGCCGGAACGCCGCCGTCCCGCCGTATTGCTCTCGTATCGCTTTTCTTGAATGCTGAGCGTAGTTCCGCCGAAAGTTTCTGTCGATCCATAGCACCCGTGTCTGTACAGGTCTGAAGCTCTGGCAGTATAGACCTGGAAATTTGCCTGCGCGGTTCCAGAGAACCTTGGGAGTATATCCGCGCGTATGCAGTACAGTCAAATTCTCCAAGCAAAGGGCTCGCATTGCGCCGCGGCAGGAGGGCGGGTAAGCCACGCCGAACCTCTCATCGGCCGGGCTACAACACAGGTGAAAGGCAGGATCTCAGAGGCTATGAAACACGATGTGAAACCCGAGAACGCCGAAAGGTCGGCTCGGACCCTGGCGGGGTGTCTGGGTCTGGGCGCCATCGGGGCGCTGATCGTGATGATCCGGGAGTGGTCGTCAAAGCGCGGGCGGCCGCGCTGAGACCCAGATCCATGAAGACAGACATGCGCGGGATTATCTGCTTTGCGGCGGCGGCGCTGGTGATTTCGGCCGCGGCAGGACGAGGAGACGATGCAATGAAGGACACGACGGCGGCGCTGAAGAGCGGAGATCTGGCGCTGGAGTTTTCAGTCCGGGACGGACAGCTTGCCCTGACCAGCCTGAAGACCGGACGGGCGGCGTGGGTGGAGGCGCCGGCCCAGGGACAGGCGCTCTGGCAACTCGCGCTCAATGGGCCGGGCACGCAGACCGCCGAAGTGCCCTGCACCGGCCTGAAGGTGTCGCGCATCGAAGAGCGCCCGGAGAGGGTCACGATCGAATGGGCCGAAGACGCGTCTCACGGGCTGAAGGGCGTCACGATGACCGTCCGCGCTGAGCCCTCGAAGTCCATGACGCACTGGTCGCTTTCGGCGGAGCTGGCCGGGGGCTGGCAGGTGCGGCGGGCGGACTTTCCGAGAATCCCCGGCATCGTGCTGCGCCGCAGGCTGAAGTTCGCGGCCCCCGCGGGATGGGGCGTGGAGTACGACGTGAAGCCCGGCATGTCCTACGGCGGAACCTATCCGAGCGTGATGGCGGCCATGCAATTCGCGGCGTTCCACAACGGCGGACGCGGGCTCTACATCGGGCTGCACGACCGCTCGGGCAGCCACAAACATCTGAGCGCCAGAGCGGACGCGGCAGGCGCGGCGTTCATCTGCACCAACTGGCCCGCCATTGACAGGAAGGCGACCAGCTTCCGCCTGCCGTACGAAGCCGCCATCGGCGCATTCCGCGGCGATCATTACGAGGCGGCGCACATATACCGTGAGTTCACCAGCGAGACGAAGTGGGGAAAGAACCTCTCACTGGCGAAGCGCGGCATCCCGGACTGGATGCGGGAGACCGACATCTGGCTGATGCCCGACCCCGAGCCGCTTACGAACGTCGAGTCCTGCCGGAAAGCAGCCGCCTACTTCGGCGTGCCGATTTCCCTGCACTGGTATCGCTGGCACGAAATCCCCTACGACACGCTCTACCCCGAGTATTTCCCGCCCAAGGCGGGGTTCGTGGAGGGAATCAAGAAGCTTCAGGAAGCGGGATTCCACGTGATGCCCTACATCAACGGGCGCCTCTGCGACCCGAACTCGAAGACGTGGAACGACGAGGGCGGCAGCAAGTGGGCGGCGCGCAAAGACAGCGGAGAGCCTTACACCGAGGTGTACGGCTCGAAGGTTCCGCTGAACGTGATGTGCCCCGCGACCGGGTTCTGGCAGAACAAGATCGCCGGTCTGGTGAAGCGGCTGACGCAGGAGTGCGGCGTGGACGCTGTGTACATCGACCAGATCGGCGCGGCCTATCCCGAGCGGTGCCTGGCCGAAGACCACGGCCACCTGCCCGGCGGCGGCACGTTCTGGGTGGACGGGTACCGGCGGATGCTCGACCAGATCCGCCGCGAGCTTCCGAAGGGCAAGGCACTTACGACAGAAGAGGACGGCGAGTGCTGGAACGACCAGCTCGACGCGCTGCTTCTGGTGAACACGCCGACCTCGGCCTCGGCGCGTCCGGTGCCGATCTTCCCGGCCGTTTACTCGGGCCGCGCGCTCTCTTTCGGGTTCCAGTACATTCCCGGCGACGATCTGCAGCGCTCGCTGCCCTGGCGGGCGAAGATGGCGCGCGCTTTCGTGTGGGGATCGCAGCTCGGGTGGGTCAACGTGGACAGGATTATGGACCCGAAGGCTGCCGCGGAGGCGGAGTTCCTGCGCAATCTGGCGCGCTGCAGAAATCACGGGCACGAGTTCCTTGCGTGGGGACGGTTCCTGGGAGAGGTCGCGGCGGAAGGGGACAACCCGCGCATCAAGGGAGAGGGAACGGGTTCGTTCTCGGGCACGTATCCGATCGACCTGCCGTCGGTGCTGGCGTCCGCGTGGCTCTCTGATGATGGCGCGGCGGCCGTGGCGCTGGCGAACATGTCGGACGAGGCCCGCGAGGTGACCGTGAACCTGCCGCTGGAGGCCGCCGGGGTGAACGAGGGCGGCCGGTTCGAGGTGACGGTGTTCGGGCCGGAGGGCAGGCTGTCGTCGGCCCGCAGCTCGGCTCCGGCGCAGTCTGTGAGCGTTCCGGCCCGGAGCGCGGCACTGGTCGTGGTGAGGGGCCCCGGATCGAAGTAGCCCGAGAGGAGACAGGCAGATGAGAACGATCGAAACATCGGAACGTCTTTTCGAGAAGGCACGGACCCTTCTGCTCGGCGGGGGACAGGGGCACAAGCGCCCGGGCAAAGTGAACGGGCGCTACCCGATCTACGCGGTGCGCGGCAAGGGCGCGAGCTTCTGGGACGCCGACGGGAACGAGTACATTGACTATCTGTGCGCGTTCGGGCCGATGCTGGTCGGCTACGGCAATCCGGACGTTGACGCCGCCGTCAAGGCTCAGGTGGACGAGGGGGTGATCTTTAACATCCATCATCCCAAAGAGATCGAGCTTGCCGAAACGCTGGCGCGGCTGATTCCGTCCTGCGACATGCTGAGCTACTTCACGGGCGGCTCGGGCGCGACCACGGGAGCGGTGAAGATCGCCCGGGCGGTGACCGGGCGCGACCGGGTGCTGAGGTGTGGCTACCACGGCTGGCACGACTGGGCCGACCCCGACGGCGCTGGCGTCCCGAAGGCTGTCGGCGCGTTGACTACGGCGGTGGGCTACAACGATCTCGGCTCTCTGAAGCAGGCTCTGGAGGCGCACAGGGAGGAATACGCGGTTTTCATGCTGGAGGCGTTTCAGGGACGAGGCCCGTCTGATGGGTA
>Ga0255342_1006341_pt1 | contig 10826 bp, 18 predicted proteins | sample wastewater_treat_3_FD_192416 | JGI IMG/M metagenome (GOLD analysis project Ga0255342, IMG submission 192416) | Wastewater microbial communities from Lulu Island WWTP, Vancouver, Canada - plant14 | ecosystem: Engineered > WWTP > Wastewater > Unclassified | place: Canada: Vancouver, British...
TGCTAAAAGCCCTTGAATATACTTTCCCATGCCCCAAGTGAGTAGAGGTGCTAAAATGCAAGTAAAACCAGGTAAGCCCGATGTAGAGAGCTTTATCAGCAAGGCAGATACTACAATAAAGGCACCGAAACGTGACAAGATCCAGGGAGATAAAACCTATTTGCTACGCTTGCCCTATGAGCTCTGGTATGAATTGAAAATGGAAGCACTCAAGAAAGGAAGCACCCTACATGATTACATCCTGCATACACTCAATACAAGGAAGGGGTAGGGGATTATTAATAAGAGGGGGATGCATGAAAAGAGCAATCATCGCTTTAGTGATCCTTTTTGCATTAGTAAGCCAGGCTATGGGTGCGAACGGAAATGATTTATTGCCTAAATGCAATCTGGCCTTGGACACAGACAAGAGAGGCCCTTATTGGATGGAAAGAGGATATTGCGTTGGATTTGTAGAGGGCGTGCTTTCTACATCAAATATCTACAAAGCTCTGCCAAACACTCCCCGTCTATTTTGCTTTCCACCCGCAGGGGTTTCTAACGAACAAATGATTAGAGTGGTGGTTAAATATCTTGAGAATCATCCAGAACAACTACACTTTGACGCAAGTATTCTTGTGTTAACAGCACTAAAAGAAGCTTTCCCCTGTAAGGAATAGTGAGGTGCAGGGAAGGGTTTTTGGAGCCTATAAAAAAGCATTCTTTTCCCTGGGTAGGGGTAGGACCCCGAAACTTAATAATACCCCTGAGCCTTCTCATGGTAAGGGTACCTCTTATCTAATACTCGTAAATATTATTAAAGATTGACAAATATTACCTCTGGGTGTTTAATGGGTTATTGGGGTAAGCGAGATGGGAAAGACTGTTCCTTGTATTGCCGTTCCCCATTCCGCTAACTGATTCACTCCAAAATAAGCATCAGCATTACTAAGTTTGGATAGGAAAGCAATCACCAGGGGGAAGAGTGTCACTTTATACGGTAACGATAAAGGAAAAGGAGGTTTGGTATGGGACTAAAGAGAAGCTGTAATAATTCTTGGATTTTTCTGCTTATTGTTCTTTGCTCCCTTTTGTTCACAGAATCAACACTGTACGGTCAATGGAAATCAGTGAACCCCCCGACCATGAGCGGAAGCCAGATGTTCAATGGGGTTCATTTTATTTCGGCTACTGAGGGATGGGCTGTAGGGGCTGATTATACACTACCGACTTACTTTGGAGTCTTGCTTCATTATCACAATGGGGTCTGGACATCTGTCAGCCCCCCAGCTGTGAGTGATGACTGGGAACCTCGGGCTGTTCATTTTACTTCAGCTACTGATGGATGGGCTGTGGGATTTGATTGGACAAATAATAGAGGTGTCTTGCTTCATTATCAGGATGGTCTTTGGTCATCTGTTATCCCACCCGATGTAAGTGACTGGTGGGACCTTCGGGCTGTTCATTTTACTTCAGCTACTGAGGGATGGGCCGTAGGTACTGATTATACTATGCCTAATGGTTTTGATAGAGGTGTCTTGCTTCATTATCAGGATGGTCTTTGGTCATCTGTTATCCCACCCGATGTAAGTGACAACTGGGAACTTAGTGGGATTCACTTTACTTCAGCTAATGAGGGATGGGCCGTAGGTACTGATAGATACGAATATTACAGAGGTGTCTTGCTTCATTATCAGGATGGTCTTTGGTCATCTGTTATCCCACCCGATGTAAGTTTAGATTGGGGACTAAGCGGGGTTCATTTTACGTCACTCAATGAAGGGTGGGCTGTAGGAGATGACGGGGTTGGGATAGGGGCCTTGCTTCATTATCAGGATGGGTTGTGGACGTCGGTTATTCCTCCAAACGTGAGTGGGAACTGGTGGGGACTAAGCGGGGTTCATTTTACGTCACTCAATGAAGGGTGGGCTGTAGGGAACAATTATGAAAATAGCGTTGGGCTTTTACTTCATTATCAGGGTGGGTTGTGGACTGTAGTTGCACCCCCAATCGTGAGCGCAGATTGGGGTATTCAAGGAACTTATTTTGTCTCACCCAATGAAGGGTGGGCTGTAGGATATGACTGGAATGGAGAAAAGGGAGTCTTACTCCATTATCATAGTCTTGGATTATGGCCTAACGATGGTACCATAGGCACTCAGGTTACCCTATCTGGTACAGGTTTCGGTGAGAAGAAAGGGAAAGTTCTCATCGGTGGGGTTGCTACAAAAATAGTGAAGGATGGTTGGAAGCCTGATTCCATTGCCTGTACCGTTACGAAGGCTCCTTCTATAGGAACCCATAATGTAATAATCAAACCGTATAAGGCGGATGATATTATCTTATCCAATGCTTTTACCATGAAGCATCCCGAGATAGAATACCTTGATTTCTACCATGATATATCAGGGAAACCAATTGTCATAACAGGCAAGTTCTTTAGTACCAAAAAAGGGAAGGTGTACCTTGAGCATCCGGTAAGCGGAAAGAAAAAGAACTGCAAAGTTATGTCTTGGGGTATGGGTAGCATCACTTTTGTTGTACCGAAGGCATCAAAGAGCTTCCCTGCGGGAACATACCCCTTGAAGGTTACTAACAAGGTAGGAACCGCTGGGGCTCCGTCAGATTTCACTATAGACTGATAGAAGGAAAGACGTAATGCAGAGTGTTAAATTGAGGTAGGGTCAGAAATGGCTCTACCTTATTTTTTTGCCTTTTGTCTATACCATAACCATATTCCATGGACGACCCATAGGACACCCCAGAAAAAGATAATGCAAAATACTGCATCATAAAACTTCTGAAATGGAAACAATGGACATTGTTCAATGACGGCCAAATCAAGACGGGTGCAACGAGCATAGTAGTAACTACTATAAACTTGCTTAGCCTCCGCTACTATCCAAATAACAGACAGAACAATCGGAATACGAATCCATACTGCCAACTTCATTTTTTTGCCTTCTCTATGAAGTCATCCATGTCTTTTCTGTCGAACAGTATTCTACCGCCTATCTTTACGGGGGAGATCTCTTTCCTCTCCATCATGCGGTAAAGTGACATTCTGGAGATGCCCAGGTAGGTACACGCTTCCTTTACCGTGAACAGCCGTTTGATCTCTTCTGCCATGACTCCCTAAACATAACCTACCTTGAGAGAATAAAACAATATCTAATTGTATCATGTTGTATCTTATTTCTTGCTTTTTTTGGTATCGTATGGTATAATAATATATATTATGATATTAAATGATATGATAAAGAGGGGGGGTAACATGAAGGCAATCGGTTATATAAGAGTGAGCACCGAAGAGCAGGCCAGGGAAGGTATCTCCCTGGATAACCAGAGGGCCAAGATCGAGGCATACTGTGAGTACAAAGGTTTTACGCTCGTGGGTATCATTGAAGATGCAGGGATCAGCGGAGGCAAGAACAAGGCCCGACCTGGCTTCATCGAGGTCTTAAACAAGGTTGAATCAGGAGAAGCAGAGGCGCTTGTGCTCTACAGCCTTGAACGGCTCAGCAGGGATATGCTTACGCTCCTTGCCCTTGAAAGACTCCTTGACGAGCATGACATCGAGCTCCATACCGTTGAGGGGGAAGTCAACACAAGCACCCCCGATGGTTTTGTCAACTTTGCCATGAAAGCCTTCCTGGGGGAGATGGAACGCAGGCAAGTGAAGTACCGTACCAAGAAAGCAATGGAGTTCAAGAAGGCCCAGGGTTCCGTCGTAGGATCCGTTCCCTATGGTTACAGAAGGCTCCAGAATTGCCTGGAACCAGAAGAAGGGGAACAGAAGGTCATTGCCCTGGCAAAATCGCTGTATGGGGCATCCTGCAACTTGTCGGAGATATGCAGAAGGTTGACGGAACAAGGATGTATGACTCGCAATGGGAAACCTTTCACCGTGGAACAGGTGAAGCGGATCCTGCCGGACTACGAGCAGACCTTCTCCCATACCAACACCAGGCTCAGCCAGAATATCAGGGGGTTTATCGAGGCGATAGCATGAAAAAGATTAACGAGGGGAACGGTACGTTAAACTCGGCAGAGTTTAGGGCTGTAGTGGATAGGTTGAACAGGAAAGAACCGGAACTCGATGAGCTTGCCATAATGCTTGAGGGCATGACCGACCAGGAGAAAGAGAGGACCATGGAACACTTAGATAAATCTGAGCAAGAAAAAGTAAAAGAAAGTTAAAGCATCAAGAAGGCATTAATAATGCTACCCCATAACGGCAATACATTAGGCAATACATTAGGCAATACATACGGTCATAAGTACGGCATAGAATACGTACCAAATACGTTATGAAAACAAGACAGGCAAGAAGGATGTTGATGCTTGAAAAAGGGGTGTTACCGGAGAGAGCTTTGCCGTCCCGACATAGGGGGGTATACCAATTTTTAATGACTCCCTTGTCCGGAGAGATTTTACAAAATACAATGGAGGTTTGATTAATGGAAGCAGTTGAAAGAGAAACAATCATTAATTGGAACGATGCAGAGGGTACGGTAAACGTATTTACTTGCCATAAACGTATCATGGCAAAGATGGAAAAATTGGGTGCTACAGTCAAAAACAAGTGCATCTTGGATGGAAGGGTACGGCATATTGAATATGAGATACCAAAGGATAAGATTAATGTCATTCTTACTGCAAAAAGACGTGCTACAGCACACGAAATTGAGAGGTTAAGACAGGCAAGAGTATTATCGCCTATCGGCAAAAAGAAAGTATCGCAAAACACACTATGAGAGGTGAAATATGGAAGTGCAGATTACAGAAGTTTTGACCCCACGGGAAACGGCAAGTTTTTTAAAGGTGAGTATTCATACCCTGGCAAAGTGGAGATCCATCAAGAAGGGGCCTGAGTATATGAGAACAGGCAGACTTGTGAAGTATGACCGGAGAGCTTTAGAGGCGTATCTAAAGAAAAGCATCGAGAATAACTGAGGTAATTTCCTATTAATCTTTTCTGCTTATATGATAGAATTTTTGTCAGGGGTAGGGCTGTACACCCGATAAAGCCGGTATCCTGGCCGGCTTCCCCTGATTTACTCCCAGGAGTGCTACAGGAGGCACTATGTTTCATTTCACAGATGACCTAAAGCGTAATCAATTCTTTTGGTTTGAAAAGCATCTCTTCTCAAACATGAATTGGGCCAAAATCCCAAAAGCATCAAAGGCCATATACCCCGTTATCCGTTCTTACTGTAACCGCAATGGTGAATCTTTCCCTGGTGAAGAAACTACATCTGCCTTGTGTGGTAGGATTGAAAAGATTGTTAGGTCAGGCGTAAAGGGCCTGGAGGGTTTCCCTGGCATTAGGCTTGAAACCTATACATCGAAGCGAGGACGGAGCACAAAGAAGTTTACTTGTAAGATACCTCGGTATGAAAAAGGCAAAGTGTTTCCCTTCCATCGAGATATTTTGTTGGGGGGAAATTGGGCTCAGCTTAAACCTACCGCCCAGGCCCTCTATCCTGTTATGCGTTTTTTCGGATATAACGATTATTACGAATATTGGGGAGCTCTTGAGGAAGAGAAAGGAGAAGAGGTTGATTTAGAGCTTCATTGGGAAGATTATAAATTCAGAGAGTTTGACTTTTGCGAGGCTGAGCAAGGCAAGCTATGTGAGTATGCCGGTATCGCTCCGAGGTCCTATTGGCAAGCAATTAATAACCTTATAGAGCATTGCCTTATACAAAGAATTGAAGAAGAAGAGGGGAAATACAAGGTTTATCTACATCCACCACGAATATATAAAAGAGCATACATGAATAAACAAATTATGGAGCGAGTTAAAGAGGAAAACACCGAACAAAAACCAGGCAAGGCCAGTGCTCGTCCTATGGCACCAAAACAACAAGAGGAAACTTTTAACGACTTCTGGGACCTCTACCCTAACAAAGTAGGCAGAGAGGATGCCATCAAGTTATGGAATAAACTTGTTTTATCCTGGGATATTTTTGGGGTGCTAATAGATGCCCTTGTGAAGCAAACAGTAGCATGGAAAAAAGAGGGGGAGGAATCTATCCCAAGCCCTGCTACCTGGCTGAATGAAAAAAGTTGGAAGAAAAGAAAATAAAAGTGAGTAAATATGCTCAGGCAAAAACTACCGAAGTGTATAGGTAAAAACTACCGAAAATGGTAGCAAATGGTATCTTTTATCCATTATCATAAATGGCAAAAACTACCGACTATTTAAGTACTATCAAAGTCTTTAGTAAAGTATTATTAAGGTCTACACATGGGTGTTAGAGGTGAACCTCTAAGCACCTGATGCTCAGAACCTTTTAACAAGATAGAACCAAAGATGCAAAAAAACAAAACCTCAAATACTTCCTTATAGGGGAAAACCTAAAGTGCAAAAAAACAAAACCTGCCCCCTTTCGGTCGCTTCGCTTGTTTGTGCTTCGCTCCCTCCAGGGGAAACCATGCTAAGAGGTAAACCGTGAAGAAAAAAGACTCCGTGGACCTGATACAGAACTTGCTTGAGATGGATGCAAAAAAAGCAGGCTCGCTCGGCTTTATGGCGAGGCCCCTGGTACAGGTAACCCTTCCTCATCGGGATCCTGGGAACGTGCCTGTCTTTGCCAGAAGTGCAGGGAACCTACAACTTACCATCCAACCACTTATGAATGAGAAGAAGGGGAAGATCATCAACTACGGCATACCCTACGGAACAATACCCCGGCTCGTGCTCGCCTGGTTAACTACAGAAGTAGTCAAGACGAAGGGCAAGGAGATCCCGTTAGGCGATAGTCTTTCTGCCTTCATGCGTGAGCTTGAGATGGTTCCTACCGGGGGAAGATGGGGAACCATAACCAGGCTCAGGGAACAAGTTAAACGGTTATTCTCGTCCACATTCTCCATAATCTATGACAATGACAAGAACTTCAGCACCGCAGGGTTTAAGATTGCTCAGAGGGCTCATTTCTTTTGGGACCCTCTTAATCCCGAGCAGGGAGCATTGTTTGGCTCATTTATTGTGCTATCGGATGAATTTTATAGGGAGATAATTGCTCATCCCGTACCCCTTGACACTCGGATCTTGCGGGCCTTGCGTAACTCTCCCTTTGCGATAGACCTCTATACCTGGCTGACCTACCGGGTAAGTTACCTGCAGGGGGAAACGATGATACCCTGGGAGATGCTACAGGAGCAATTCGGTGCCGACTATGCGGAAGTAAAGACATTCAAGTTTAACCTGGTGAGGAACCTCAAGAAGATCCTGGCCCTTTATCCGGTGAAGGTAACGGCAGGGGAGAAGGGGTTGCTATTAATGCCTTCTGCTCCATCTATATCGAGGAAGTAGATTAAATAAAGGAGATGAGGATGCTTAAAATACCGAAAACTGTCTTCCTGTTTATGGTGTTGATTGCTGTCGCTTCGCTTGGTGTTGAGGCGTATGCGGAACTGTATCAAGGTATTGGACCATTGGACACCCTGGCTGACCTCAAAAAGAAATATCCAAACGCTACATTTACCAAAACAAACCCTGCATGGGCTAAGGAAACTGATGTTATGTATCGGATTACGGGTCAAGGCATAAGTGGCACTATCATTGTCAAGTTTTATGATTCCCGTCCTTACTACCTGAAAATATTCCAAGAGGCAGACAGTCAAGAACGCAGATCATACTTCGCAAAACTTGCGACTCAAGAAGACGATACGGTTATGGTTGATTGGGTAAGATGGTTGCCTGACACCCCATTTCCGGTAGAAAGACTTATAACAAAGCATGGCAAACCAGACACTTCTGGTTTTGCAGACGATGACTACCACCCCTACAAAGAGTGGACTCGAAAGGGTATTTATGTACGCCTTACAGATGACGGGAAAAAGGTGTTTGCTATAGATTTTACTCCTACTAAGAAAGAAGTGGAGGCTGCCATACAAAGGATGATAGAGAAACAGCCTAAATGAACATAATTATTAGCAAGGGCAATTTTATCAACAATTTGATGTTGAAACAGGAAGTTTTCCACGCATAACTACTAACCGGATTACGCATAACTACTAACCGAAAGGGCCTATTTTACGCATAACTACTAACCGGATTACGCATAACTACTAACCGACTTGCTCTTAAAGCATTACACAGCAAGGGCCTGCAGCCTTCTCTTGTAGTTATCTTTTATGTACTTGTATTAATCTTTTATCCGTTTACGGTGACGATGTTGATAACATTGAAAAACCAGGGGGCATAGGGGAGGGTAGAGGGTTTTTTTCTGACCTGATCCGAATAAGAATATTGGCTCCTGTGGCGAAAATTATAAAAGACATAACAAACATTACAGCATCACAAAAACGTACTCAAATGAAATTGACGAGAACCTAACTACGTTGCCGCACTCTCGCTGTTATCTCACGATTATATTTGAGTAATATACTCAACAACATTAACAGTTGATTGATAAAAAAAGGACCAAAAATATATTTAACATCACAGGCCGAAACATAAAAAAGGTAAAACGGGGTAGGGACGTAAAATTGTCTGGATGCAATCATCGCTGTTTGTTAAATTAAGGTACATAGAATTTCCATGAAAAAACGGTATTTCAATAAGAAACGCTTCATTATAGTCATGCTTCTATGTTGGTTCTTAACACCGATTGTTCTGTATGGTTTTGGTATTTACTATGAAATTAGAGCAGACAACATAAGAGCATTGCTGATCAAGCCTGAAGAATATGATTTATTGAGGAAACTGAAACTTCTCGATGAGTATTATGCCGACATAAAATCATTGACAGAAAAAGAAGTATGGCTAAAACAGGCCGGAATAGTGTCAGGTATTATTGTGGTACTTGGTACTGTTGCTTGGTTTTACATTTTTCCAAAAAAGAAAGAATAACATCCGACACCAGGGGGTAAGCAGATCCTTGGGAGATCCGTATCTTGTGCCGGTGTCGTAATGACACGCACATTTTTTACTTTAAAACTTTTCACGGTAAAAAAAGTGTACCCCTTTTGTACCCTTTTGGTACCCCTATTATTCCTTTTCTATTCTGTTTTACCCTCAAAAGTTAGCCGTAAAAAGTAGTCAAAAGTAGTCAAAAAAGTATGAAAAATGAGCAAAAAAGTAGGGAAAAGGAGGGTATAACCTGACAAAAAGTTAAACATCAACAAACGTGGTTATTACATTGAAAATGTTAGCAAAAGTAAGCCAGAGAGCAGCAAAAAGTAGACAAAAAACTAAGAAAACCTAACTTTTCAGACAATGTAACCGGAGTCTTTCCGACCTCTACGCACGCATAAGAAGGAGTTTTCTGTATCGTATAGGAGGGGTAGGTAGAGTTATTTGATACGGTTAAGAAGGTGAAAGATTGTTTTTTCTTCCCGTGTAAGGATATGTAAGGAGTTGTATATATCTGTAAGTAAGATGTAAGGATTTTGTAAGGAAATCCAAAATGACAAGGGGACCTGGCAGGGAGGGGAAGCTCTATGCCCCCTATGCTCTCGTCAAGGGTATTCTTGCGCACCATTTTTGATTATCAAGGGGGGGGTAGAGGGGTTTGAGGTAATCTATACGTGATAATAACATACCCCTTTTGGTATAGACGCACAATTTTTGAAAATAGGTCCCTTCAGTCTGTTTACAGGCCTCACGAGGATGCCCCAGGAATGCGATTTAAGCAGGGGGGTGCTATGTTACTATTCCGGATTTTCTCTTCATTAAAAAAACTTATTTAGCTTACTTAGCTTAGTTAGTAAAATTAGTTATAAAATGAAAATTATGTTGTAATTGGTAATATCTCGTTATAAGATGCTGTATATGGTTATCACGGTAGGATCCACAAAGGGGGGAGTAGGCAAGTCAACCATAGCGTGTAACCTGGCAGTAGAATCTTCCCTGGCAAAGATAGAAACCTTGCTTGTCGATGCCGACATACAGGGGAGCTCACTTTCATTCAGAAGTACCAGAGGACAAGACGATATACAGGCGGTTGCTATTACTACCCCTACCTTGCACAAGGATTTGAAGAAGTTTGAAAGGCAGTATGGGCTTATCCTGATAGATGCAGGGGGTAGGGATAACGCTGTTTTTAGGAGTGCTCTTATAGCCTGCGATATGCTCCTTATTCCGGTCCGACCTTCTCAGTATGATGTATGGGCTGCAAACGATACGATAAAGCTGTTGGAAGAGGCCAGGACATACAGGGAGATCCCTGCATACTTTGTTATTAACCAGGCAACCAACACAAAGATAGCTCGTGGCGCCATAGAAGCAATGGGAAGTTTTTCAGGTAATGCAATGATATTGAAAAGCACCCTGTTTTCAAGGGTTGCATACGAGAGCTCTATCGTGCTCGGCAAGGGTGTATCTGAGTATGAGCCAAAAGGGAAGGCAGCAGAAGAGATGAAGGCTTTATATCGAGAGATGATTAGAAAAGGAAAGACATTATGAAAAAGATAACCCTATTTCTTGTTATGCTTGTTTTTCTCTCATGTATTTCGGCATATGCTGATGATATTACATTAAAAGAATATAAACAGCTTAAAAAGGAAAATATGATGATGATTTATATTAGGGGAATGGGTGAGGGTTCGGGTTGGGCAAATGCTGCCTTGAAACATAAGGGACAATCACCCCTCTATTGTGCGCCACCCAATTTAACTATGACAGCCGATGGATATGTGACGATATTGGACGGTTATTTGGAAAAAAATCAACACATGAACAAGGAAGACTTTCTTGTTGGAGGATTATTGCTAAAAGCCCTTGAATATACTTTCCCATGCCCCAAGTGAGTAGAGGTGCTAAAATGCAAGTAAAACCAGGTAAGCCCGATGTAGAGAGCTTTATCAGCAAGGCAGATACTACAATAAAGGCACCG
>Ga0255342_1006357_pt1 | contig 10796 bp, 6 predicted proteins | sample wastewater_treat_3_FD_192416 | JGI IMG/M metagenome (GOLD analysis project Ga0255342, IMG submission 192416) | Wastewater microbial communities from Lulu Island WWTP, Vancouver, Canada - plant14 | ecosystem: Engineered > WWTP > Wastewater > Unclassified | place: Canada: Vancouver, British...
GGATTTCTTTTGCATTGGGGCGGGGCTGTTGCGCGAAAATAAGGCGGCTATTTTTCGAAGATGGCGCGTTGAAGCCGACCCTCGCTGGACTCATGTCCGCGAGGGTCGGCTTCGACGCGCCAGAACGAAAAAGAGACCCTTGGTTTTCGCGCCGCCCCAATGCAAAAGAAATCCTCTCCCTGCCTTCCCTCCCCGCCACCACCCACCACCCCCGCCCAGCACTCCCTCACCGCCCCCCACTCACCACCCACCGCCGCCCCACGCTTGCGCCTACCCATCAAGACGCTGCAAATAAATCTCAATAATCGCTTGCGCCTGCTCCCAGCCGGCGAGAACTTTCTTCTGGTCGAGAAGCAACTCGGCAAATTCCTGCAAAACGGCGCTTCGTTTCTCCCCGCTGGCATGCGCCAGTGTGCGCCCCAATTCCTGACGACGGGCTTCCAAATGGCGTTGCCAAATCCGCGCAATTAAATCCTGCGCGGCCTTGAGGACGTCCGCTTCCGGCTCCTCGCCCACTATTTTTTGCGGCGCGTTGACGACTTGGGCGGCAAAGGTTTTGCACACGTCGCTTTCCTCGTCCAGCGCGGCCATAAGGTCCGTTTCTTCTTCGGCGATGGCACGAATGACGGCGCGGCAGTCGGCATCGGTGATGAGGTCATAGCGCAACCATTGGCGCACCAGGCCGGTCAGCTCCGGGTCGGAGTGAGTACCCAAAAGCTGGGCGAGTTCGAGTTCGTCGGCGGGCCGTTCCACGGCAGGCGGAGGCGGGGCGGATGGCTCCGTTGCGGGCGTCGGGCGATATTTTTGGCGTTGAATCCGGCGTAAATCGCTTTGCAGGGAGCGAAAGCCCACATTGAGGCCCGCGGCGGCTTCGCGGAGCATCTGCTCCGCCTGCACCGCGCTCTGGGCATGGCCGGCCAATTCCAAAGCGGCGCGAGTGGCGCGGGCAAGACCGGCCTGAGTTTGCCAATCGGGCTGGGCGCGCAAGGTGCCAATCAGGAAATTCATCGGGCTCAGCGCGGCCTCCAAAACGGCGGCAAAGGCTTCGGGGCCTTGGTTCACGATGAGCGAGTCGGGGTCTTCGCCGGGCGGTAGCGCGGCCAGTTGCACGGCGAAGCCCTCGGCCAGCATCAATTCGGCGGTGCGCAGCGCGGCTTTTTGGCCGGCGGTATCGGCGTCGAGCACGATGATAACCTCATCCGCGTAGCGGCGCAACAGCGTCGCATGTTCGTTGGTGATGGCTGTGCCCTGCGAGGCCACCGTATTCGAAAAGCCTCCCAGATGACAGCGGATGCAATCTATCTGCCCCTCGCAAAGAATCACGCACCGATGGTCCCGGATGGGACGCCGGGCCTTGTCCAGTCCGAACAGAATCCGGCTTTTGCGAAAGGCGGGCGTTTCCGGCGTGTTGACATATTTGCCCGCGCCCTTTTCATCGGGCTTGAGCAATCGCCCGCTGAAACCAACGGCGCGTCCGAGTTCATCGCGAATGGTGAACATGACGCGGCCGCGGAAGCGGTCGTAAAAATGGCCCTTTTCGTTATCCACCAGCAAACCGGCCGCCGCCATCGCCTGCACCTTGGGACCACCGCGCGGACCGGAGGAATCCGCCAGAAATCCCCACTGGTCCGGGGCGTAGCCAATTCCCCATTCTTTCCACATATCCGGTGGCAGCGCCCGGCCTTCGAGATAGGCGCGCGCGGCGGCGGCATCCGGACTCTGCCGCAATTCCTTTTGATAGCGTTGCGAGGCTTCCTCGTTGGCCTTGAAGAGGTCGTCTTTGGCGGGGCCGTCCTTGGCGTGAGCGGAACTTTCCTCGAATTGCAGCACCACGCCGGCGCGGTCGGCCATCATCCGCAGCGCGGTGGGAAAATCCACATTTTCATAAAGCATGACGAACTTGAAAAGGTCGCCACCCGCGCCGCACCCAAAGCAATGGAAAGCCTGGCGCGCGGAATTGACATGAAACGAAGGCGTTTTTTCCTTGTGAAAAGGGCATAAGGCCTTGGCGGTCTGGCCGGTGCGCTTGAGCTGGATATACGAGCCAATGACGTCGGCAATATCCAAGGCATTGCGCACTTGGTCAATGACATCCCTGGCAACCAGACCGGACACGGCCGCCCTACTCCTCATAGGCGATGGGCGGCGTGGGATACGTCTGCCCATCCGGCGCATCCCCCTCCACCGGCGGCGGCATAATCAGTTGCGGCAGCTCGACACCCACAGGCACTTCCGCCTCAATCATCCGCGCCTTTTCAGCAAGCGCGTTGTAGCCCGCCACCAAATGCGGCAGCAGCAAATCCCCAATCACCGAGCTTTGCACCGGACGCTGCACACTCGCCGACGGAATGAAGTACGCCGCCAGCATCAGCAACAGTGCCAGCACGCCCCAGCGGAACGCGCCGGCCAGCAAACCGCCCAGACGCTCCACCGCGCCCTTGAAGGCAAACGTCATCAAATGGCTCAACGCCAGACGCAGCAAACGCATGCCATACAGCGCCAGCACCACCAGCAAAACCACCGCAAGCAAGCGGGTGATTTCCGGATTCCACGCCAAGCGGTCGCAAACCCAGTTCGCCAACGGCTCATAGCCGAGACGGGTGACCAGCACGGCCACCAGAATGCCAATCAGCGTAGCCAATTCATGCGACAATCCGCGCAGCACGCCCAGGATGCCGCCGCAAAGCACGAAAGCGATAAACACCCAATCCACCCAGTTGATTTGTTGCGTCCATTCCATGCCATTTCTCCGTTGGCGGCCGCCTACGTTTCCGTCGGCGGCTCGATATCCATTTCACAGCCCAGCATCTGTTCGCCCTCGAACAGAAAGCGACCGCGGAACTTGCGCCCGGCCAAAACCAAAGGAAACCACACGCGGTCATCGGCCCACATCTGATTATACGGCATCTCGCGCTCGTCAATCCAGAGCGGAATCGCCTCCTCCGTTTCCACCGGCACGCCGTCGTAGGAAGACGCCGTGAATACGTGACAGCGCAGCGAATAGCCATCCGTGAACTCAAACTCCAGCACCCCGGCCTCCTGCGGATTAAAAGGCGTAACGTGCAACTCCTCGCGCGCCTCGCGGATAGCCCCCTCCAGCGGCGTTTCCCCCGGCTCCACACGCCCCCCCGGCGCATTCAGCAGCCCTGCCCCCATGCCCTGCAACTTGCGAATCAGCAGCACCATGCCATCCATCCGCACAAAAACCAGCGTAGCCGTCTCGCGCGGCCTCCACGTCGCCCAATTTACATCCGCATATTTCACAAAAAACTTAACTCCACTTGGAACCCGGCACACCATCCGACTCCAACCATCCAAGCTACCACGCCCCCGCCCCCCGAAAAAGCCAAATCGGGACAGACAAACGAGGTCAGAATGCAGGTCAGAGTTCAGGAAAGACAAAAAATCTTCCCCCCTCTTCCGGTTTTCACAAAGGACCGGCGGCCTCCCGCCGCCGAAAAGCTGTTCCGGCTGTTCAGTTTTCCCTGACCTGACCTCTGCATTCTGACCTCTCCACAAGGTTTCAGGTTCCAGATTTCAGGAAAAACCATCGCCCACCCTTTGGGGGTTTTCCATCCTGAACCCCGAACCCTGAACCCTTTCCCCCTTCCATCGGACGTTGCTCCGCTATCGCAGTCAGAAAAGCCCTTTCCTAAACAGTCGGTACGTGCCCGCCGTCCGCAGGACGTGGTGCAGAGGCTTTCGTTTAGATTTTGCCGGGTCCCTCGCAAAAATAACCGCCGGATTTTTCGATGATGCCGCTTTGCGGCCGGTCCGGACTGGACTCGTGTCCGTCCGTGACCGGCCTCGAAGCGGCAGCGCGGAAAAGACGGCGGTTGGTTTTTGCGCCGGCAAAATCCAAACGAAAGCCTCTCTCGGTAGCCCCCGCCCAACCCTCCCCCATCGCCACCACCCCCACCACCCCCGCCCAGCCCTTCCCGCCACCCGCTTTCGCGCTTCCCTGAACCCTGCCCACGGGTAAAACGCTTTTTTTTCTGCACGTTTTGCTTTTTTCTATTGATTCCTCATGACTTTTTGTTATCGTTGTCCCGATTGCATGGCATTGCTTTTGGATGGCGCCATGCACGTTTTTAAATGATGACCCCAACCCCCCGGAGTAAAAATGAGTAACCAGAAGAAAAAAATCGCCATTATTGACGGCAATGAGGCAGCGGCCCACATTGCGTATCTCACCAACGAAGTCGCCGCGATTTACCCCATCACCCCCTCCTCCAATATGGGCGAATGGGCGGATGAATGGGCGGCCCAGGGGCGCAAGAATTTATGGGGCGCGGTTCCCCGCGTGGTGGAAATGCAATCGGAAGCGGGCGCGGCGGGCGCCGTTCACGGCGCGTTGCAATCCGGTGCGCTGACCACGACGTTCACCGCCTCGCAGGGGCTCCTGCTGATGATTCCCAACATGTACAAAATCGCCGGCGAATTGACCTCCACGGTTTTCCACGTGTCCGCACGTTCGCTTGCGGCTTCGGCACTTTCCATTTTCGGCGACCATCAGGACGTGATGGCCTGCCGTCAAATCGGCTGGGCGATGCTGGCCTCCAACAGCGTGCAGGAAGTAATGGACATGGCGCTGATTGCCCAGGCGGCCACGCTGAAAGCGCGCGTGCCGTTCCTGCACTTCTTCGACGGCTTCCGCACCTCGCACGAAATCAGCAAGATTGAAATGATTTCCAACGAAGTCATCCGCCAGATGATCAGCGATCAACTGGTGGCGGACCACCGCGCGCGCGCGCTGAATCCTGAAAAGCCGTTCATCCGCGGCACAGCGCAAAACCCGGACGTCTATTTCCAGGGCCGCGAGGCGGTCAACAAGTTCTACGAGGCTTGCGCGGAAATTGTCGCCTCCACCATGACAGAATTCGGCAAGCTGACCGGGCGGAACTACAAGCCGTTTGATTATGTCGGCGCGCCCGATGCGGACCGCGTGATTGTGCTGATGGGCTCGGGCGCGGAAACCGCGCTGGAAACCATCACGGACCTCAACGCCAAGGGCGAAAAACTCGGCGCGGTGATCGTGCGCCTCTATCGTCCCTTTGCCGCGAAGTACTTCTTCGACGTGCTGCCGAAATCCGTCCGCGCGATTGCCGTGCTCGACCGCACGAAGGAGCCGGGCTCCGACGGCGAGCCGCTCTACAAGGATGTCCTCGCCGCGCTGGCGCAGGGCATCGCCGCCGGCGACTTCCCCGCGATGCCGAAAGTAATCGGCGGGCGCTACGGCCTTTCCTCCAAGGAATTCACGCCGGCGATGGTCAAGGCGGTCTTCACCGAGCTGGCCAAGGACCAGCCGAAAAACGGCTTCACCGTGGGCATCACGGACGATGTCACCCACACCAGCCTCGACATTGACTCCACCTACGTCATCCGCCACCCCGGTGTCACCAACGCGATGTTCTTTGGCCTTGGCGCGGACGGCACCGTGGGCGCCAACAAGAACTCCATCAAAATCATCGGCGAGGAAACCGACTTCTACGCGCAGGGCTATTTCGTGTACGACTCGAAAAAATCCGGCTCGCGCACGACGTCGCACCTGCGGTTCGGCCCGAACCCCATCCACAGCCCCTATCTGATTCAAAAGGCCAGCTTCGTCGCTTGCCATCAGTACGAGTTCCTGTTGCAGACCGACATCCTGCGCTATGCCTCAACCGGCGCGGTGTTCCTCCTCAACAGCCCCTTCAAACCCGACGAGGTCTGGGACAAGCTGCCCAAGAAAGTCCAAGCCAAAATCATCGAAAAGAAAATCAAGTTCTATAACATTGACGGCTACGACGTCGCCCAGCGCACCGGCATGGGCACGCGCGTGAACACCATCATGCAGACCTGCTTCTTCGCCATTTCCGGCGTCCTGCCCAAGGACGACGCCATCGCGAAGATCAAGGAGTCCATCAAGAAGACCTACGGACGCAAAGGCGACGAAATCGTCCGCAAGAACTTCCTCGCCGTGGATGAAACCCTGGCGAACCTGCACGAAATCCCCTACACCGCGGTAACCTCCACCATCGAGATGCCGCCGGTGGTGCCGCCGGAGTCCCCTGAATTCGTCCAGGAAGTCATTGCCCCCATCATGGTGGGCGATGGCGATGCCCTGCCGGTCTCCAAGATGCCCGTTGACGGCACCTTCCCCTCCGCCACCACGCGCTGGGAACGCCGCAATGTGGCGCTGAACGTGCCGATTTGGGAGTCCGAGGAATGCATCCAGTGCGGCACCTGCTCCTTTGTGTGCCCCCACGCATGCATCCGTTGCAACGAATACGACAAGGACCTGCTCGCCAAGGCCCCGGCCAGCTTCAAGCACGCCCCCGTGCGCAACAAGCCGGACAAAGCCTACACCCTGCAAGTCTATGTCGAAGACTGCACCGGTTGCGGCGTGTGCGTGGCGTCCTGCCCCAAGAAACTCAAGGACGACCCCACCCGCAAGGCCATCAACCTCGGCCCCAAACTGCCGATTAAGGAACAGGAACAAGCCAATATCAAGTTCTTCGAAACCTTGCCGTTGATTGACCGCTCCAAACTCAACCTCACCATGGTCAAAGACGCCCAGTTCTGCCTGCCCTTGTTTGAGTTCTCCGGCGCCTGCGCCGGCTGCGGCGAAACGCCTTATCTCGGCCTGCTGAGCAAACTCTTCGGCGACCGCGCCCTTGTCGCGAACGCCACCGGCTGCTCCTCCATCTATGGCGGCAACCTGCCCACCACCCCGTGGGCGCAAGACCGCGATGGCCGCGGCCCCGCCTGGGCCAACAGCCTCTTCGAAGACACCGCCGAGTTCGGTCTGGGCTTCCGCGTCACCTGCGACCAGCAAGCCGCCTACGCCCGCCAGCTCGTTCAGGAACTGCGCGACGACCTCGGCGCGGAATTCGCCGACGCCATCTGCCAGGCCGACCAAAAGGACGAAGCCGGCATCGCCGCCCAGCGCGAGCGCGTCGCCGAGCTGAAGAAAAAGCTGGCCGGCAACGCCAAACCCGCCGCGTTGAACCTGCTCGCCGTGGCCGACTTCCTCATCCAGCGCTCCGTCTGGATCGTCGGCGGCGATGGCTGGGCCTATGACATCGGCTACGGCGGCCTCGACCACGTGCTGGCCACCGGCGCCAACGTCAACATCCTCGTGCTCGACACCGAAGTCTATTCCAACACCGGCGGGCAGGCCTCCAAGTCCACGCCCACCGGCGCCGTCGCCAAGTTCGCCGCCGGCGGCAAGGCCAGCGCCAAGAAAGACCTCGCCATGATGGCCATGAGCTACGAAAACGTCTATGTCGCGCGGGTCGCCTTCGGCGCAAACACCCCGCAAACCATCAAGGCGTTCAAGGAAGCCGAAGCCCACGACGGCCCCTCCATCATCATCGCCTATTCGCACTGCATCGCCCACGGCCTGCGCGACATGCGCGACGGTCTGGAGCAACAGAAGCTCGCGGTCAACTCCGGCCACTGGATTCTCTGCCGTCGCAACCCCGCACTCGCCGCGGAAGGCAAGAACCCGCTGCAACTGGACAGCCGCGCCCCCTCCGTGCCGCTCGCCGATTACATCTACAACGAAACCCGTTACAAGATGCTGCAAAAGAGCGACCCCGAAACCGCGGCCCAACTGCTGGAAGCCGCGCAGGCCAACGTCAACAAGCGCTGGGCGCAATACGCCAAAATGGCGGACCTGCCCCCGCCCGCCGACGCCAAAGCCTAATCGGTAGCGCAACAAAAAAAAAGCCCCGGAGCCATCCGGGGCTTTTTTTTATGAAGCCAGCGACCGCTTATTCCGCGGACTTGTCTCCATCCGCCGCCGCACGCGCCGCCTGCCGCGTCTTGGGGTTGGGCACCAGCACCATTTGGATATTGCGGCCCAGCAGCTTCGGCGCTTGCTCCACCACGCCAACATCCGTGCTGTCCGCCACCACGCGGTTCATCAGGTCAAAGCCCAAATCCTTGTGGGCATTTTCCCGCCCCCGGAAATAAAGAACCACCTTCACCCGATGCCCATCCATTAAAAAGCCCTTCAAGCGCCGCATCTTCACTTCATAATCATGCGTATCCACGCTCGGGTGCAACTGCACTTCCTTCACCTTGGTCGAAGCCGCGGTGCGTCGGCTCTGCTTTTCCTTCTTGCTCTGCTCATACTGATATTTGCCGTAATCCATGATCCGGCAAACCGGCGGGCGCGCCGTGGGGGAAATTTCAACCAGGTCCAGCCCCGCATCCCGCGCCCGGGCCTGCGCCTCGGAGGTGGGCACAACTCCCAACTGTTCGCCGGTCACGCCAATCAGGCGAACTTCCGGCACACGAATGCGATGGTTGATGCGAGTGGGATACCCGCCGCGCGGATCCCGGGGATTGATAGGTGCTTGTATGGTTACTCTCCTTGGTTGCCGGGGCACGTGAACGCCCCGTTGGGTTTATGTCAGCGCCATCCGCCCTTCCGACTCCATCTGCGCGATGAAAGCCTCCAGCGTCATGACGCCCTGGTCCCCAGCCGCCCGGCTGCGAACCGAAACTGTTCCATTCTCCACTTCCCGCCCGCCCATAATGAGCATGTAGGGAACCTTCTGCATTTGCGCATCGCGAATCTTCGCCCCCATTTTCTCCGGCCGCGCATCCACCTGCACACGCCAATCCCTGGCCCGCAGTTGCGCCGCGATCCCTTCCGCCGCCGCCAGTTGCTTGTCCGTCACCGGAATCATCACAACCTGCACCGGCGCCAGCCACAGCGGAAACGCCCCCGCGTAATGCTCAATCAAAATCCCGAAAAAGCGCTCCAGACTGCCCAGCAGCGCGCGGTGAACCATGTACGGCCGATGCTCCTTGCCATCCGCGCCGATGTAAATCATATCAAAACGCTCCGGCAGGTTAAAGTCAAACTGCACCGTACTCATCTGCCACTGCCGCCCAATCGCGTCGCGCACCTTCAAATCAATCTTCGGCCCGTAAAACGCGCCGCCCCCCTCATCCAGCTCAAACGCAATCCCCTCCGCCCGCAAAGCCGACTCCAGCGACCGCTGCGCCAGCTCCCAGCGCTCGGGCGCCCCCACCGCCTGCTCCGGACGCGTCGCCAGATACGCCGTAATGTTTTCAAAGCCGAACGCCTTCCACATGGCAATCGCGAAACGCACCGCCGCGCGGACCTCGTCCTCCACCTGCTCCTCCGTGCAATAAATATGCGCGTCATCCTGCGTAAAACCACGCACACGCAACAGCCCGTGCAGCACCCCCGCCCGCTCATAGCGATACACCGTCCCCAGCTCCGCCCAGCGCAGCGGCAACTCCCGATACGACCGCTTGTGCGACTGATACACATTGATGTGGAACGGGCAATTCATCGGCTTGATGTAATAGCGCTGCTCGTCAATCTCCATCGGCGCATACATATTTTCCGAGTAAAACCCCAGATGCCCCGACGTCTCCCACAACCCCGCCCGCCCCAGATGCGGCGTAAAAAGCATCTCATAACCCGCGCGATAATGCTCGCGCCGCCAGAACTCCTCAATAATCGTCCGAATCCGCGCCCCCTTCGGATGCCAGTGAATCAGCCCCGGCCCCACACTCTCCTGCACGCTGAACAAATCCAGCTCCCGCCCCAGCACCCGATGATCCCGCCGCTTCGCCTCCTCCAGCATCTGCAAATACGCATCCAGCTCCTCCTGCGACCCGAACGCCGTGCCATACAGCCGCTGCATCATCGGATTCTTCTCATCCCCGCGAAAATACGCCCCCGCCACACTCAACAACTTGAACGCCCGAATCTCACCCGTGCTCGCCAAATGCGGCCCGCGGCACAAATCCGTGAAATCCCCGCTGCGATACAAACTAATCGTCTCCCCCTCTGGAATATCCGCCAGCCGCTCCAGCTTATACTTCTGGCCCTTCTGGCTCATCAACTCCCAGACCTCGGCCCGCGACTTCTCCTCACGCGTGAACGGATGATCCTCCGCCACAATCTTCGCCATTTCCGCCTCAATCGCCGGAAAATCCTCCGCCGTCAACCGATGCGGCAAATCAAAATCGTAATAAAACCCCTCCTCGGTATCCGGCCCAATATCAAACAAAGCATCCGGCCACAAACGCCGCACCGCAGCCGCCATCACATGCGCCGTGCTGTGACGCATGGTCTCCAAACCAACCTTGTCAAAATTCATATCTGTCCAGGCAATTCCTTCACTTTGAAAAGACCTGCAACCTACCCCGCCCACCACCAGAAGTCAACCGTTTGCGCACCCCACCGCCCCCTTTCTCCCGCTTGCGTCGTTTGCGTTAAATGGCTGTTCGGCTGTTCTGTAGCTGCGCTCGCTGAGCGCAGACGCTGTTCCGGCTGTTCACTTCGGTTCCAGGTTCCAGGAAAAACCAACGCCCACGCTTGCGTGCCTTCAACCTTCAATCTTAAACCTTTAACCTCCCGCAGGACCTTGCACCGCTCTCGCCTTCCCTCAAGGCCCTTCAATATAAACTCTGCAACGTGCCCGCCGTCCGCAGGACGTGGAGTAGAGGATTTCTTTTGCCATTGGGTCGGGGTTTTCACGCGAAAATAAGGCGGCTATTTTTCGAAGATGGCGCGTGGAAGCCGACCCTCGCTGGACTCATGTCCGCGAGCGGTCGGCAGCGACGCGCCAGATTAAAAAAGAGACCCTTGGTTTTCGCGCCGCCCCAATGCAAAAGAAATCCTCTCTCGGCAGCCCCAGCCCCCCTTCCCCCCACAACCCACTTGGCACACGCCCCCCGGATGCGCTACAGTACCCCACAAGACGGAGAGATGGCGGAGTGGTTGAACGCGCCGGTCTTGAAAACCGGATTCCGCGCAAGCG
>Ga0255342_1006360_pt1 | contig 10791 bp, 7 predicted proteins | sample wastewater_treat_3_FD_192416 | JGI IMG/M metagenome (GOLD analysis project Ga0255342, IMG submission 192416) | Wastewater microbial communities from Lulu Island WWTP, Vancouver, Canada - plant14 | ecosystem: Engineered > WWTP > Wastewater > Unclassified | place: Canada: Vancouver, British...
TACCATTAAATGTTTTTGTTCCAAGAAAGGATGCAGAAGACAATGTAATTCCCGAAAATCTTCCATTCCTATCGATGTCCTGGCCAATGAATAGTAGCCCATTAACTCTAACACCTATAATTAAATCAACTCTTTCAGCTCCACTTGGAATTTTTGATGCAAAACTTATTGTAACTGATTTAACTTTAGGAATAACGGTTGAATATCTATTTAAGATACAAATAATTCCTCCAAAGCCAGGTTTTACTCCTCTTGTTATGCCTTCTTATGCGCAAGTTTTTAAGGGTGACTGTCAACGATTTACTGTAGATTTAACCACTCGAAATGACTTTGGCAATAATGTTATAATTGATATAGTCTGGATTACAGCTCCTCCGAGTGATGATGTCACTTTTAATTGGGAGAGGAGCCCTCTTATATATGATTATATTTCAGATACTTCTGTTGAAGTGCGTACGAGAAAGAATATGGGAACTCGCTATTTCTTTACAGCCTGCACAACAGATAATACTACATTAGGTACTTATAAATTTAGAGTAACATTTATGTCTGGTAGTATATATAAATATGTAGATGTGACATTTGTAGTACTTCGGCCTCCTGCAACATTTTCTATTACTCCTGTTCCTGCTACCGCTAAAGTAGTTCCTGGTGGGAGTGCATATTACAGAGTAAAAATTGAAAGCAAGAATGGTTATGTTGGTTTTATTGCCCTATCATTACAAGATCTTCCTCAACCAACTGATATAACAACTTTCAAAGCTGAAAGTCCACCGTCGGGTTACCCTGATAATTATGTCGAATTAACTTTATCTCAACCCTTTACTTATGCAATTTTGGAAATTAAAACTTATGCAACATACAGGGATACTGGAGGTAATTTGATTCAAGGAACCCCATCAGGGCTTCATTATATAAAGGTTGTTGGTGAAGGACAGGGCTTCGACCCAGACGGTAATCCTGTTACACCAACAGCATTTGGTATAGCAGGCTTGCATATATTCCAACAGATTGAAGACATGAAGACTCCATCATTCACTTTCTGGGGTATGATTCTAATATTAATTGGTATCTTTGGTTCCATCACAATCCTCCTTAAAAAGAGAGAGAAAACCATAGAATTAAAATAAAATTGAGTTTTGTATGAGATTTATAATAACTGAGTATATCAATAAAGCTATTGGGAAAGCAGTCTACGATAAGCTTCCCGATGGAACATTTGTTGGGAAAATACCAGAGTGTGTGGGTGTAGTTTCTTTCGGGAAAACTTTAAAAGAAGCTGAAGAAGAACTTCATTCCACTCTCGAAGACTGGATACTTCTTGGATTGAGACTTGGACATATTTTACCTGTGATCGATGGAATAAATCTGAATAGTATTTCAGAAAAAGTTGAAACCTATTAAAAGAAAGGAATTTATAAGAAAGCTAAAAATTCTTGGCTTTACAGGTATCTATCCAGGATCAAAACATGATTTTTTAATCTGTGGGAATCATAGACTTGCAATACCATCAAATAAAGAATATTCAATTCCACAAATAAAGTTTCTGTTGAAAGAAGTAGAAAAAATAATTGGTAGATCCTTAACTGAAACTGAATGGGAAGATATTTAGTGGATAAAGAAAAGGTTCATACAGCGAAAAAACGTTTGATAAAGTTTTCTATTTATTTTTTTCTCATACTTATTGCGCTACAAATCATTACCCACCTTTCTTTTATTAGTGAACCAATCACTTATTTCACTACTTTTATTACTGGTTCGATTTTAAAGATTTTTTATTCCAGCATAACAGTAAAAGGTTTCCACATTATGTCAAAAAGCGGTTTAGATATGGAGATAATTTATGAGTGTACTGGTATTTATGGAATTATAGTTTATTCTTCGGCAATTCTCTCTACTTGGTTTCCTGCATACGAAAAGCTAAAAGGAATTACTATAGGTGTACCAATAATTTATATTGCAAATATCTTGAGGCTTGTTCTTTTATTTGTTGTAAGTTTAATATATCCACCAGCTTTTGAATTCTTGCATACATATTTCTGGCAGTTATTCCTGATTATTGTTGTCGTATTGTTGTTTTATTTTTGGTTTCGCTCGAATCTTATAAAGTTTAATAAGTAATGGTATAATTTATCTGAAATGGAATTTGAATTTGAATTTTCAAAGCATGCTAAAATTATGCTTAAAGAAAGAAATATTGCAGAAGAATTGGTAAGGGACACTCTTTTGACATCTATGTTTAGAGATATAGGTTCTGATGGCAATATTCACTATTTTAAAAGTGTCCCTGAATATGGTGGAAAAGTTTTACGTGTAATTGTAAACCCAAATATGAAGCCACCCAGAATTGTAACTGTATTTTTTGATAGGAGGAAAAAGAAGTGAGATTGAGAGTGGATAGAGAAAGTGATGCACTCTACCTTCGATTGGATGAGTCAGAAATTATCGAGTCAGAGGAGACTCAACCTGGAATAATTATAGATTTTAATGCTGAAGGTAAAATTGTAGGAATAGAAATCCTTAATTTAAGTCAAAGAATAAATCCTGAGCAGTTAAAAGTTCTTCAATACGAAACTGCTTAACTTTTTTATGATGGGAAAAGGTAAGCGAGTATTTATCTTTCTTGGAAAATTTGTTTTATATTTATCAGCTTTGTATATTTTGTGGCTTCCTCTTTCACGGTTTTACCTTATTGTGAGATTAAAATTAAGTTATGTTCTCTTAAACATAATTGGCTATTATCCAAAATTTGATATAAGTGAAATAAAAGCTTCTCAAGGAGAGATGTTTTCATTTCTTCCATTTTTTGCTCTTATGCTTTCAACATATGGAAAAAGAATAGTTAAGCTATGGAAGCCAATTTTAATTACTGGTGTAATATTGTTTGCAGTAGAGGTATTTGGAAGATTCTTTGAGAAGCTTTATTTTTTTAACCCTTCTGTTTACTTTATATCATCAATGTCAATATTTTTTCTTGCAACTGCAAGAGTGGCTATACCATTTTTAAGCTGGCTCATTATATCAGCTGAAGAATTTAAACCTAAAAAATAAATGCCTACTTCATCCTGAAGGAGCGTAAGTGACGGAGAAACTCCTTAATGTAATCGTATATATATTATCGTATATATATTATTTGTATTTTATTTGTTTTTACTGGTAAGGAAACATATCTTTAACATCTCATAGAATTTCTACCACAACACAAGCATGAAAATAATAACTTTAACCCTTTTTTGTGCTACTTATATAATTAAACAATTCAATCTCTTTACCAAATATAATTTTGAATTTATTATTTTCGGAGGAACTATACTTGGTGTGTATGGTTAAAGATATGGGGAGAGGTGAGCAAGTTTACATACCGAGCTATTTTTCTTGTCATTCCCGTGACCTATTTCTGTCATTCCCGTGACCTATTTCTGTCATTCCCGCGAAAGCGGGAATCCAGAAGTATTTCTTTCTTTTAATGTTAGAGAGAAAAAGAACATAGATTCATGTTTGAAGATTTCAGGAATGACAATTAGCCCCAGTCATCCTGATGATACATTTCTGTATTTTGCTATCGTAAGAATCCTCTCTTTTAATTATACTTATAAAAATGGTCTGGATTCCCGATAAAAGATTTCGGGAATGACAAAAAATACAAAAAAGTAAAAATACTGGATCCCCAATCAAGTTGGGGATGACAATTGTATAGTTTTTGGGGATGACAATAGTATAGTTTTCGAGAATGACAAGTTACTTGGATCCCCGATAAAAGATTTCGAGGATGACAAGTTGCTTGGATCCTCGATAAAGGATCTCGAGGATGACAGTGGGTGTGCATTCAAGGATGACAGTGGGTGTGATTTCGGGGATGACAGTTACTATGGATCCTTGATCAGGTCAAGGATGACAGTTACTATAGATTCCCTAACAATTAATTTCAGGAATGAAAGCGTAGAGACATTATGAATGACATAGGTCTTGAACCAATTTGAAAATTAGATGTATTAAAAATAGTATAAAATTATCTAAAAAGGCGGTTTTGTAGAAATGAAAAAGATTATAGCAGTATTAACCTCTTTTTTAATCTTATCAGGTATATTTTTTAACATTCCTATTAATATTTACGCATTAGACACAATCAAAAATGCCACATTTATAGCAGTGAGATGGGTAACTGTTGGCATGAGTAGGGATGGCACAAGGTTAGAAGCAGGTAAAGTATTTCCCTGGCAAAGGCGAGGAGAAGAGGTCTGGGGGCGAAGTGGTTACCCTATGCCAAGACCAGCAGCTCCAAAACCAGCAACATCTGCTACCTCAACGAATCCACTATTTTATACTGAATTTTATTTAAAAGTTCAGGCTTCCGGAGGAAACTCCCAAGAATCTGACCATTATTACGTAGTCCTTGATGATTCCTCGCAAATTTGGTTTGACAAAGATGGACATTTTAATGACTCAAGGGAATCAAGTCAACAGCCAGAGCGCTGTAGTAGTGCATACAAGAATGTTGACCCAATACCCTCTAATAATACATTTGGTCCTTACAGTATTGGTGATTATGTTCACTTTGATTATTCAAAAGGTTATATGTTTTCTCCGTCTGGTTCAATTGGTACTCCTTATTCGAGTTCATTAGATTTTTCAGGAAGAGTATTTAAGATTGGCTCTGCTACCGTAGGGACTGATAGTACGAAAGTACTTTTAATGAGTGAAGTATTGTTTTCGAGTTGTGATGGTGTGAGTTACAATCTGTCATTGGAGAGCGATTTATGGTATGGAGTAAATCCTTCTGTTACATCAGCAAGGCTTTATTCAATGAATGGAGATGTTCCCCCCAATGCTCAATCAGTCCAGCGAAGCACAGTTTTAGACCCAACAGGGACAATGTTTTTTGCTCCAGCAACAACATTTCATAATATTAAACTAAAGTATAGAGAGTACATCGGTGTAGAAATCTGGAAAGATGATGGAGTAAACGCAAATCTTTATGGTAGCACCTGCACTCCATATAACCTATCCGATGATTACCAACCTGGAAGAAGTGGTGAGGAGTTTATTGGAATGAAGAATAGCGAAAGCGATACCGATGCTTATTTACCTTTAACTGCCTTTCCACTTACTTATAAGTTTTATTCTTCTGGCGCAGCCCAATTTGGTTGCGGAGCAACCATTTATAATGATTTAGATGGAAGTTTAAATGTCTCAAGCGGGGATGTAAGGTTAAATTCAATAACTGTAACTGTTGGCGATACTGTAATAAACTATGAAGCTGGAACAACTGTTGCAGAAGGAGATGCTGATATTGGTTTTGCTTTAAATGATATTGTTAATCTATTATTTTATGATTTTAATGAAAATGGTGTATATAATGACGGTGACTTTATTTATAACGACGCGAATTCAGATAATCGAGTCTCAAATGGTGATGTTCGTTTAAGTAGAGTAATTTATAGAGGTAGAACCTATGAATGTGGGAGCCGTGTTACAATTGGTGATTTATGGATATCTGAAAATCCTGTATCTGGCATAACTGTCGGGAAATGTGGGGATTTCAGGTTTATGGACATTGAGGTAATTCCATCTGCAAATCCACTAAATGCAAAAATAAATCCTCCTCTAAAAGTGGAGCAAACCTCACAAATTGATATAAGCATCTATCCACCATTAAGAAGTGGCGAAATTGCTTATATTGTTCTCCACACCCCTGATGGAGCTGACATAATAAGAGAAGTGAGGGATGTAGTGAGCACTTATTCTTTTACCTATACTCCTTTTAAAGGGACATGTAATTATTTTGGTAAGATTGAGCCCTTAATAATTGAAGTATATAGAAATTTAGATATTGCTAATGATTCAGTTGGTCCAAGAGACGGAGTTTTCGGCTATTGGAGTGTTCAGACAAGTTCTTCAGTGCCTACTTTTAAGGATAAGTATGATTGTAGAAGTTTTGATATATTAAAGGTAAGTCCTGAGGAAATAAAAGGGAGAACCAATGTAACATGTCTATCTAATATTAGCAGGCGTTATCCAAATTTAATCCTTAAACTATTCGATGCAGATAATCCAAATGATGTTAATGACCCTGCAAATATACCTATCTCAACTTCTCCAAATAGATCAATAATTGCAAACTATAATGCAACTGGTGCAGGAATCTCCTACATATTTACTGCTATTGAAACCTCTACTGGAACTAAATATATTGTGCAGGTTAATAATGATTCTACCTATTTAATCTGGCAATGGATTGACAATCCGCATCCAACTTCTGGTAAAGGCTATTTTGGTGCACTTGACTTTGAAGATGAGGTGACTGGTCCATACTCTTCAGTTAATAACACTCCTCTTTATGGAGGGAGCTTAACTGACAAGGATTGTTCGGGGGATAGCTTAGAATGTGATATATGCAAATCTGGCAGTATTCCTCCAATTGGTAAAATTACACAAGGTGATACTTTTGGCATATTCGATGGAACTTTAGGCACTATATTAAATGATGGCGTATGGGTTTATGTAACTCCATATGGAGAAGGTATTATCGGAAGAGATGGTGGAGAAATACCCATTGCCCTCTGGCCTGGCAGCCAGGGATCTTCCCTGATTGTAAGAGTTTTTACATACAATGCTTCATTTGATTATAATTCTGTTATTCAGCATCCACCTTATTTTATCACGGATAACTCAAAAGACATTGATTATTGCGGCCTTATTACAATTGGTTGGCAGAGTGAAGAACCTCCTCAACCACCAGAGCCTCCCGAAGAACCACCAGAAGAGCCGCCTTCTGGTGGAGGAGGGAGTGACGGTATTGTATTTACTGAGTTTACTGTTTGTGATCATGGTTTAAGGTATTCCAAGGTTCCATATACAAGAAACATTTCTCCAGATTATGATCCTATCTTAAAGCACTTAATAACGGAATTTAGATGTTATCCTGGAGGGCAAACTCATACTGGAAGAGCTGGTGGTATTCAGAGAGAAGGAAGAAATAGTTATCCAGCAATATGGGAAAATCAGTTTGTAAAGCTTGGAACTGAATTTTTACCTTTAACTGACTATGGAATATTCTTTGTTTTACGGGATTCAACTGATGGGGGATTACTCTATTTTGATGCTCCCGATAGATCTCACAAGATAACAAGTATAGAGGTAACAGGACCTTTTATGACTCCATCTTTCCCGCTATCAAATAAATATTATGAAGGGATTTATAATGTTCCTATAGCTTATGATTATTCAGGAGAGATTATAATAGACTCATCAAATTACAAGGAATATGAGTTAGTTGGAGCTGACTGGACAAAAGTTATTAATCCAGGTAAAGCTGAAAGAGCAAGTTATTCAGAGGCAAATTCATACCTCTCCTTTTCAAGGAGGCTTAATTACACTGGAATACCAAGAGTTATAGTAATTGATGAGATAATTCCAATTAATTACGGTAAAATTTCAATTAAGGTTAATTTAGCTGATGGCAGGAGTGCCAGTTATTGGGATTGCTGCGATATACCTATGGAAGGTATCCCAGTCCATGCTCTTGAGATTGGAGGATTTTCTGGAAGCGCAGAAATTGGAACTGATAGTATATTTACTGTAACGATTAAGGAACATGAGCCAATCCAAACTGTTAAGCCAACTAATGATGCAGTAGTAGTTGTCTGGCAGGATAGAGGAATAAGAACTCAAACAGGGGAAGCTCTAAAAGGAGCTGGAGATGGCTGGATTACTGGAGCACCTGAATCTTCTGCAACATCCGGTTATTTCTCAGCATACTCTCCTTATGATGATTTAAATGATGATGGAAAGATTTCCTTTAATGATTGGGAAACTGAAATTGTCGGTAGTTATGACCTTGCAACTAATACATGGAGGGGAGGATTGGTTGATGCAAGGACTTATCAAGTAAATAATGGAAAATACACCTTTAAATTAACAGCTGAAAACAAATCAATAATAGATACAATTGGGGTTGATTTTAACGATAACCATCTAATAGATGATAATGAAATATTGCCCCTTCTTATCACAGCCTACAAATATGGTGATGATAACAACGATAGAGGATTCTCTCCAATGTATATGAGCCCTATTGAAGGAAAATCTTTCTCTCATGAAGTTTATATTACAGGACAGGCAATTGTACCTATTGGTTTTAGCAGTGGTCCTGAAAAGAATATTAAAGTTGAAGTATCTCCTAAGGTTTTGACTGCGGGAGTTAGTCCGGAGGTTCCATTTAGAGGGGAGCCATTAACATTCAAATTAACTTATAATGATGGTACTCCTGTTGATTTAACAAACAATGGTAGGCTCTCAGTGAAGGAAGTAGCAGCACTCTTTTCTGATGATGTACCTCTAACTTTGCCCGAATACTATTGGTTAAAAACTGATTTTCACAATGAGGCGAGTGATAGTATATCAAATGAAGGGCTTTTCAATGCTAAAAACCTCATCTCTTATGATTTTTCTGAGGCAAAAAAGGGAATTTATAAATTTAAAAATTTCTGTGCAAATGATAGCGGTAGCTTTAAAGTTAGGGTTACAACCCCTGATGGGAGAAGTTTTGGTTCAGTAGATTTAGAAGTAAAAAGCCCTAAGATTGAATATACTGTCTTGAACTTGGATGGTTCTAATGCTTCCAATGTTACAACATCAAATATTTATAAGGTTAAAGCAAAAGTTTTTGATTGTGAGAATAACCTTCTCCTCGGGAAAGGGCTCAATTTTATTCCTTATGTTTCTGTTCCAGAGGGAATTTCTGACTTTGCATATTATTTAGGGATAGATAGCAATGGATCAGGCGAAATAGAGGAAAGTGAAGTTATAAAGCTATCAAATAGATATGTAACTAAAATTGATTCAAAGAAAAGAGAACTTAATAAGCCTGATTGGTTTGGCAATGGTGCAATTTATAATAAACCTTATAATGGCGAGTTTGTGCTTCCTGATATAGACGGGAATGGAATAATCGATTATAAAGACGCAATCTCTACAACAAATGGGGAACTCGAGTTTTATGTATTTACAACTGATCCAGCATTAGTTGGAGGACTTGTTGGTTTTAATAATCTCATATTTGATTCAAAGCTTTCAGATGTTGCTGGTGGAAAACCAACCGATAATGGCTCAAGCATAAAGAGGAGATATGTCCCTGATGGTAAATTTGCTGTTGATTGGTTTGGCTTCTCCGTTCAAACTGTTTCTATCGAAGGATTTAATTTAGATATAAAGGATAGTAAGGGGTTGCAATTAATTACCAAATTTTATAATTCAATAAATCCTGATATAATCTGTGGAATTGATAATGGGTTAAAAGTAAAAGCTTATGACATAAAGAATTATCTTAAGAGCATAACTTTTGAGGAGGACAGTAAAGAGTTATTAAATCTTCCTTTAACTGAAACTTTTGAAGGAGCAGCAAATGTCAAGCCTTCTAAAGTTGGTGAAGGGGTAATAAAGATTTATCCAGCTTATGACTTTGGAATTAGTGGGTTAAAGGATATATCTGGCAAAGTTCCTGTTAAAAATCTTGATTCTGTTTTGGGAATAGAATTAACTATTTTAAAAGGCAAATATCTATGGACCGATATAGCAAGTGAAGTATTAATAAAAGCTCTTTCCACTATGGGGGACAATGTTAAAGACCTCAATATCAAATTAAAAGGAGTTAATATTGATTTAACTGAAGAGACTGATGATTCCGGGCTTGCACTATTTTCATTTACTCCAAAAGCAGCAGGAGAAGTTGATGTAAATATTGAGGGCGATTACTTACTAATAGATTCGCCAAAAATTAAAGTTTTTGATTCAACACTTCCTCCTCTTTTAGAGATTGGTCCATATCCAGAAAGAACTAATAAAAGAGAGTTAGAGATTTTAGGGCGAACGCAGCCAACTTGTAAAATTTATCTTGATTCAGCTCCAATAAATGTCAATGAAGATGGCGAATTTAAACTCAATGTATTCCTTAAAGAAGGAGAAAATAAGTTCATAGTGCAGGCAATAAACCCTAAAGGAGTTATAAATTCCAAAAATATAATAATTAACCTTATCTTAGAGGGACCAAAAATTGAAGTGAATGAATTTCCTTTAAATTTATATGATATTGAAACATTTACTGTAAGGGGTAGCGTTACACCGGCAGATTCAAAAGTGTTTGTAAATGATATTCCTGCAGAAGTTTCTTATGGGAAATTCTCTGCCACGATACCAGTAAGCATTGGAATTAATAAAGTTGTTGTAAAGGCAATTGATGAGTTTGGAAATGAAACAATTGTTGAGAAAGAGCTCAAAGTTCACAGACGAGTTTTAATTTTACTAACAATAGGCAAAAATGTGATGATGGTAAATGGAAAATCAATAGAGCTCGATGCTGAACCATTTATAATGAATGATAGGACTATGGTTCCAGTGCGTGCTATTGCTGAAAGCTTTGGAGCAGAAGTTAAGTGGCTCGATAAAACTCAAACTGTTGAAATAGAGCTCGAAGGCATATTTATATCAATGCAAATTGGTAATAAAGTGGCAATGGTAGGAAATAAAGTTAATATTCTTGATGCTCCACCAGTTATTAGGAAAGATAGGACTTTTGTTCCAATTAGATTTATTGCTGAGGGCTTCGGTTCAAAAGTGGATTGGGATCCGATAAATTATACTGTTCTTATAGAAAGACTTAGCCTAAAGTGAGTATTACTCAAGGATTATAGTGAATTGATTAGTGGTGGTTCTATTACCTGTCTTGTCTTCACAGGAGACCACCACTATATTTTTACCTTCATTTAGTTTTAACTTATAGTTCCTCCGAAAATA
>Ga0255342_1006374_pt1 | contig 10762 bp, 11 predicted proteins | sample wastewater_treat_3_FD_192416 | JGI IMG/M metagenome (GOLD analysis project Ga0255342, IMG submission 192416) | Wastewater microbial communities from Lulu Island WWTP, Vancouver, Canada - plant14 | ecosystem: Engineered > WWTP > Wastewater > Unclassified | place: Canada: Vancouver, British...
GTCAATAAATCTATTAACCGGTATGCTGTTATCAAGTGGAATGTATTTAATGTCACTGGCAATGTCAGAAAGGAAAACCTGGTCATCTCCAATAGCACGGGGATCAAATTCATAAAATTCTGAATCAACTGATGTACAAGAAGATAGAATTAGTGATATTAATAGAAAGTAGAAATCCTTCATAATGCATTTATGTCATTAGATTTATCCGGTATTATTTGCTAGTATGGTGTGAAGGATCCATAGCATCTAATTGCTTCACACATAATATTACATTCATCGGCACTGCTTGCAGCACCAGTTATGCAAACATCACCATCTCCATTTTCTTTTTGGAAGCACCAGCAGTTAGTACCTCCCTTAAGAGAAATCAACTCTTCATTTTTTATCAATCTTTCAGGATTGATTTGCAATTTACCAAGTTTCTTCATAATGATTGTTTTTAAATTACAGAAACATTTCCTCAATATTCAGTATGTACCAATCTGTTTTCCATGCCGCGCGGCATGCTTTTTATCGCCCGGGATCGTATAAGTCTAGCAGGGAATGCACAATTAGCATGACCTGCATGATCCCGAGTCGCTTCGCTTTCGGGTACTACGTCTCCTCCTTACGTCGGATACGTAGCCTGCAAAACATCTTGAATCACTGCTTCAATCTTACAAGCATCAAAACCGGATTGTCTGTTTCATTTATCTTATTGACAATTTCCATCACGTTAGAGTTTCCATGATTTCCCCCGGATCGGTCTAATTTTAGTGATGTGAACTCAAAGGCATTTACTAATCCTAAAAAATACTCCCCCTGTTCCTTCTCTAAACAGCAAAACGGCTGGAAATCCGGGCCATTATCAAAATCATTACTGATCCCTCCAATATATTTTCCATATCCGGAATCATCGCGTTGTAATGGAATAGCAAATGTCTCTTTATTTTCTTTATTGATAAAAGCTATAGCTTCTCTGCCGTCAAAAAAATATTTGAAAATGTAGAACTGTTTTGTCTCAAATAATGAATGCGGCTGCATATAATAAGATAATTTTGAAAAATCATTTATTGGTGATCGGGGAAGCCTGTGATTTCCCGGGCTAAACAGTAAAACAGGGTGATAGTTAAAATCAGGGTTGATACAAAAGACTGTATCATTATAGCTATTCCAATAGTAAATATTTTTATCATATTTATAACAACCTACCCAGGCTCCAAGGTTAGAAGGGAAATTTGGTATGAAATTTGGCTTCTTAATTAATTCATTACCTAAAGTGTCTAAAATGATCCAGTCATATTTCGAATCTCCAAAGGATGAGTTCGCGATAAACAGCATCGAGTTAAAATATTCAATGTCGTCAAAATAAGCATCATTGTCAGGAAAAACAATTGTTCTAACAAGCAAATTATTTATTGAAAAAATTTTAACGCTTTTGAATGAATCCCCAATATAGATATTTTCATTATCGTCTACAGCAAACCGAAGATAGTATACGTATTCCTGGGGCCCTCTTCCTATATCTCCTATTTTTGTAATGAATTTCCCATTCAGATCAAAAACCAGTATCCCGATATCTTTAGCGGAGATAAAGATATGTTTATCTGAAACTTCTATTGAAAAGACAAGTCCAAATTTAATGGAATTATCTAATGGAATATAACGTATTTCATCTGCAATTTGGGACAATGATATTTCTTTGTCAATAAAGACTGTAGGATCTATTTTAATTAATTCAGTTTGATTACTTCCACAAGAAACAAGAAATAATATAAGAATCTTTAGAAGGATTTTAACTATTTGATTTTTATCAGACATCATCTTATAATAAGTTAATTAGTTGAATTAATCTGCATTTTTTAATTTCTGTATGAATTTAAGCATTAATTAATTGCTTATGGCTTTAAAATTAATTGAATTTTTGATTCCCTTCCAAAAAATATACCTTAAATTATAAGTAATATTTTTTGTCGTGCTTAAGACATATTTTCCACCTTCACTAAGCCTTCCGCGAATGAAGCAGTTGCCGCCAGGTAGTCCAAAGAACGGCATGCTACCAAGCACAGGGCTCAGGGCGCAGAGCACAGGGCACAGAGCTCAGGGCACAGAGCTCAGGGCACAGAGTAAAAGACTTAGAAATGAAGGGACCGCAAGACAATGTATCATGTATTATAGGCGATGTATTATAGGCGATGTGCCACATTGGAAGAGACCTGCACGACTTGCAAGACCTGCAAGACCTGCATGACTTTTTCCCCTTCATAGCCCTCTGCATTAATGTTTAAGCCTGACCATTACAAGAACCGGGTTATCCGTTTCCTTGAGGCTGTCGGCAAGCTTTTCAAGTTCTTTCTTCTTTTCGGGGTAAAGAGGTTTTGAGTTCTTAAAATTTTCAGAAGCTACATATTCTTTTAATTTGTTTGCATCAATCCAACTGATAACAGTTTTGTTATCTTTAATTGTTTTAGGTATAAAGGGAGGCCCACCGTCCAAATCATTAATCAGACCCTGATCTGCATCAATAAAAGCCTGAAATTCTGTTGTTTTAGATCCAATGAATGCATATAGTATATTTTTGGTTCCTAGTTTAAAACTATAGGTGTATTCATAATAGACAAAATCACCAAATTCAAACAAGTGTATTGGCCGGATATAATTTTCCGAGAGATAGGATAAATCAAATTGTGCACGAGCTTCGGGAGTTAGCAGTCTGTCTCCTGTCGCCAGGACCATATGAGGTTTAAATAACATTTTGTCAAAGTTATAAATAGTATCAGAGTAGACTTCCTTTATATAAAGTCTGTTATTAAAATTATAAAACAGATTCTCTCTACCAATCCCTGTCGGAATCCCTTTATAGGGCTTAAAAGGATAGTTGTTTGGGAAAGCTTTTAGCACAAGTCCTAGAGTGTCAGTTATAATAAAGCTATTTTCAGAATTGCCCTGAAGATCCTCGACATAACATATTATTTTATCTTCTGATAATCTGAATTGAACAGGTCCCTGGAATGGAGACTTAAATGACCTTATGAATTTCCCGTTCTCTGAATAAAGATTGAATTTTTCCTGAAAGCCTGAGACTAAATAAAGATAACCTGTTTGGTCAATATCTATATCATGAGCTACTTCATATTCCTCAGGTCCTCTCCCCACTGTTCCGATCCTCGAAACAAACGATCCATCAGTTTGAAATAGCAGAATATCATTAAATTGTTTAATTATAAAGAAGTTATTATCAGCAATAAACCGGTGTGTAACTGCTCTGATATCAAAATGTCCTATCGAATTATCTTCGCATGTCTCCAAAGGAATATATTCAATATCAATAAAATCCAAATCGGAGAGCTTTATAGAGGAAATGTCGGCCTTCTTTGTTAAATCAAATGTTTTAATCTGACTTTTGTCCAGGCTGCCATGATTCTTGCAGCTTGCTATACTTGCAAAAACTATTAGAATTTTTATGAAAAACTTCATAATAATATTATTTTGGTTTTAATGCTATGATGCTTGTCCCGCTCATGCGGGGGAACCGCACATGTTTGATAATTATATTCATTAGGTGTTTGTGTTTGAATTCAATCATGTGGGTTTCATGATATCGATGTTTTATGTACAATCAAGTGACTATAATATTTATCCGGATTATACTAGTGATATGTACCATGAAATAAACTAAAACCAATCTTTTTTTAGTTGAGACAGAATCCCATAAGCAGAAGCTCCGCATATCATCATCTATTCCATACTTTCTGATTCAGGCGACATTTCTCTTTGGTTCTATTTCTGCAGCAAATCTTTTATCATCTCCTTCATTTTTATCTGACCCGGATATCCTTGTGTTTTGCTCAATAAATTCCCGTTTTTGTCATAAAACAAATAGCTGGGTATACCGGTTAATCCATTGCTTTCCAAAATAGAATTAAATTCATACGAAGTCAAATAATAGTGCTCTCCTTCAATAAGTTTTATTTTCTGTTCCCATAATTTTCTGGGAGAAGTACTATCTGTTATATATAAAATAACAATGTTTTCCCCTTTTATCTCCTGCAAAACTTTTTCGTTGGCTGTCATAGCATCAAGACATGGTGCGCACCAAGTTGCCCACAAATCAACAAGGATTGACTTCCCCTTATATTCATAGATTATACTGTCCATCAGGTTTTCTTTGGGTACAAAAGGTGTATTAATAAGGTTTGATCTGGTTTGAAGTTGTTTTTCTACCAGTTTAATAATTTCTTCGTTTTTCTTAATAAGTATTTTTGTAATCCCCTCATTTTTAAAATATTTAATAATATTATCCTTCTGTCTGTCTGTTAACGGTTTTAACTCGCTATTAAACTGTTTGACATATGCATTTGCTGCCAGAAGATCATAAAATAATCCCTTATCTGAGCCGATGCAGGCAGCCATTTTTTTCTTTACATCCTTAAGCCAGTCTTCAACAGAAGTATCCATTATCGGAGGAATATTCAACGTACTGTTGGCGAGTATTTTTTGTAAGATTTTGGAATAGCCTTCATTATACAAATAATGAGGATTATTTAGATCAAAATATTCCAGGAGGGAATAATATGACATGTCCGGCTCAACTGCAGTAAATTTGTCCCAGTCTTCATAGTCGTTGTATTTAATAAAATCTAATTTCATGGCATCTGCATAGTCCAGAAAGCGAATATCAAGATATAAAAGCTTGAATTCATTGGTTATAAATGCCTTTGCCTGATCTGAAAGCGCTGTATCATTTTTCGCTATGTCCAACTTTCTTTCGAGGCTTTTAATTTCAAAAGGAATAAAATCCTCTATCAGCATATTGTATCGTGGTATTCTTTCCGGAGAGACATGGTGAATCATTTTTCCTAATGTCTCCAAAGAATAAACCATATCATCAGAACTGAATTCCATGCCTTCCGACGAGGATACTATGGCATTATCATTTTTATCGATATTTAATTCAAGCAAAACTTCATTAATTGTTGTCAGATTAACAAGAATAGTCTGATTAAATAATGATGAATTAAGACCTCCTATAACCTTATTACATTCGACCGGAACCTCAAATCTGAAACTTCCATCAGCATTAATAGTTGTTTCAAAATAACCTGGTTCTGCTGTAACTGGATTCGGAACAGCTAAGCTTATTGTTGATCCCGTCTCTTCCTGGTCAAGTTGAAAATTCAATATTCTTCCAGACAATATAGCCTGACCAGGTTCAACAACAGGTTTTGGCAATTCTTCATAAATAACAGGTTTACATGATATAAAAAAGGTAAAGACCCCAAATAGAATTATCTGCAACGAGGAAAACTTAAATCCATTATTTAAACTCATGATGCATTATTTTGTCTGTTAATAATTTTGATTCTTAAGAGCAGTGTTGTAATATATTAGATATCAAAGCTATGGCTAAATGTTAACTGTATTTTGTTAACAACCAGATAAACTCCTAATTTAGTTAATAACAGTCTTCCATTCAAGTCTTAATTTGAATATTTATTAAAAATATTAAGAATTAAACTCTGAACTCTTTGTGAACCTTGAACCTTAAACCCCGAACCTCGAACCCCTGACTTTCACTTACCCCCTTTCCCGTTTCCCCCAAAGGGGAAAAGCTTCTTCCAATGGAAGTTACTGCTCAATTTGTTATATCAAATATTACAATTTGTATTCCTCCCCAATATTAGCAGAATCCTCTTGCTCCTTTAACTTGTGGGAAGTCCCGATAGCTATCGGGAAGGAAGGGGGTAAATAGCCAATGTGAATGTTGCAGGGAAAAGGGCGCTAAACGCTTAACGAAAACTTTGTGTTGTTGTTCTTGAACCTTAAACCCCGAACCTCGAACTTTGACTGCAAATGACGCAAGGCTCAAGGCGCAGGGGACAGTGACAGGTCTTGCAGTCATACGGTCCCTTCTAATGCAGCACATCGCCTATAATACATCGCCTATAATACATGATACATTGTCGTGCGGTCGTGCGGCCTTGCAGTCGTGCGGTCCCTTCATCTCTAAGTCTTTTACTCTGAGCCCTGAGCCCTGTGCCCTGAGCCCTGAGCTTCTTCCTCTGCGCCCTGAGCCCTGTGCCCTGTACTCTGTGCTTTTCATAATCTCCTATTTTCCCCTTCATTTTCTTCTCCTTCAACAGCCCTCTGCATTAACGCTTCAGCCTGACCATCACCAGAACCGGGTTATCCGTTTCATTAAGGCTGCCTGCAAGCTTTTCAAGTTCTTTTTTCTTTTCCGGGTATTTGGGAACAGAATTTAAAAACTCATTGCCGGCAATATGCATTTTAAGCTGATAAGGATTTATCCAACTAATCATATATTCACAGTCGTTTTTTACATAATAATTTTCCGGTTGAAACATGATACCGCCGTCAAGATCATTTAAAATACCCCCAAGCTGTTTTCGCCCCAGTATACCTCCAAAAGATTCTACTTCGGATAAAAATGATTCCTTACTGTTTTTATTGATCAATGCTATCCACTTTTTCTTATAAGAATATACAAGTACCAGAAAATTTTTCGTCTCAAACATCCGTAAGATTTGCATATGTTTAGCTAAGAAAGATACAAAAGAGTCTGTATAGGAGATTTTAACAGTTGATTTCGGCCACCTGTATTCACCCGGACTAATTAAAAATGATGTTTTATAACTTAAATCAGGTAGTATAGAATATACGGTATCATTATACAATTCCCAGCAGCCTATGTTATCATCAAATTTATAGGTCCCTCCTGCCGAAGGGAGATTGCTATAAAAGAAAGGTATCGGATTATGTTTGCTTTTTATTAATACTCCCATTGTATCCAGAATCAACCAGGAATATTTTGCTTTCCCGTTATTTATAATTTCTGAAATGAGCAATTTCTCATTAAAAAAATTGATTTCATCAAAATTACACTCACCATATTCTTTCAAGGAAATATCTCTTTGAAAATGACCGTTACTGGTATAAACTTTTATAGTATTGTGATCCAATACATATACTGATTTAAAATTCGGATCAATATCAAAATTCATAAAATAATAATATTCTCCCGGTCCTCTGCCCGGCTTACCTATCTTCTCAACCAACTTCCCTTCACGATCAAATTCCAGAATACCTATATCTTTTACTGATACGTAAATGGAGTTGTTTGTCATTTTATAACTATAAATAAGACCGATTGAAGTACTATTATCCAGCGGAATGTAATCTATGTCGTCGGCTATATCTGACAAAGTGATTTTGTTTTCAGTGAATTTTTCAGGATTAATTTCAATTAAGCTGTTGTCAGTTGAACTACATGAAATAGTGATTAGCCCAAGTAATAAAGAATAAGTCAGTTTCACCAGCTTGTTTTTTTAAAAGTTAATTTTCAGACCTTGCTGTCGAAAGAACAGCACGCGGTAAGAATGTATAATGTGATATGTATTATAGGCGATGTTTAAACAATTAACAATTAGTAAATAACAATTAACAATTATCCGTTAGGGTACTCCACACAACCAGCACTAAGCGAACAACTCACACGACCTGCAAGACTTGTGAGATCCCGCGGAGCGGGACTTAGTCGTTTCACTCCTCAGCCTGCAAGACCTGTCACTGTACCCTGTGCTTCTTCCTCTGTGCCCTGAGCCCTGTGCCCTGAGCTCTGAGCCCTGTGCTTTTCTTGCATTAACGCTTCAGCCTGACCAGCACCAGAACCGGGTTATCCATATCGTCGAGCGAATCAGAAAGTTCTTTAATACGCTCTTTCTTTTCCGGGTACTTCACTTTAGCATTCTTAAACTCTTCGCTTGCGACGTGTTTCTTTAATGCATGTGCTTCAACAAATGAAAATAGCATGTCTCCATTGAAACTATAATCCCGATAACACATGTTAACATCAGGGCCTCCGCCCAGGTCATCCACCAAGGGGCTTTTTCGCTCGCTGTCAATATCCAGCATATATTTGATGTTAGTTGTTTTATCGAAGATTATCCTGTTTTCAATATCCCTATCCTGACTATCCTTTATGACGCAATCAATGAAAACATACCTGGATGTCTCGAATATTCTATTCACACCGCTCCTGGCTTTAGGTGCGGTTTCGGAACCTCCTCTTCTCTCAGGAGTAACAATTGTATTATGCGAATTTAAAATCATCCTCGGCTTAAAATGATTGTCTTTTGTATCAACATAAAAGACCGTGTCACTGAATTCTTCCTTAAAGCAAACCTTTTTGCCAATGGAATAAACCTGCATCTCACTCAATGATCTTGATCCTCCTTTGCTTTGCTTAGTGTATTTGTAGCAATTCGGTTTGAAATGTACGGTGTCGCCAAAATTATCTATCAACAGGCTTAATGTCTGTTCATTACCCCTCCATGGCGGGATAGGTATAAAAATGTTATTTGTTCCAGGAACAATCTCAGACACGTAAAGGACATCTTCGTTAAATGCCAGGGATCTCTGGAAATAAAAACCCGTGTCGGATATCCCGTAGAACAACAATTTGTTGTGATTAGGTATTACAAGATACTTATTATCGGGATCAACATCAAAATAGAATATGACAGAGTATTCCCCGGGACCCCTGCCCAGTTTATCCAGCTTGTATAAAAACCTGCCTTCAATATCGAAGCACATGATACGCGTTGCATCGGAAACATATATCCTTTGTTCCCTGGATACTACTCTTCTTGCAGGTCCTCCTATTAACGATTCCCTTGTTGTCTGAAGGGGTATAAACTCAATATCATCGGCAAAAGCAGATAATTTCCCGCCTGCAGGCTTAGATTCTGAAAAAAGATCTATTTCAAGGACAGAATCTCCATCATCAGCTTTATTAGGATTTTTAACGCTGCAGTAACTCATCCCGATCAGAAGGAACGACAATAGAATTATCCTCTTCATACTAATGATTATTATCGGTTAATCAATTATGAAATTAAGCAAGTTTTCCATACAAAATACCCCACCTTCATAAAAATTTCGGACAACATAGCAGATGCCGACATTAAAAGAAGTCGTGCAGGTCGTGCAAGTCGTGCAGGTCGTGCAAGTTGTTCGGGTAGTGCTGGTTATGTGACTCGTGCTGTTTGTGTGGTTAGTGCCATAACAATAATTGTTAATCAGTTAATTACTAATTGTTTAACCAAAAACCCACCCTTAGCCCCCGCTGAGCGGGGCAGGAGGGGATCCATCCGATGCAACTTTCGCCTTGTCCTGCAGTGTGTCTTGCTGTCTTGCAGGTCTTGTACAATTAGCACGACCTGCAAGACTTGCATGACCTGCACGACTTGCATGACCTGTCACTGTGCCCTGTGCCCTGAGCTTCTTCCTCTGCGCTCTGCGCCCTGCGCCCTGAGCCCTGCGCTTTTCTTATTCTCCCCTTCATTTTCTTCCTCCCTCAACAGCCCTCTGCACTAATGCTTAAGCCTGACCTGAACTAGCACCGGGTTGTCCGTTTCCTTTAAACTGGCAGCCAGTTTTTCAAGCTCTTTCTTCTTTTCGGGATAAAGAGGTTTTGATTTCTTAAAAGCTTCTGAGGCAACATGCTTTTTAAGATCAAAGGCTTCGATCAATGTTACTATGGTATTATCATCCTTAGTCGTTAACGGTAAGATATCCGGCCCTCCATCAAGATCATTGGTAAGACCATCCCCTATATCAAATAATGCCTGGTAATTAGCCTTTTTGGAACCAATAAAACCATAAATTCTAACGTCTCCCTGAACAAATTTGTTCACGAATGCATAATAAATGAAACTTCCAATTTCTAATAAATTAATGGGTTGAATATAATTAGCACTGATTTCGATCATATCACATTCGGAACGAACTTTCGGAGTAACCTGCTTTTTACCAACATCAATAATAAAATGAGGTTGGAAACCTGAATTCCCGAATGAATACACTGATTCTGAACATAATTCTTTGACAAATAGTTTGCCATTAAATACATAAAAGAGGTTTTCATGCGTAAATCCGTATCCGCTTTTGGATTTAAATTGGTATTCATTGGGAAAACTCTTCAAAAGATGCCCTGATTTATCTATCAATATAAAACTGTCCTTATTGTCGCCCCTGTTTCTGCCACAAAAGCATAAAATATTGTCCTCAAAAAATCTGAACTCACGAACATATGAAGGAACTTTGAAGCTCCGAATAAATTCACCATTAGGCGAATAAACATAGAATTTCTGCTGCCATCCCGAGACCATGTAAACATTTTGAGTTTCTTTGTCAATATCCAGATCCTCAATCTGGTTTATTTCACCTGGCCCCCTTCCCGTCTTTCCAATAATTGCCACGAATTTCCCATCTTCGCTGAACTTTAATACTCTACCTCCATTTTTTACAATGAAATAGCCGTTCCCGGGAACAATTTTATTTATACTGTAATCATTGAAAAAAACGAGATCTATCTTTGAGATCAAACTTTGCTCTTTGGTTTCCAATGGGATATAGTCTATTTCTGCAAAACCTAAATCGGAAAGTCTTACAATTGTTGGTGTGGACAATTTTGATAAATTAAAAGTTTTGATCACATCCTGCCCGTCAACAACACATACATAGCTGATTATTAATATTATAATCAAGATCTTTGGTTTATAGCTCATATGGTTTTATTACAATTAAATTTAAGACCGAAAACCTTGTTTAGTACAGGGCGCAGAGCTTAATCTGTATGTCTGGTAGTAAAACTAGTCAATTTCTGAATTCCTTACAAAAAATGTTTAACTTGTTTTTTCATTTCAGGAAACATTTTTCAATATTAAAACAGAACAACATAATCATATGAACCGTAGAA
>Ga0255342_1006375_pt1 | contig 10762 bp, 12 predicted proteins | sample wastewater_treat_3_FD_192416 | JGI IMG/M metagenome (GOLD analysis project Ga0255342, IMG submission 192416) | Wastewater microbial communities from Lulu Island WWTP, Vancouver, Canada - plant14 | ecosystem: Engineered > WWTP > Wastewater > Unclassified | place: Canada: Vancouver, British...
TGGCACAATATGAAATGAATCTGTTTCCTTATCCGGAAAAATTAGAATAGTTCCCAAGTCTTCGTATCCGCCACCAGAATGGTCACCATAGTGTAATCCTATATCACAGGCAATCGTGCTCTCATCTGCTGAAAAGTCCACATCCATTCCATATACTCCAAATTCATAATCCACATATGGATCTGCAACATCTGAGGCTATACTCCAGAGATCAGAACGCTCTTTATTTTCTTCACTGTCAGAAAAGCCAAGTTCTAAATGAAATACCGGCAATGATGCTACAAAGGGCATTATTAGTTCGCAACGCTCCCCAAGATCATGCAGCCTTTGAGATGTTCTTTCATTCAAAGCAATAAAATCTAAAGCATGATACTTTCTATTGCGATTTGTTACACTATAAGCAGTTTCTGTTGGGTAATTATCTATTGCAATCTCCCATACCTCTTTAGGTGCCTTAATCATCCGTTTCATAGAGCCTCTACCTCCTCAAAGTCTTTATTAAAATACCTAATAGGCTGCCTACGTTTCTTTGCCTTTTCTATTTCGATGCTCATACCCCTTGAAATAACATCACCTAAAACCCAGACTTCCTGGCATTTACCCATGAGAATAATATCCATGAAAATAGCGAGGTCACGCTCTTTTTCATTGCTGTCATCCATAAACTGAGGAAACATAAGGTGGGGAGCGAGAGGGATATTTCCCTTTTCTAATGCGAAACGGCAGAACTCCCGTGTCCGCTTATTATTGTTTTCGATATCTCCGCTAAAGGGAGAGCAGATATAGACAAGAGGCTTAAAGGCAGGTTTTGACGCTGCCTTGTCCTCCTTTATGATATTGGTTAATGCCTCCTGGGGAGTTGGGTCATGGTATCCTTCTGAATTAAATTTACTTATGCTCATAATGTCTGCCTCCAGCTCTAACCTTCTTACCACATTCATCACAAAATACTGCCGTGCCGAATAGATCGCCCTCTCCGTCACTTAAAATTTCTGCAATGTCTACTGGCACCTCAGTTCCGCACATAGGGCAATGGCAAAATACATTCTCATCTGTTATTACAATGGATACCTCCATGGTATCGTTCAATTTTTCTTTCACATAAAACATAATAATTGTCCTCCTTAATTTGCGTTTTCTTCCATCTTCAACTTGTACCATTCCAGATGACGCTTACGCTGCTGATAGTCCGGAACAGCTACTAGCAAACCCACATCCACTTTCTGCAAAGTTTCAAGCATCGTAATCTGCTCATCGGATAGGTAAGGACGGATGCTTTTACCTTTTTCGATACCGTTCGCTATTCTAAATTGCTTTGCAGACATCCCGGTAACAATGCGGTTAATCATGTCGCATTCATTACTGAAGTGATACGGCTTGGGATTTTCGTGAAGTAGCTTAATGTTGTCCGTCAGTAAAGGGAACTCTTTACGGGCTGAAACAAGCGTCTTAATAAACTGCTCCATTTCATTAAAGCGTTTGATGTATAACTCTTTGAACTTCAGTGCTTTTTGTCCCGTATATCCCATGACTAACATAGTGAAACCGTCACGGGTCATGGCATAAGCCTTTTGCTTTCTGTTCCAACCATCCGTGTATGAGGTCGGCTCAAAATTGAGCTGAGCAAATTCTTTACTTAACCCAGAATTGGGGTCAGTGATTTTTGCAATGTCACGTAGCACATTCTTATGCTCCTTCTCAAAGAACTCAGCAACAAACAAGCTATCCACTCTTGCCGTATCCTTGGTGTCGGCAAACACACCATATTTGTCTTTAGGTATTAATTCTCTCATCAGAATTACCTCCTTATAATTTTTGGGGGAGGTCTTGACCTCCTAACTAGTAGCCTTGAGAGAAGGTTAAATCTGATGGTTTTCTAAAAATTCTTTAAGTTTTTTTGTTGCTCGCTTTAATTTCTGTGTGATGTTGTTCTCGTCAGCACCGATAGAGCGAGCATATTCACGGATCGGTATGCCATCGATGCGTACTGCGATAAACATATCTATCCAATCTTGCTTTTTACCAAGAGCCTTATGTACCAATTGGCAAACATCCTCGTGTTCGTAATCTCTACTGCGTGTCTCGTCATCAGAAGTGGTACAGAGATAATCCATAATGTTAAAGGACTCATCGTCTGGTTCAGCCTGGATATATCCCCTTTTACCACTTAACTTCTTCATCTTGGGATTGGAGTCAATATACCTGGTTTCCCTGCGCCAGCAGTTGTATTCTTTACTGTTCATAAGGTCGAACATTTCCTGTACAGTCTCACAACGCTTTACTTCAGCCTTCTTTTCTGGCTTTGCTTCTGCAAGACGCTGTTCATAGTCGATATCCAGCATGATGCTGTAATCACCATCCGGGATATCAATTGTGGTGTAGAACTTGTGGCCGTTTTTGATGTTGTCTTCATACAAAACTCGAATCTTCATTAAGTATTCCTTTCCGTCCCTGCATTGGGCGGCGGAATACAAAAAGAGCCTGTGGTGAAGGTGACCACAGACTCCGCTTGTCCTTAAAATGGGCGCACGAAATCACGGTGGGTGCATCTTCATTCCAAACACAGTCTTTATCACTGTGTTCTGAACTCTTTATGCATCCCGCCGTCCTAATGCGCATCTCGGACATTGAGATTTATTTAGAAAGCAATATTGCTTATCTATAAACTAAATGTAACACGGAATTTTTTTTGAAAATGGACATGCCATGTCCTGTCAAACCCATGAAAATAAAAAAAGCCGGAGTTATCTAGTTCAGCCTTTAATGGCTTACTTTGATAACTCCGGCGATTATTTATTAATTGATTTGCGGTTGTTTCTTTAATTAGTCATAGTTTACTGACTAAAATATGTTGGTGTTAATACTGCTTGTCTTACTTACCAATAAAAAAGAGACCTGATCTTTTTGTCGAAGGTCACTTTTTCAACTTTATAGTGGACATACCTTGTCCATTTTTTTTAAAAAAAAAAATTAAATTTCTACTCCGTATGGGCTTAAATACTCCCGAATTGCCCATATTGGCTCTGGATATTTTATGTATAAAGCCTCTTTTATCCATTGATGATTAGGGTATTTCATAGGGTTCAGCTTGCATCCAAACACATCCATTAACTTCATACTGATCGTAGGCGAGAGATGAAGACCAAAGCATATAAGTGCTGCGGTTTCCACTGTAGGGGCAGTTTTACCCTTAACAGTACGACTAATAGTCTTTGGATCACGGTCAATTTCAAGACCAAGGTCAGTATAATTCATACCTCTCCATTTAAGAAGAAGTTCCAGGCACTGTTCCGGATCGTCTGTCATCTGTTTGCGAATCTCTAATTCTTCAGCTTGAATTTTCTTTCGCATAGCGACTTGACGCTCTTGCGGTGCATTTTCAAACCCATTATGATACTTAATTTCAAATGTGATGTCACTCAGTTCACGATTTAAAAAACATGCTGTGTGATATATGTTCTCAACCTTGCTAGTGATTCTCATATCAAATACAAGACAACACTCGTCCATATGAGAACGGGCATATCCAGTTAATTCTAGCTTTCCGTTTTCATCACGCTCTACATAAAGTGGTGCATTGTATACATAATGGTTATCTACAAAGAGATAATCTCCATTTTCAGTTAGAGTACGAAGCTCAGGATTGAGAAAGCGTTCAATAGCTGCGTCCTGAGCACTTAAAGAAAATGTCTGATTTACCTTGATTGTCCCTTTACGAAAACCGTGTGGTTTTACATAATGACCATCAAGATATGTGAATGTGCCAATAGCTTCCTCAAAGCCTAACTCTACAAGTCGAATCTTTGCTGCTTGCTTAGATACCGCAAATTTAGTCTCCAATGCAGTAATAACTTTTTCCATCACATCTACCGTGTGCCTAGCATTCGATTCACGCATAAATTGTGCTATATATTGATTTGCCTTTACTCTAAAAGGTTCTGCTGGCATTTGTATCCGTGGTGTCAATTGGTTAGCTTGCTTTTCCATCCATTCTGTAGATTTCTTAGATAGCGTTGAGATTGCCCCACCTTTTACTTCACAGCTTATATGAGAGGCTGCTGCATTATATAGTTTTTCCAGTTCAAATACTTTTCTATGTTTAACCCAATGGACACACTCATGTATTATTGTATTATTAACAGAACCTAGATTCCTAAGCAAGTACATATAGGGATCGACAACAATAGTTTTCCCTTCAATCTGCATAGCTACATTACTTTGAGTATTAGAATCATACATTTCTACATCAGTATCAATAAAGTATATCTGACCGAATACTGATGCATCTTCCCTTATGCGTTGAGTATTTATTGTCAAGCCAAGTCTTTCTGTAAGGATATTTGGGTCAACCCAAATAGGGTCCTGATTATATTGAGTTATTTTAAGAGCTTCGGGGTAATATTCTTTAAGAAACGATGTAGCCACTTCATCTAGCTTTTCATATGGAATATAGGGAACAAGCGAATCGTCCAATGGATTTTTAGCACGGTTTTTCCCTTTATAATCAGAAACTTCAAAAATCTCAAAGTCCTCTAGATTACAACTAAGATCTCCGCGACAACGAACCATCAGCCACGTAGTCTTTTCTTCTGAATCATCATAATGATAATCAGCCTCTGGGATTTCAAATATAACAGAAATAGCTACATCGAATTGAATTTTCATTTCCGGCAAATCATCAACCCAGACATGTTCGACTTGGACATTAGCTATTTCTGGTTCTCCAGCTTTATGGACTCTATACAATTCTATATCCAAGGATTCTAAGTTTTCTTGGATATATGCCTCGGCAACTGCCCAGAAATGGTTGTCAAATGTCTGTGCTATATATTCTGTGAATGATCGACTATCCGCCATAAACAATCCTCCCCAACTATCACAACCCCATAAATTAAGCAAATATTTTATTTATAGTTTTTTCCAGCACCATTCTGGTTACTTCTAAATCTTCTTCAAACACAAAAGGCAAACGTACTAAATGAACTGTAATATTATGCTTAACACCATCAACTTCAATTTGTCCTTCTAATTTAGGTATATATGGTTCCTCTTCCTCAAACCGATACATAGGGTACAATAAATACGCATCCTTAATTCCTCGTTTAGCAGCATATTCTCTTACCTGGTACAAATCATTTTGGGATACTTTTGCAACAATTGATTTCTTAAATTCTTCATTCCCTTCAAATCTTTCGATTGTTTTATACTTTGTATCGAAAATAAAGATCCCTTTTTCTTTATGCTCAATAAGTATATCATGTTTTAATGTGAACGCTTTCCCATAAGATGCTCCTGCATAAATAATATCATCTACTAAAGATACTTCACTAGCCTGTATTCTCACCTTAGCTTGTCCCTCTAATAAAGTTTGAATATACCCCCCAATAAAGCCTTCGAATAATAACTCCGTAGGAAATAAGAAACAAAATGATTCTGTATTATTTATATTGTAGGTCGATGTTTTATTAAGTAAAAACATCTTGCTCAAACTTATAATCACACGATACGGGTTATGTGACTTGCTTAATTTTATCTTGTCACAATCATGCGGTGTACAACTCACATCAGTCACATCATTAAGCTTCATTAACACATGACGTAAAATCTTTTGATTTGCTTTTGAGGTTTCATTAATTAAAATTTTACATGTGTATTTTAATATCCTATTAACCTGGTTATCAAATTCAAATTCAGAATATGTACAATCAAATTTGTGAGATTTTCCATTTGGAATCTTTCTACAAATATAGTCTTGAATATTAATAGTCCCCTTAACATTTGTACAATCATCTGTTTTGTTTTCATATCTGTAAAATAGGCCCCTATCAAGAGCAGCCTTAACATAACGTACATATAAAGTAATAAAAAGTTCTCTTAAATCATTTACATTTTCAAGTTCACTAGCTATGCTTATATACGGATAATTAATTTTTGTGCAATACTCCAACCATTGAACAAGATTTTTCATAAGGTGACCTATTTGTAAATCATCCTTATCACCATCATTTTCACTTTCTTTAAAAACTTTTGGAAATATGTTTAGTTGTTGCCCCTTAAAGACAATGGTGCCGACATAGTTGTTAGTTCTAATACCCTTTTGTCCTATAAATTGAATGAACTGCTGCCTTGTTGTGTTTTCTTTGTCTTTATAAAAAGATTCACGTTGTTCCCAATTCAATTGTAGAAATCTACTCAATTCATCTAATGCATATTGTGATTGCCATTCAACCGGCAACTTTCTATTTTTTATTACTGTTTCCTCATAATAATTCAATATCATGGCATACTCACTTCTTGGATTTTTAATCGACCAACCTTGCCATCCATGATAGCGTATTTGGTGGCATCTATAACATTCGTAAGCAGTGTTTTTACTTTTTTACTGTCATCAAAGAAATACTCATACAACAAAGGTATAATATTCCTATTCATTATATTGCAGAGATCTTTTTCTGTCTTCTTTATAAAGTAAGCATGTCCTATAAGTAAATCTGTACTATCCAATTCATTTACAAGGCATTTATTAAGTCTTTCTAGTACTTCTTTTAGGGTGATATCATCTACAAGGTCTGTATTTGGTGTAACTTCTATAAATTCAAATCTTCTCCTCAAAGCTGTATCAATTAGTGAAATTGACTTATCAGCTGAATTCATTGTTCCAACAATATATAGGTTATTTGGAACGGCAAATACGTCACCATATGGCAAAGTAACACTCAATTCATTAATTTCTCCCCATCGCTTATCATCTTCAATAAGAGTAATTAATTCGCCAAATACCTTGGAAATCTGGGCACGATTGATTTCATCTATTATTAGAACATAGTCATTCGCAGCATCTTGCATAGCTTTGTCTGCAATCTTTTTAAATACACCATCAAGAGTATCAAAGCTTAACTCAGATTTTGTAGGATCAGGTCTTAGTCCTTGAACAAAATCTTCATATCCATAACTTTGATGAAAAGTTGTAAAAACAATAAATCCATCTCTTACTTTATTTTTATAATTAGACATTAATGTCTTACGAGCAGTTTCATCGATTTTTGCATCATTAACTTCACGGTTCTCAAATATTGCCATAGCATATTCCGCTGTAGCATATGTTTTTCCAGTACCTGGTGCACCATAGAGAATTTGATTAAGTGGGTGTTTTAGTCTCACCCTTGGAGATCGAGATGGCAGCCTTTCATTGTCTGTTGTCTCAGTATCTTTATCTACTGGAATATCCTCATTTAATAATTCACCAATTTCCGCTAAAGCTTTTCCTATATCACCCATTTATTAAACCTCCAATATTGCCTTTACATTTTCTTCTTGAGATGGAATCAGCTTATAATACTTGCCTTCTTTAATAACTAATCCAGCCTGGCTTAATAGCCCTGTATAGAATGAATATGAAGTCAGGAAGCCTATATCCTCTAACCTTGATTCCTCTCCAGTTCTTTCTTTTATTTTTATATCATTTCTTACTTTAACCTGAACTTCGATCTCAGTCTTATTTAGCCGATAGTCATTTATTGTTTCAGTCATATCATCAAAGCAATCTTCACCTACTGAATTTTTTTTGTTTATCAAATATGCAAATTCATATTTATTAATTTTTCTAAATCTCAATAAAAAATCTAGATACCATTTTATGCTTTTTGTATAATTCGAATCAGATGTTTTCATTAGATTTTTAACTCCGTCGTATACCACCTTCTTCATTATTGCATCAAACTTCTTTAATGCAATTTCCTTTTGTTTTTTCTCATAATCGGCATCGTCAATTGCATTTATTGTCATTAACGCTTTGACATACGCTAAGCCAAGCTTTGTAAAGAAAAACTTGGTATTTAATTCAGCACCTCCCTCATAATTCACAAAGTTACAGTTTTTTAATAATGGATAAATATTCCTAGCATTATTATCATTTATACCTTTTTCCGACTCCAGTCTTCTTCTAAAATCAATAAACGATAATGTTGGTTCATTGTTTTCCTGTATCCATTCATAAATCTTTACGATAACTGCATTTGTGTTATTAGTAAAACTTGCACCCGGTGATGAACAGTTTTCAACTATTATTTTCATAATCACTTATCCTCCCCCAATTGATTTCTTATGCTTTTCGCAATTTCATAAGCCAATAAAGGTGGTACAGCATTCCCCACTTGTTTATATTGACTTGTTTTTGATCCTAATACGATAAAGTCATCATCAAAAGACTGAAGCCTGCAATTCTCACGAACTGTTGGTATTCGATTTAAATTGTAATGAAAATAATTTCTGTGTCCTGTATCTACTGTATTTGATGGTCTTTTGCTGGACATCCGTTCAAACGCTTTATTATACTTTCTTACATGCCAGTACTCTTCTGGTAAATCCCTTATCTTGCCACCATCGGGTATCAAAGCGATTATGTCTTTTGTTTGTTGAGTATGTTTTGTTATTTGATGATTATAAACATTAACTCTATTGCCACGCATGTTTTCCTGATATGTGTTTTGAGGTTCACAAGCATAAGTATATGTTTCTGAATCTCCGTCCTCATCACTTAAAGCTGGCAGGTCACATATTGCTTCTTTGCTAGTAATTATTTTCCCTTTATGCTTTGGAAAGGTAAACTCTTTGTTTTTTATTCCTACAAAGAAAACTCGTTTGCGGTTCTGAGGTATACCAAAGTCTGCAGCATTTACAATTTCATACTTGACTCTGTACCCAAGATTCTCAAATCTTAAAATTATATCATCCCTAAATGCACCACCACTAAGTGTTGTTAATCCTTTTACATTCTCTAGAACAAAAAAATCTGGTTGTATCGTTTCCACAACTCTACAGTATTCCAAATATAAGTGGTTTCTTGGATCATTTATATCCCTTGTCCCAACCGTACTAAATCCCTGACACGGAGGCCCACCTATAATCCCTACTACATCATTATCTTGTGCAAATTTTGTTAACTCTTCATTGGATAATTCATGTATATCTTTACATATAGCCACTTTATTGTCGTGATTATAATTATAGGTTTCTATAGCATCTTTCCACATGTCAATAGCTAATGAGATTTCAAATCCAGCCTTTTCAAATCCTTTACTCAAACCCCCACAACCACAAAACAAATCAATAATCTTATTCTTCATTACTAATAACCTCCATTAATCTATCAGCGATTGCTTTAGCAAGAAGTGGTGGTACAGCATTTCCCACTTGTCTAAACTGCTCAGATCTATTTCCTTCAAATATAAATTCATCCTTAAATGATTGCAACCTTGCCGCTTCTCTTACAGTTGGAATACGGTTATATAGAGGATGAAAATAATTACTATGATTATTTCCTGTGTCTATTGTCACAGATTGATCATTTTCAACCAAGCGTTTATATGCAGATGAATGTCTATTACTTCTCTGAGATGGCCATAATTCTTCTGGTACGTCTGACCAATTTCCACCTTGTGGTACATATGCTATTCTGTCTTGGACTTTTTGAGCAGGATACCTCACATCATGATTAACCACAACATTATCACTAGCTCTTAGATAGCGTTGATATTCTGTTTTAGGTTCTAATTGAAGCTCCATAGCACCATAGTTATCCTCATAGTTATACAGTTCACCTATTGCTTCTTTAACTGTTGGACATGGTGAAACTTTCTTAATTGTTGTGAAATCAAACTTGTCCTTTTTTAACATAACAAAAAAATTTCTTGCTCGCTTTTGTGGAACTCCATAATCAGAGGCATTCAAAATTTCATTATTCACAACATATCCTCTAGACTCAAATATTTCATTAATACGCTTCTTGGCATAACCATTATTCATCGTAACGATGCCTCTAACATTTTCAATTACGATTGCTTTTGGCATCGCTAAATCTACAAACTTAACAAATTCAAAAAACAATTTGTTTCGCGGATCTTCATCTTCTGATTTATATCTATTCGCATTAGAGAACCCTTGGCAGGGTGGTCCACCAATGATTACATCTACATCCTTTAGATCTCCAAATGTACTTATAATTTCTTCCTCACCCATGGTTAGTAGATCACAACAAATACCTTTTGCCTCTTTAAAATTTTTATTAAAAGTTTTTATAGCAGCATTATTAAAATCAACACCACCAATTATATTAAAACCTGCAAGGCGAAAGCCTTCACTTAATCCTCCACAACCACAAAATAAATCAATAACATTTAACGACATATGTTCCCCTCACTTTTCTGCACTTTTACCACTTACAACCCATTCATCTAATTCATATTTTTTAAATTTCCATTGTTTTCCAATTTTATGAGCAGGTATCCCATTTTTCTTTTTTATCCAAGTTCGCACAGTCACAGGCTTTACACCTAAATACTCTGCTGCCTCATCAATATTTATCCAGTTATCACTGATTAATTCACCCATTCTATTCACCTCAGAGATCCGCAAATTTGCAACAAAATACTATTATATTATACTTTATAATAATCAAGTTTTCAATATGTTTGTTGATATTTCTTAATACTTGTTGATATTTAAGCTTCACTCTAGTTATTTCGTAATATAGCCATATACAATCAAAGCCTATAGTCATCTTGTCAACTCACCATTGTTTTGCCAATCATCTTATCAACTCACCACATCAACAATTATTTCGGCTGATATTTTTTTATTTCATCATTCTTGGATAACTTCCCTCAAAGCAAAAATCCGTGATTATCCTTCCGGCTTAGAACCAGATCTCAAATCACGGAAAGCCTTTATTTACTTATCTTATTACACGCTTACTTATCTGCTC
>Ga0255342_1006382_pt1 | contig 10755 bp, 6 predicted proteins | sample wastewater_treat_3_FD_192416 | JGI IMG/M metagenome (GOLD analysis project Ga0255342, IMG submission 192416) | Wastewater microbial communities from Lulu Island WWTP, Vancouver, Canada - plant14 | ecosystem: Engineered > WWTP > Wastewater > Unclassified | place: Canada: Vancouver, British...
TAAATTCGTTTTCAAAAAGCTTCTTTTTACTTTTATATTCTCGCTGAATTTGTTCGGTAGTAGCTGCCAATAATTCTTGATTCACATCAGTAATAATAAAATCGGCAAAATATACCACTTTCTCAATTGCTTGAGCGGATAAATTTAAAGCCAAGCCAATTTTAGAAGACAAGCCCCGTAAAAACCAAATATGACATACTGGAGTTTCTAGAGTAATATGGCCCATCCGCTCACGCCTTACACTACTACGAGTAACCTCTACGCCGCATTTATCGCAGACAATCCCTTTATAACGAATCTTTTTATATTTACCGCAGTAGCATTCCCAGTCTTTAGAGGGCCCAAAAATTTTTTCACAAAAAAGACCATCTTTTTCTGGCTTCTGGGTCCGGTAATTAATAGTTTCAGGGCGAGTTACTTCACCATGCGACCAGCTAAGAATTTCCTCCGGCGAGGCTAATTTTAATCTAAGTGCCTTAAAATCATTACTTTTGATGGTAGTAGACATATAATAAAAATATATAAAACAAAAATTAAATAATATTCAAATTCTCACTGTCCTCTGCTGTCGCCAATTTATCCTTACGCCGTTCCACTTCCTCCCTAATAACTTCATTGACATTACTATTAGCCTCCAAATTATTATTTTGATCATAACGATTAGTAAAATCATCCATTGGATTTACTAGTTCAACTATATTCCCCTCGGCATCTAGGGGTTGGACATCAAGAGCTAAGCCCTTTAATTCGCGAACTAAAACATTAAATGACTCCGGTATATTTAACTTTTTAATCGGCTCGCCTTTAATAATAGATTCATAAGCCTTGCTACGGCCAGCCACATCATCAGATTTAATAGTTAAAATTTCCTGCAAAGTATGAGCCGCTCCATAACCTTCCAGAGCCCAAACCTCCATTTCACCAAATCTTTGACCACCAAATTGCGCTTTACCCCCCAAAGGTTGCTGAGTAATCAACGAATAAGGCCCGATAGAACGTTGATGGATTTTATCCTCAACCATATGGTTGAGTTTAAGCATATATTTATAACCAATTGTCGTTTTATGATCAAATGGCCGGCCAGTTTTACCATCATAAAGCTGAACCTTGCCATCCTCTGGCAGACCAGCTTTTTTAAGTTCGGCCTGAATGGTTGCCTCACTAATCCCATTAAGAGCTGGGGTGGCTACTTTATAACCTAAAGTATGAGCCGCCATCCCTAAATGTGTTTCTAACAATTGCCCTAAATTCATCCTAGAAACTACCCCCAAGGGCGATAAAATAATATCAATAGGTGTACCATCAGCTAAATAAGGCATATCTTCCACAGGTACAATACGTGAAATAACCCCCTTATTGCCATGGCGGCCGGCTAGTTTATCACCAGCCTTAATCTTACGCAGGTTAGCTACCATAACTTGTACTGACTCAATAACCCCGGTGGGCAATTTGTCCCCTTGACTCCGAGAAAATATTTTAATATCAATAACTTTACCATGTTCACCGTGTTCTAGATATAAAGAAGAGTCGCGGACATCTTTAGCTTTCTCTCCAAAAATAGCCCGAATCAATTTTTCCTCCGCACTAAGTTCAGTTTCACCTTTCGGAGTAATCTTCCCCACTAAAATATCACCGCTTGATACTTCAGCTCCAATACGGACAATACCTCGTTCATCTAAATCTTTAAGTTTTTCTTCACTAATGTTGGGAATATCGTTGGTAATAACTTCTGGACCAAGCTTAGTATCACGCACATCAATAGTATAATTTTCAATATGAATGGAACTATAAGTATCGTCTCTCACTAGGCGTTCCGAAATAATAACCGCATCTTCATAATTAAAACCCTCCCAAGTCATAAAAGCTACCAGCACATTATTGCCTAAGGCTAACTCGCCATGATCAATGGCCGAAGCATCAGTCAAAAGTTCACCCTTTTTAACTTTCTGACCCGGCTCAACAATTAATTTTTGGTTAATACAAGTAGAGGCATTAGACCGCAAATATTTATTAAGCTTAAAAAGATGAATCTGGCCGCTTTTACCAGTTAACTCCATGGTCAATGAATCAGCATAAGTAATAATCCCATCTTCTGGGGCCACAATAGCATGGCCTGAATCTTTAGCGGCCCGAGCCTCTACGCCAGTACCAACAATTGGCGCTTCAGCCATTACTAGCGGCACGGCCTGACGTTGCATGTTAGTACCCATCAGAGCGCGGATACCATCATTGTGCTCTAAGAAAGGAACTAGCGATGTTCCAATAGATACAATTTGGTTAGCCGCTACTCCAATAAAATCAATATCATTAACATCAACTATGGCTGGCTGGCCATAACGTCGCCCCTCCGCTCGCTCAACCATAAAATGACGATTTTTATCTACTGGTATAGTAAAAGCGGCCGTAGTAAATTTTTCCTCAGTTGAAGCATCTAAATACATAATTTCGTCAGTAACTACCGGTACAATAGGAATAGTAACTAAAGTTCCTAATTTATCTTCTAATTTTTGTGCTAAGGTCTTATCTATTACTTGGCCAGCTTTAGCTAAAATTAGTCTTTTTTTAGTTTTAGGATCAGTCCAAGTAATATCTTGGCGTAAAGTCTGGCCTAAAGTATTATCTATAGTATTTTGAACATCATGGAGAACCCGACAATATGGCGCTTCAATAAAGCCAAAATCATTAATTCGGGCATAACTGGCTAAATGGCCAACCAAACCAATATTGGGTCCTTCTGGAGTAGCAATAGGACAAATGCGACTATAATGAGTGGTGTGGACATCGCGCACTTCAAACCCGGCCCGTTCCCGCGCTAAGCCTCCTGGTCCTAAAGCTGATAGACGACGTTTATGCTCTAATTCCGCCAAAGGATTAGTCTGGTCCATAAACTGCGATAGCTGAGATGACATAAAAAACTCCCGAACCACACTAATAACCGGCCGAGCGTTAATTAATTTATTGGGAGTAATCTCTCCTAGCTCTAAAATACTCATCCGATCGCGGACAATCCGCTCCATTCTAGCAAGGCCTACTCTAGTTTTATTCTGTAGCAACTCACCAATAGCCCTCACCCGGCGATTACCTAAATGATCGATATCGTCTTCTGGCTCCTGAGTAATATTTAAACGAATAATTTCTTTAATGATAGCTACTAAATCTTCAGGACGTAAAATGCGTGTTTCTTTATTATTGGGGATATCAAAACCAAAGCGCTGATTAAGCTTATAGCGCCCTACCCGTCCAAAGTCATAACGGTCAAAACGAAAAAACATTGAGTGAATTAGCTGTTTAGCGTTCTCGGCAGTAGCTAAATCACCGGGCCGAATTCGTTTATACACCTCTTTTAACCCTTCAGCTTCGTTCTTAGCCAAATCCTTGGCTATGGTGGCGTCAATGTAACTTATATTGTCGGCAATATCCACACCCACAAATAATTTTTTAATTTCTTCGTCAGTGCCATAACCAAAAGCTCTCAGCAGAGCTGTCACCGCTACTTTACGCTTGCGATCAATGCGCGCCCAAATTACATTATTAACATCGGTTTCAATTTCAATCCAAGCTCCACGATTAGGAATAATCTTAGCGCCATAATATTTACGGCCTCGAATATCTTCAGCATTAAAAATAACCCCAGCGCTACGAATCAATTGAGAAACCACTACCCGCTCAATTCCATTAATAATAAAAGTGCCATTTTCGGTCATCAATGGAAAATCACCCAAAAATACTTCCTGAGTCATAGATTGACCAGTTTTTTTATTAACCAACCGCGCCCTTACCCTAAGCGAGGCTTCGTAAGTAATATTTTTTGCCTTGCTTTCAGTTTCATCAAACTTAGGCTCATCAAAATAATAATCTATTAGATAAAGCTCTAAATCACGCCCCATAAAGTCGCTGATGGGCGATATCTCGTCAAATAAATCAGCTAAACCTTCTTTTAAAAACCAGGCATATGATTTTTTTTGCACTTCAATTAAGTCTGGCAAGGGCATCAAAGCACTACGGTCAAGAAAATAGCGACGTTGACCAATAGTATGAACACTTTGGGAGGGGTGCGACATATTTTTTACAACAAAAAATTCTCAAGGCCAAATGGCTGATGAGTTAATAAAAAAATAAATTGTTTAATTTAAGCCATGGATAGGGGTATTATCTTATGGCTTCAATCAAAGACTAACAATAAAATGACCTTAATCTTGCCTAAAAACAATGGTCATTTTAATGTTTTTCTCTGATCTAAGCTTAGAATTGAGATTGACAATAAATCTTATGATGTCTAGCCAATCTAATATTTCCAGATTAGCAGAATGCTAACAAGCTGTCAAGAAAAAAACCCGACTTACGTCGGGTTTTGTATAATTGGTTAAAAAGCAATAGTAATGCCGGCGGTGACAATAGCCACCATGGACATTAATTTGATCAAAATGTTTAAAGCTGGACCGGATGTATCTTTACATGGATCTCCAACCATATCGCCAATTACTGCAGCTTTATGGGCCTGCGAACCTTTGCCGCCAAAATTACCCTCTTCAACATATTTTTTGGCATTGTCCCAGGCTCCTCCAGCATTGGCCAAAAATATCGCCATACCAAAACCAGTAGTCATAGCGCTTAAAAGTAGTCCCATAACGCCAGCAACACCTAATAATATCCCAATTATTACTGGAGCTACAATGGCCAATAGTGCTGGGGCAAACATTGCCTTTTGGGCGCCCTTAGTAGAAATCCGAATACATCTTTGGTAATCAGGCTCCTCCAGACCATCCAAAATTTTAGAATTACTGAATTGACGACGAACCTCAGCTACCATTTTTCTGGCAACCTTATCGACTGCCCCAATTGTCAATCCAATAAACACCAAAACCAGCATAGCACCAATAAAAGCACCAATAATGAATTTAGGATTCATGATATTGATCTGATAGTAATTTACCAGATCAATGATGCTAGCCTTATTTATGGGAATATTCTGCAGGCTGGTATTGCCTGCCCTGACTAGAGCCAGCTTTATTTCTTCAATATATGAAGCTAATAAGGCCATAGCCGTTAAAGCAGCCGACCCAATGGCGAATCCTTTACCGGTTGCTGCAGTAGTATTACCAACAGCATCTAGCATGTCAGTCCTTTGCCGCACGCTATGCGGTAATTTGGCCATCTCAGCATTACCACCGGCATTATCAGCAATGGCCCCAAAAGCATCGGTCGCTAGTACAAAGCCAAGATTAGCTAGCATACCAACTGCTGCCAAAGAAATACCGGCCAGTCCCAAACTAATATTACTTAAGTTAAATCCAGAAGCACAATAAAAGGCCCCAGCCATCCCTAAACAAACTGCCACTACAGGAACCCAGGTGGACTTCATGCCTAATTCTAAACCACTAGTAATAACTGTAGCTGGCGATGTCTGAGTACTTTCGGCAACGCGTTGGGTCGGTTTATAGCCCTGTGAAGTTTGGTAATTAATCCAAAAGCCTATTACCACACCAACCAGTAAACCACCACTTACTGCTAGGGATAAACCTAGCCAATTTTGTAGTCCTAATTGTGCAGTTACAATAAATGTAGCAACAGCAATAAGCACAGAGCTGAGCCAAATCCCCTTGTTAATGGATCCCACCAATTCCTTCATTCCAAAGCTATTTTTAGCCTTAACAATAAAGAGAGCAACTATAGAGAAAATTACTCCCAAAGCGCCAATGATCATTGGCAATAACACATATTTCATTTGAATAGCCATGGATAAGCCATGACTCGCGCTGGCCATTAAAGCAGCTGAGGCTAAAATAGCTCCAGCATAGGACTCATATAAATCTGCCCCCATGCCAGCCACATCACCAACATTATCACCAACATTATCAGCAATAGCTGCCGGATTACGATGGTCATCTTCGGCTAAATTAAATTCATTTTTACCAACTAAGTCGGCTCCCATATCTGCCGCCTTGGTAAAAATACCACCGCCAACCCTAGCAAATAAAGCCTGCAAAGAGGCCCCCATACCAAAGGTCAACATAATGGTGGTAATGGTAATCATTTTAGCTTCAGGTGCACCCTTAAAAAAATAATTCAGAATATAGAACCAGGTTGAAATATCCACTAAAGCAAAACCAACCACACTAAAGCTTAAAATCGCCCCACTTCTTAGGGCAATTTGTAAACCAGCATTCAGTGAGTCTTGGACCGCCCTAGTAACCCTGGAAGCAGCATGAGTAGCGGCCACCATACCAATAAACCCACAAAGTAATGAGAATATTCCCCCGGTAAGAAAAGCAAAGGGGGTATATCGACTCATTAAATTAAAACCATAGGCAGCGACAGCAAAAAACACACTAACTATAATAAAAACAATTGCTACGACCTTGTATTGCTGTCGCAGATAAGCCATAGCCCCCTGTTGCACCAACCCGGCAATCTTTTGCATTCTTTCATTGCCTGGATCTTTTCTTTTCATCTGGACGAAAAGAATAAAAGCAGTTAGAAGAGCTAAAAGACCAGCAGCCGGGACAAACCAGAATATTGCTAAAACCATTTTGTTCCTCCTGTATTTTATTTTTAATGAACAATTATAAGGCTTCTTATCATATAACACAGAAAATAGCAAGACCCATATAGCGCCCTAGCCCATATTGAACAAAAGCCAGCTATTGATAATAATTTATCAAAAAAGGTGGCAAGGTTATTATTTATTCCTCAAGCAAAGATAAAAACCTAACTTTCTGAAAATTGCAGCTTAGCCAATTCTTCTCGCACCACCTGCCGATCGTCCCAGGGCATCTTACGGCCAGCCGCCAAACAAATAGCCTGCTCACTCCCCTTGCCGGTAATTAAAACAATATCACCCTTCTTAGCTAAAGATAGGGCTTTAGCAATAGCCTCGCGACGATCCAGGATAGTAAATAAATTTTTATTTCTTTCTTTGCCAGCATATTCAGCTCCGACTGCCACCTGTTCAATAATAACCCGCGGGTCATCGTCATAAGGGTCTTCGTTGGTCACAATTACTATATCAGCTAACCGGCCAGCAATCTGTCCTAATTTAGGTCGCCTGGCAACATCACGCCCCCCGCCGGCTGAACCTAAAACATGGATAATTTTTTTATGAGGCACTAACTCCAAAGTCTCATATATCTTAGACAAAGCCACCGGCTCAAAAGCATAATCAACAATCACGCTAAATGGCTGGCCTTCATCAATAATTTCTAACCGGCCAGCTAAAACTTTAACAGCGCTTAGGCCAGCTTTAATAGCGGGCCAATCTATATCCTGACTTAAAGCTACCCCAATAGCCGTCATCGCATTACTAGCGTTAAAGGCTCCAAGCAGCGGCAAATGAATTTCCTGCCCTTCACAAATAAAATCAGTGCCGTGAATATCTGACTTAATCTGATCATACTCTAAAATGGTAAGATAATCGGGCCATTCTAAATCCTTTTTCTCTTTATAATTTTTAGTATAGCCCCAGGCCTTATCTGCACCAAAACTTAAAAAATAATGAGCATAATCATCGTCTAGATTGGCAACAATAGTTTTAGGCACCTTATCCAGGCCTACTTTTTTAAAGCCATGATCAACTTTTTCAACATGTTTGTCGCTTCCCACATATTTATAACCACAACGACGCAGGTGAGAAAACAAACGGCCCTTGGCTCGACGATAATTATCAAAAGAACCATGGGCCTCAATGTGCTCAGGATAAAGGCCAGTAAAAATAGCTAAATCATAATTAATAAAACGATGGCGATATTGTAATATCCCCTGAGAAGTGGTCTCAATAATAGCATAATGACAGCCGTTGTGCACCATTTGCCACAGCATTTTTTGGGTAAAAAACCGCCCAACCATAGTCATTTTTTTATCATTAAGCCAATCGCGCTGGCCATCACTAAACATCGCCGTAGAAGTATAACCCACTGTATAGCCAGCGGCTCGCAATACTTCAGCTATAAGTAAAACACTGGTGGTTTTACCAGTGGTTCCAGTAATCCCAATAACAATTAACTGCCGACTCGGATGACCATAGTAAACATCAGCTAACCAATTAACAAAAAAATGATAGGCTGGCACTAAGTGTCGCAGATAAGTACTATAAATTGTTTTCTTAAATTGAGCAAAAAATTTATTCATACAATTATTAACTTTTTCTCCGTCTCCATTGCCGAAGAATATTATAGATATTATAACTACCCTGAGAAAGCGGCCAATCAAAAGTCCCTGGATAATGAACTATATCCCCGCCGAATCCCTGCTTAAAACGGGTTACGCCCGGCCATTTTTGAGAACTGATACCAAATAAATCATAGCGCTGAATACTTAAATCATAGGCTAATTTAATGGCCTGCCATTGAAGTGCATAGGGAGCCATAAGCTCACGATGTTCATCTCCTGAAGCCCCATGAAGATAAATAGCCATATCTCCCCAATAGGCAAAAATGCCAACCGCCAGAACCTGCCCATAATACTCAGCTATAAGGAATTTAATAGCCGGAGAATTAATAAGCGCTAAATAATATTCACGGCGGTGTAAATGAAAATTGTCACGCTGGCTAGTAATAAGCAAAAGCGACCATAAGCTATCAAAATCGTCTCGGCTACCTTGCCGCACTGTTACACCACGCTTACTAGCTAAACGGATATTATAACGTGTCTTAGAGTGCATCTTGGAGAGTAATTCCTCAATAGGAAGATTAAGACTTAAAATTCGCGTTTCACTGGGCTGAATATCTGGTCCGCGGTAAAGACCTAAAGAGGAAAAATCATAATTTACCCAATGGCTACCTGGTTCTATCCGCCAAAATAAAGCTTGCTTTTTTCTAAGCCATAACCTCAAATCATTAATAAGCTGAGGCCAAAGATTTTCAGGGGTTTGTTTAACAATAGGACCGCGTGGCGAATAATAATAACAGCATTTTCCCCATAATGGCCGCCGAATCAAGCGAGCTACTGCCACTAATTGCTCTCCCCAATAATAACCCAAAACATCAACAGCATAAAATTGACTCTGGATATCTAACCAAACTGAACTTTGTAAAAATTCAGACTCACCAAAACGTTTTACAAAATCATCCGCTTCCCTAGAATCTATAGACTGCCACATAAATTAATGTAGCTCTTTTAGGGCTAATTTAAGGCGTTCGGCCGGATTAGTAACAGCTCTATCTACTTTAGCCAAGGCCCGCCGCGCCGCTGGAGCGCTATAACCTAAAGCAATCAAAGCTTCCAGGTCATCCTCATTAGTACTGCCAGCATTATTCCCTAAAAGATTATCGGGTAGACTAGCAATTTTATTTTTCAACTCTAAAATGACCCGCTCTGCTGTCTTGCGTCCAATGCCAGATACCTTGGTCAGCATAACCTCGTCGCCCAAAATAATAGCCTGTTGGACATCTTTAATATCGGCTAACGATAAAATATTTAAGGCTGATTTAGGGCCAATGCCCGAAACTGAAAGAAGAAGCTCAAATAAAGATAAAGTTTCTAGGTCAGTAAAGCCATAAAGTTCATCACTATCCTCTCTTAAATGATGATGCAAAAATAATTTAATAGTCTCTCCGACATTGGCCTCTTCCCAAATTTTTTCGCCAACCATAATCTGGTAGCCAAGATTATTGTTTTCTACAATAATTGACCCTAAACGTTTAGCTATAACCTCTCCTTTAATAAAAGCTAGCATAGCCGTTTAATCCTAACTAAGCCTGAAGTGGGGATAACATCAATCCCCTGCTCTTCTAATTTATCTAAAAATAAATTCATACCTAGCGAATCGCTAGCCATGTGGCCAGCAATAACTACATTTATATGATTCTTCTCTGCTTCCCGCCGGTGCTCCTCGCTCATATGCATCCCTACCACTGTACCGATGCCAAAATTAGCCATTTTTTCATAAATATCTTTAGATCCGCTCGTTCCGCCAGTAAATTCAGTCACAGCAATCCGACCGCAATGACTATCTTTGTGTCCTGCAAATAATATTGGCCCTGCCTTATATCTAATAGCCTGAGCATATTCAGGGATTTGCGATAAAAGTTCTAATAAATCACTCACTCGCTTTAATTGTGACTCCTTTTCAGCAATTAAATCTACTAAATAACGAGCGCCCAAATTATCTGCTGGCGTGTGAAGGCACATATAATCTAAAGATAAAAGGTTAGCCATATCTACCGCCCGATTATGATTAGCTGGTAATACACCTCGATGTACTTCTTCAATTCTTGGCCTAATAACTGATTCGGCAATATTAATGGGAATGCCATATTGGGCTAAAACATCAGCCTGCAAGTCCATAACCTCGGAAAGTCCAGCCAGCCCTAACCCTTCGGGATGATGAGAGATTACCAAATCAATGTCGCCTAGCCATTTGGCGGCTAGCAATTCTGGGCCTTCCATATCAATACCCACTAAAATTTTTTTAATATCCCCTCGTCCATTGTCTACTAATAGCCGACTGTCAGCATAAGGATTAGTTAATCTCTCTAGATCAAAATTGGCTTTGTCTTCTTTAGATAAACGGCGATACTTATGTTTTATATAATTTTGATGCTCTATGACTGCTTGACGACCCCTTAGGTCAGCTTCAATCCCTAAATTAATGGCTAAATTATAAATTTCCTTAGTGGTCATATACCAGTGCGTTATTTTATAAATTCACCTCTAATAATAGCTTCTTCGTTTTTTTTCTGCCAAGCCCCATATTTAGCCGGCCAACTTTTTATCTCCTGACTTATCTTATCATAATAAGTAAAAATTTGACTCTGGAAA
>Ga0255342_1006402_pt1 | contig 10736 bp, 10 predicted proteins | sample wastewater_treat_3_FD_192416 | JGI IMG/M metagenome (GOLD analysis project Ga0255342, IMG submission 192416) | Wastewater microbial communities from Lulu Island WWTP, Vancouver, Canada - plant14 | ecosystem: Engineered > WWTP > Wastewater > Unclassified | place: Canada: Vancouver, British...
GAGTATACACCTGAGAAATCGATTATCTCACCGAGGTCCCGGAACTGGAGCAGCAGGCATTTCTTGGCTCCGAATGGTTTCAGTCCGCCGATACAGGACATGGAAATAGAGAAGTCTTTCGAGATATCTGTTGCGACAATGAATTTCTCAAACATCTTGATCACTCCTTCCGGGAGATACTTGTCTGTCTGCGCCGCTTTGCTAAGTGATAAATGATATCTCTTTACTCTGTTAGCGTAATTATACCTGATTTGAACAAAAATGCCCAATAAATAAATTCTGTTTACAAATCATTTCTTGAACCGTTACAACGGAAAAACCGGACCCCCTGATTCCTCAAAGGAGGAACGGGGACCCGGCCTGTCTTGCAAACTGACTTTCTCAGCTAATGATCTTTTTTGAGATTTTTTACATACTCCGGGTTTAGCAAACTATCCGGCCTTTGCCCTTTAAGTATCTGTATAACTGAATCCGATGTTCCCTGGGTCTCCCTTGCGAGGCATTCGTTCGTCCATCCGGCCAGGTGAGGAGTGCAGATAACGTTGTCCAGTGCGAAAAGGGGGTTATCTTTTGATGTAGGTTCCACGCTGTAGACATCTATACCGGCTCCTGCGATCCATTTTTCACTTAGGGCTTTCACAAGGGCGACCTCGTCGACAAGGGCGCCTCTCGCCGTGTTAACAAGATATGCGCTCTTCTTCATTTTTTTAAGCTTTTCTCCGTCAATAAACCCGAGGGTCTCATCACAAAGCTGGCAATGGAGAGAAACAACATCGCTCTCTTCCAGAAGTGTGTCCATGTCTACGGACCTTGCTCCGGCCTGTGCGATCTTATCCGGGTCAGCATAGGGATCAAAGCAGAGAAGGTCCACTTTGAATGGCTTCAACATTTCTGCAAGGCTTGAACCTGCAGCTCCAAGCCCTATTATTCCTACAGTTTTTGCTGTAAGCTCCGATGCCTGAAGGGATTCGCTCTTCCATCCTCCTGTCTTCTGGATCTCAGCCGACCTTGGCATAAGCTTGAGGAGAGCCATCATCAGGGTAAGGGCGTGTTCGGCTACGCTGACCTTGTTAGCCCCAGGGGTGTATGTCACGGCTACTCCATGTTCTGTTGCAGCATCCATGTCTATGTTGTTCGGCACTGAACCGCACTTTGCTATTATTTTCAGGTTTTTCGCAGAGGCAATTACATTTTTGGTAAATTTGCCCCTTGCCGTACATACCACAGCGTCTGCATCACCGATCAGATCAATAAGTTCCTTTTCATCTGTGTAGTTGCATTTTGGATCGCCAAACCTTACGTTGCCAACTTCACTCATTAGCATATGGAGTTCACGTACCTCACACTCAACAACAACGATATCAAACATTTAAAAAACCTCCGGTATAATTTATCTGCACGATACAGAAAGTCTCAAAATACAACAGAAAGGACTCTTTCTGACAATGCTGATATATTATCCATCATTAACAGCTTTGATGCACCTGCCTATGGAGGACTTTTGAAAATATAGATGCTATTTTGTCCGGACATAATCTGCATGTTATTTATAAAAAATGTGGGGAGAGCCGAATATCTTTCTGCTCTCCCCGGTCCGTTCCTGGTAAGATAATTGAAAATTACTGTCTTTTTGCAGGGATAAGCAGGACATGGACGGGTGACTGCCGCGCTATGTTATGGCTGACACTGCCAAGGAAAAATTCATTGACGAACCCCCTGCCCTGGCTTCCCATGACGACCATCTGTGCGGAGAGTTCCTTTACGCTTTTCAGTATCTCTGAAGATGGCGAGCCATATTTCAGCACCGTCTCAACATCCGGACATCCATTGTCCATAAGCACTTTTTTCATTGCTTCAAGCCTTCCCGAATCTATCCTGTTGAACTCTTCGATCTTGCTGTCAAGATAAGGAGATATCCTGTACTCGTCCTGGATATGGACAAGAGATATCTTCTTTTTTACCAGAGGTATCATCTCAACAAGGTAATTGAACGCGACCTCTGAGTTCTTTGAGAAGTCTGTCGCGAAAAGCACGTGGTCTGCCACTCCATCTGAAACTTCCCTCTTGCCATAGCCTTCTGCAGTTTTTCCGTTTGCAGTCTTGAATATGTAGGTGGGTCTCTCGGCATTGTGTATGAGCTCGTTTGCCATCGAACTGAAAATATGCCTGTCAGACCCTACGCTTATCAGGGAGTAGTTTTCATCGATCGCGATCTTATTTACCTGAGACGCAGAAAGACCTTCCAGAACTCTCGTCTCAACTATGAATCCCTGTTCTTCAAGTGCAGCTTTCTGTTTCTGGAGGTTTTTTTCGAAATCTTCGAAGACAGTCGGTTTGTAAAAACTGTCTACTCCGAGGACATCAAGTGTGCCCCAGAACTGCAGCAGCAATATCTCTGCCGTTCCAAATTCTTTAAGACCTCCGGAAGTGTTGACCAGAGCAATTGATTCCTTTGAAAAATCAGATGCTACTATCGCTCGCCTGAACATTATGGCTCCCCCCCATTATGAATTTAGGTTCTCTGAAATACTCTGTAATAACATATAACATTGTTATCTGGCTGAAGCAAGAGCATGAATACTGAGCTTATTCCGCGCCCATCTTCATCTCATCGATTTTAAAGAGGAGAGTAAGAAGGTAGAGGAGTACTGATCCGTTTGCAGTGAGCACTATTCCTATTACAGGACCGGGGATCAGGTTTTTTACCAGCATGGATGTTCCGAAAACTACCGAAAGGATATTTAGTAACATCTGGGTCAGGAAAAGTCTTTTGATCACCTGCGGGACAAATCCTCTATCAGTTCCTTTATCTCGTTGTTTTGACAAAAGCATTTTTATGAAAGGGATCGCTCCTCCTCCGATATTAAGAAGGGCAATGATGAAAGTGAGGGTAGGTACGAGTATCCAGGGTATAATGCACGAAATTATGCCCAGTGATCCAAAAAAGAGTCCAAGCCAGACAAGAGGCCATGTTCTTGAAAACGACCTGATGGGAGTATTTCCGAAAGCAACCATCTGAAGTGACATTATAACAACAAGCAGTCCCAGCTGCGCACTTCCTGAAAATGGCAGAAGGCCTATTGTCACGGGTATGAGCAATATGCCCAGCACAACCATGAATACTCCTGTTATAAGGATCACTGCACGATCGTCTGAAAGCTTCACACCTCCGGACTGCCTTTCAGTATTGTCGGGATAGAGGGCGTATATCTTATAAAGCACAGCCGTAAGGAAAAATATCAGAACTCCGTAAAGAAGGACTGAAAATGCAACAAGCCCTCCCGAAATGAAATTTTTGTCGATCAGCAGAATGGAGATGAATATCGAAAGGGAATATACTGCAGCGCAGTTTAACGCAAGCGTCATTAGTATCCCTCCCTTTTTCCTCCACATAGGGAACTTTCCTTTTGAAAAAAACATCTGCAGGAGAAGGATAATGCCTCCGGGGCCGAAACATATGAAAAGTAAGAAACGAGGTATCTCTTTCAGAAGATCTGGGATGAAACATGTGATTATACCAACACAGGCTACAAAAATACCCAATATTAGCACCGATAACGGTCTTTGAGGAACGTCCCCGAAAGGCGTCTTGCCAAGTACTGTTATCTGAAGCGCATATATGAATATCAGAAGGCCGTAAAGGCCGTTTTCATAGTAGGGCAGGAGGCCCAAATAGACAGGAAAAAGCAAAAGCCCGGCGATGACCATGGTGAGGCCGGCGATCATAAGTATTACAAGGTCTATTGGAATATCAGCTTTTTTTGAAGACCACCCGCCAAATATGTCCAAAACCTCCTCAGGACCGGTCCCGGTTTAAATAAAACGCCGGGCTTTTGAAGAATCGATTTAAACAAGTAAAGTTTTTTTAACAGTATGTGCCTTTGGTCCGGTAGTTCTCCCGTCTCTCGTCGGCTAGCTGCTTCATCAGCTTGTCAAACTCATTCCTTTTTTCCCTGTAAAGATAATCTGCAGACCTTGCAGACTCAGGGAAGACTATTACAAGGGAACCCTTCTCTATCTCAGAGAATATATATTCCACGGCATCTTCTACGCTTACTGAGTCAGCAGGAGGTGTAATCCCGCCAAATATCGCGGTGCGTACATTCGCCGGACAAAAAACGCTGAAATTGAGCCCTTCGTTTTCCAGTTCATACTGGAGAGATTCAGTCATCGATATCACTGCGCTCTTGGTAGCAGCGTAAACAGCCTGGTACGGAACAGGGATCTTTCCTGCGATGGATCCTGTGTTGACTATGTGGCCGAACCCCTGCTCCCTCATTATGGGAATAGCAGTATATGTGCCATGAATGACCCCCATCAGATTAAGATCGATAATGAACTTCCACATGTCAAAGGTGATCTTTTCTGTGGGCAGGGTTAGACCCGTTCCTGCGTTATTGAAAAGCAGGTCAAGATGCCCGGAATGACCTTTTGCCTCTGATATGAGTTTTTGGACCTGATCGAGTTTCGTTACATCTGTAAGTACCGGGAACACTTTGCCGGGATATTGGGTGTTCAACCTCTCTGATTCACGATTGAGCCCTTCTTCATTGAAGTCGCCCATAAAGACTGCGTCAGCACCTCTTTTCAGAAGTTCTTCTGAAATACCCAGGCCCAGACCTGAAGCCGCTCCAGTAACTGCTGCAACTTTGTGTTCAAAATATCCGCTCATGGCACGCTCCTTTCGAGGATCGTCAGATCCTGCTGTTCCTACAACAATGATCTTGGCTTCAGTTAACAAACATCAAGCGAGCTAATTGATCAATTCCTCATGTGCTAAAGCAAGAAGTTCCCTTATTTTAAGGCCCTGCGGACAGTGGAGTTCACAAACACCACAGGAGGTACATCTGTCCGCCCCCCTGCCCTGTTTGAAGAAAACCTCCTTATAGTGATTTTTTACCGATGTGTCCATGGTATTGCAGTATTTGTTGTAAAGGGTAAAGACGGCCGTTATCATCACCCCGTGGGCACAGGGCATGCAGTATTTACAGTCAGTGCATGGGATCGTGACGCTGTTTATATACTCCCTTGATATCCGGTCAACGAACTCTTTGTCTTCTTCGCTCATCACTCCCGGCGCCGATCCGCTGAATATCCTCAGGTTATCCTTAAGCTGCTCCATATTGCTTGTGCCGCTCAGGACAACAGATACTTCCGACTGGTCATATAGCCATCTGAAACACCATTCAACGAGCGACCGTTTTTCATGATACCCTTCGATCATATCCAGTACGGACTTAGGAGGATCATTGACGAGAGAGCCTCCCCTGAGGGGCTCCATTATCGTTACCGGCAGCTCTTTTGAAGATGCGTAACGAAGTCCTTCCACTCCACCGGCCTGGTTCTTTTCGTTCAGGATGTTCAGCTGCATCTGTGTCATGTCCCATGGATAGTAGTCTATTATCTCTTTGAAGGCTTCGAAGCTGTTGTGGAGCGAAAACCCCTTATGCAGTATCTTTCCTTCAGCCGCAGCATTGTCCAGAAATCCCGCTCCGTCGAACTTTCTGACCTTTTCCCATACAGCCGGGCTGAGGTTGTGAAGAAGGTATATGTCAATACGGTCGGTCCGGAGCCTTTTAAGCTGCACTTCAAGGTATTTCTCCATGTCCCCGCGGCTTGATGACATCGCCACCGGGCATTTCGTCACAAGACAGACTTTTTCCCTGTAACCGTCTTTCAGTGCTTTTCCGACTATTTCTTCGCTCCCCGGATATGTGTACGCTGTATCTATGTAGTTGACTCCGTTATCAATAGCGTACCTGACCATTTTTATGGCTTCTTTTTCATCAGCCGGGAACCTCATGCATCCAAGTCCAAAGCGTGATACCCTAAGCCCTGTCCCGCCGAAATCGGTATACTCCATAACCTTTACCTCCATATCGTGTTAACGTGTCATTTTGTTTATAGTATACACTTTCTGAATAAAAACGGAACAATTGTGAAATGCAGGTCAATACAGGAGGATTTGTATCCTTTGGCTGCGGAGGATCCGCGTTTTTCGACCGCCGGTGAATTTGCTCGCTTCGCATCCAAGGTGGGCGGCTGAGCAATAGCTGAACGTGGCAGAGCGGTTGTAAAATCCTGAGGGCCGGCCCCTATTCGTCGTTTTCCAATGCCCCTCTTGATGACAACGGTGCGTGGCGACGCTGCTTCATCGCTGTAAAGGGAATATGCTATGATAATTCAAAACGAAAAGGGGGATCTTATTGAAAATTCTTGTCAGTGCATGTCTGCTCGGCATAAATTCCAGGTACTGCGGCGGGGGATGTCTGAACGAGGCGGTCGCATCCCTGGCTAAAAAACATTTCCTTATACCGGTATGCCCGGAGCAGCTGGGAGGCCTTCCGACGCCAAGAGAGCCCGATGAGATACAAAACGGCAGAGTCTATGAAAAGAGCGGCAAAGACAACACCGAAGAATTTACACGAGGTGCTCAGGAGACGTTAAGGATAGCGGAACTTCTCGGAGCTGAGGCTGCAATACTCAAACAAAACAGCCCATCCTGCGGCCCCTCCATGATATACGACGGGACCTTCAGCGGTAAAAAGATCCCGGGCTCCGGCATAACTGCAGCTTTGCTAATGCAAAATGGCATCAGAGTTGTCAGCGAGGAAGATATCGCCGAACTGTACGAGTGACAGAACATTGATGACAGGCCAACGACAGATCGATGAGAGATCAACAGGGAACTGCATTATTTAGCCTCATATATGAGGCGGTTTCGGTTATAATTTATAAAGTTATTGGAAACATCGATCTGTAAAAAAATTACGGTGATCATTAAGGAGAGATGCCCATGATCGAAATTTTTCGTCTGTCCGGCACACTGGCAGGAGTCCTGATGATCGTTGCCGGATCCACCGGTTTTTTCGGCCCCGGCCTTAGAAAGAAGATCAAGGGACCGCTTGTCTTCACCATCCACCGCTGGTGCGGTATAGGTGCCGTGGCATGCGGGCTGGTGCATGGACTGATCTACATGCTATATCTTCGTTAGAGAATAAGGGAGGAAATTTTATGCGTAAGGCAGCCAGGTCTTTTTTTGCATTTATGGCAGTCATTATGATCTGCACGCCCCTGTACGCACATCCGGCGGAAAAGATCGAACTGAAGTGGGATGAGTCCGCCTCAGTACTTGATGTCTCTGTCCTTCACCCGGTAAAGAACACAACTAAACATTATATAAGCAAGATCGTGGTCTCTGTCGACGGAAAGGTGATAGAGGAAATGAGCCTGAAATCTCAAAGTGACCCAGGGACAGAGCATGCGCAGTTCGAGATCAAAGATGTCAAAAGTGGATCGAAGATAGAGGTAGAGGCGACCTGCAACGTCACAGGAAAACTTAAGGAGACAATGGTGCTATAACTGAGGTATATTGATAAAAATGACAGAGGGGCCGTCTGATAAGACGCCCCCTCTTGTTTTGTCGATGTTCCTATTTTACATTGACGGTTAAAATGTCTCCGGGCCTGCCTATGCAGACGACATAACTGCCCTCGGGCACATAGACTCCACCCTTGTCTGCGATGCTGTCAAACACCGGACCTTGGGTATCTTCAACAAAAACCATTATCCTGCCTTTTTCCGGTCCATCAAATGAAAGTATGGAACCTGTGCCTGTTTTGTACCACTCGTTGTATCCCTTCTCACCTATCATTACAGTGTTTTGCCCATCCTTGAGAATGGTCGTTTTTTCGGCATCGGAAAAAAGGAACACCCAGGAGCTGATCCACAGAGTTCCTTCGCTTTCGTATATCTCAAGCTCATACTGGTCCCGGAACAGAGGCGCGGCATATGTGGCATGGTTTTCATCCACGATCCTCAGAGGGTTAAAAAATGTAAGATGTCCCGGAAGTTCTTTGTAGGTATTAGAAGTCATTATGGGGGTCTCTCCGTACATTTGTATCGATGGCGGCATATTTCTGATAAGCCAGACCTTGTTCGTTATATCCGCGAAAAGTTTCTTCGGGCTTTTCTCTTCCGACAGCTTCTGGAACATCAGAGCATCTATCCCGTAAAAGGGGACCTTCTCCGCGATGAAGCAAGAGATATCCCCGTTCTTTATAAAATACCCCCGCGTGTCTTTCTCGAAGCAGAAGAAAGATCCCCCGTTATAGACAAAAGACATCAGAACAGGGCCGCCGTCCGCAACTAACTCTTTATCCCCTTCGGGGATCAGCTGTATCACGTCCATTTTTTTTCTCTCTTTGTCGAACCTAATCTTTACAAAGGATCCGCCGTTAGCGTATATGCCTTCGAAAGCAGTTAGGCCGGAAGGGATGATCTCCGGATCGACCGGTTTTTCCTTCTTCTTTTCAGTAGGGACGGGAAGCCCTTTGTCCTTCATAAGCGCATCCAGCATGGCCCTTGTGACGATCTCACCGTTCGTATTTCCCGATATGCTTGCCGCAACGACAAGCCTCTTTTCAGGTATCACCTGAAAGCCGGTAGAGTATGCACCGGTACCCCCGTTTTTTGAATATACCTTTATGCCGTTTTCCTCGTATGCCGGAAGGTAAGAGTAATCCCAGCCGAAAGAGTCCATTATGGCCGGACCTCGCAGTAATGCTGAAAAAGGTGTCGGTTGGCTATCAAGTATTTCATCGATGGATCTCTGAGAAAGTATCTTCTTCCCTCCGGGGCAGAAGCTGTCGCCAAACCTGCAAAGATCCTCCGCTGTCGATGAAAGGCCTCCCGCTGCGTGCACCAGGATCATTTCCGGAGGATATTTCTTTCCAGTCTCCGGATCGTAAAAATGCGATATGTTTCCCCCGGTCTCTCCTATACTCGGACCGGTATCCTTCATGCCAAGAGGCAGAAAGACTCTCTCCCGGAGGAAATCGATGAATTTCCTGCCTGACACCCTTTCGACCATCATCTCTGCCAGGGTGAATCCGTCATTGCAGTATATACCTATGGATCCGGGGTCATGTTTCAGGTTCGAGCCCTTAATTCCCTGAAGAAGCTCCTTGTAGGGATCCTCTTCCGGTTCATATCCGAAGATGAAAGTTGAACCGGGCAGTCCTGAAGAGTGGTTGAAGAGCATCCTTACGGTTATGTCCCTGTATCTTCGATCCTTCATCTCAAATTCAGGGATGTATTTGACCACAGGTTCGTCAATGGAGACCTTTCCCTCGTCTGCCAGAAGAAGGATCGCCGTTGCAACGAACATCTTGCTCGTTGAGCCTATGTTGAACCTTGTCGACCTGTCTACACTTTTTCCGGTCTTCCTCTCCGCGGATCCGAATCCTTCCGAATATACGATTTTGCCCCCGTCCATTACCGCGACAGTTGCGGAACTGCCCTTTCCCGATGTGATGGTTTTCCAGACTGCGTCGCGGGCAGCCTCGATCGTGTTGCTGTAGGAGACCGCTGCCTCAGCAGCGGGTCCTGCTGCCGATATCAGGATACAAAAAACAAGTACATTGACAATAATCTTTATTAATTTTGACATCCTGCACTCCCCCAAGAAAAAATATGAAACATTATCCGTCACGATCTATTTCCTTTGCGGGATCTCTTTGATTTGTACATCGATCCTGTTAGTCTACTGGCACCCGGCTAATTCTATTTTATTCTTTATCCGTTAGTATTTTACTACTTCTTTATCATCATGATTTACTTATTTGATATGATAGCCCGAATAAAACAAAATACCTGCCCAATTGCTTAACCGTCACTATATCAGTATACTGAAGTCTGGAACACCACAGGGATCATATTGCCGCATGCGGTAATGACATGGTCCGGTCACACAGGAAAAACTTTGATAAACAGAGAAATCACAACAGAGCATAAAAGGAGTGATGCTTATGAAGGTAATAGCCATCAACGGAAGTCCCCGCACGAACGGAAACACTGCCACGGCGCTGAAGATAATGGAGGAGGAGCTGGAAAAGGAAGGGATATCTGTCGAGATCGTAAATATCGGGCATCTTGCGATCCATGGCTGCACTGCCTGCGGATATTGCTGGGAAAATGACGAATGCGTTTTCAAAGATGACCCGGTAAACGAAACTGCCGCAAAGATAAGGGAGGCTGACGGGTTTATACTGGCGTCACCCACTTATTACGCGGGGATAGCAGGCGCGATGAAATCATTCCTCGACAGGCTCTTCTTCTCCGCTTCCAGCGATTTCAGGTACAAAGTTGCATCAGCCGTTACGGCAGTGAGACGGACCGGCGGAATAGATACGCTGCACCAGCTGAAAAATTACCTTGATCTGGCGCAGACCGTGACTCCTCCGTCCCAGTACTGGACAGTCGTCTACGGAAGAGCTGAGGGAGAGATGACTCAGGACGGCGAAGGTGTACAGACCATCAGAAAAAATGCCAGGGCCATGGCGTGGCTTATCAAGGTTATCAGCGAGGGGAAAAAGACTGTTCCGCTGCCTCAGGAGGAAGAAAGGGTCTTCACTAACTTCATACGCTGATCCGGACTGAAGAAGCAAAAACCAGGGATAATCCCAAAGACATATCCGGTGCCGCCTCAAGATCGATAATTAATAAGATCGGGCGTTCCGCGGGCTGTCGTCCTGAGGATATGGGAACAGGACATAAAATCGAAAGATGGCTTCGGTCTCAGACCAAAGCCATCTTTTAGTTTATGACTGAAAAATAACGACACCCTGCACAGGGTGAGACCTGTCATCGTTTTTTGTAATTCCAGACGTTCGCGCCTTTCAGTGGCTGCGGGTTTCCTGTTATGACGATCCTGTCGTCTGAAAAATCTATCCTTG
>Ga0255342_1006405_pt1 | contig 10732 bp, 13 predicted proteins | sample wastewater_treat_3_FD_192416 | JGI IMG/M metagenome (GOLD analysis project Ga0255342, IMG submission 192416) | Wastewater microbial communities from Lulu Island WWTP, Vancouver, Canada - plant14 | ecosystem: Engineered > WWTP > Wastewater > Unclassified | place: Canada: Vancouver, British...
AGAGACACCGTTTCCAATCCATATAATTGATAAAATATCTGACAATACCGCTCCTGCGTATATTTCGTTAAAGCATAGGGCGACATTGGATTAACCGGCATCGTTTCCACTTTGGGAAGGGATTCACTATTACCATAAATTGAAGATGACGAAGCACAAATCACTCGTTTCACTTCAAATTCTTTCGCTGCTTCCAAAATGTTCAGCATCCCTAAAATATTTACATCGTTAGTAGTTATGGGATCATTTATGGAACGCGGTACAGAAGGCAAAGCTCCCTGATGCAGTATATAATCCACTCCCTTAACAGCAGAACGAACAATATGAAAACTTCTTAAGTCCCCTTCTATCAATGTAAGCTTAGGGTCTTTCAGTAAAGGCAGGATATTTTCTCTTTTGCCGGTTGCAAAATTATCCAGCACCCTTACCTCTTGACCCTGCTTTAATAACTCTTTCACAATGTTGGAACCGATAAACCCGGCTCCCCCTGTAACTAAATACTTCATTTTCTATCCTTGCACGCAGATTGCGCTGATTACGCAGATATAAATTTAATAATAATCAAAGAAACTCTCACAGATTCCACTGATAACACAGATATAAATTTATAATAAACTAAGAAGCTCTTACAGATTACACCGATAACACAGATATAAATTTATAGTAAGGAAGAAATGTCACCATTAGCAATACGAATAATGGTTTTGTTTAAGTTTGTGGTATTAAAGTTGATTAAAAAACCTAAGGGCTTATTTGCTAATTTCAGATAAGTATGCAATTGTTTCTTATGGGCATCTGTTAACACTTCCACTGATTTGAGTTCTAAAACAAGAATATCTTCAATAAGCATATCCATTCTATATCCCAAACCTAAATCTTGCCCTTAATAAAGAACATTAATTGGTACTTGAGTTTTACATTCCACACCCAACTTAATAAATTCAAAAGCTAAAGCTGCTTCATAAGCACTTTCTAACAAACCGGGACCTAATATATTATAAACCTCAAAAACAGCACCCCGCACTTTATAAGTTATATCATTTAATCTCATTACAAACCCTTATCTGTGAAATCTGTGTAATCCGTGAGAGACATCATCTGCGTGATCTGCGTGAAATTAATTCTGTGCAATTCTATTGAATACCAGCTCCAGCTACAGGACCATTTTTATATGGCACATAGTTTACGATAGAAGTGATACCATCCACTTCGTCAGATATATCATAATAGTCAATAATAAGCTCATTAATTATTTCAGATGATATGGTTCCCCAGTAATTCTCTGTGAAATCCAATGGATATGGTTCAGTTGGATACTCGTAAGTTGCCCTTGATTCAACAATATATTTAGAAGCAGAAAAATTATTAATATTTGCTCTTGTCCATCCGTTATTAATATTATTTAAAGAATGAAATGATGAATATGTTTTAATACAAATATTAGAATTAATAATATTATAGATTATCTCAAGATTTGATTTACCAGTATTCTCAATACCTATCCCCTGATTATCTACTAAATTATGAGAGAATTCGCAAGTTGATTCCCAGGAATTTATGAACTCTCGTGAGCTATTTATAAATGCATTATTACTAACGACAGCGTTTTTTACTATCTCGTGCTTCAAAGAAATATAGTTATTATAGAAGATATTATCTTGAATATTACAACCGTTAACAGTATAATTACTAATAGCTGCTGCATCCTGAGATTTATTGTCTATAATAATAGAATTGCTTATTTCCAAGTTGTTCACCTGCAAAGAAGTGATTCCAAAAACACAATCTCTCACCAGTAAATTATGCAAAGTCGTTTCATTGCTTCTAATGCTTATTCCAGTATTTTGATGAGCAATGCATATATTATTAATTATTCCTGATACGCCTAAATAAACAATTCCCTCCCCGTTCAAAATTTCTGTGTTTGTTGAAGAATAAATTCCAGAATAAGAATTAATATAAGAAAAATCATCCCCTTCGGGAAAGGAACAATTCCCATAGATAGTTATCTTTTTACTTGGTGCAATAAGGATTTTAGCATCTTGAGCAAAATTAAGAGTTGAAGTAGGTAGCGCGGTTACATCATTTTCTACAATATAACAATGGTTTTGTAAAAAATTGTAGTTTCCCTCAATTGTAACTGGAACTATTGTTTCCGGATATAGGGTAAGATCGGCTTTCTGAATGTTATTAACCGAAACATCCTGGGCATTTAACTCTATATCAAAAAGATAGTTACAACCCCAACCTTCTTTCAGATATGTTATGATGTATTTCCCATATACAACTTCCGGAAAGCTAAAAAAACCATTATTATTAGTAACAACCGAACATATAGGAGTCCTTTCTCTATGATCAAATATATTTTTATCTTCCAGAGGAAAAGCAAGCTGAGGGTATTGCTTATTTATTTCTTTTAATTTTTCCGGAACAATATCCGCAGAATATAACATAACTGTAATCCCGGAATAATCTGGTTGACCCTCTAAAGTGATAACCCCGGAAATAACACCCTTTTGTATCTTGGTATTACTATCACAGCCAATAATCAGCAGAAAGCAAAAGACAAAAAGTATAAAAAAGAACTGATTAATTTTCATAATTTATGATTCCATTTCATTATGTTATCTCATCATACTGTCTATAGTAGTATCTCACTTGAAACCGCACCAATTATCTGCTATTTGATTACAGTTTTTTCACAAATTCAAATTAGAGGCATAATCGTTAATTTTCATAAATTTATAACCTCTCTTTTTATAAAATTGTAGCAAATCCTCATATAATAGTATTGCCTTATTGCCTAAGTTTCTGATCTTTAAATTACTTCTTATAACATCTTGTAATAGATACTGAATATAATTTGAGCTTCGTCTCTCAATAGTTCTTAATTCATTACTTTCATCTATCAATTCATTAGGATGGATATCAAAAACTATTGGTTTTCTATTTATTAAACTCTCCAGATGCAAAACATACCTTTGAAATCTAGTAACCTGTGGGAAAATACGCATCGTTGAGCCAAGATAAGGAAACCCTAAAGCACTTAATGGTATTTCAATTAAGGGGCTTTGTCCTTTACTAAATATATTATCATAAGAAACACGATATGGCAATCGTGGAGACAATAACCAATTCAACTTTTTGATACTGCCAAATGACATGAAAAAATCAAATCGCTGAGAAGCAACCGAACTATCGTATTTATAACCGGTTTCTATAAGAGCTTTAACTGTGTCATTATTAACCCTTAAGGCAGGTGCTCTAAAAGATACTACTTCTTGCCCGGATATGTCCTCAAGCAATTTCTTTGAGTATTCAAGATGACTTTTCTGTTTCTTATAAGGCATAATATCAAATCCGTGCTCCTTAATATGAGATTTCCCATGAGAACCTACCTCATGACCATTGTTAACAGCCATCCGAACAATTTCAGGAAAAAGCTTAGCAATGTATGCTGTATAAAAGAAAGTTGATTTAATTCCATATTTAGAATATAAATCTAATAAAATCGGCATCCCCTTCTCAAAAACTAACTTTCCAGTTTCATCCCTTAAAGAATTAAACCATATAGAGGTTGTCTCTACATCGTTAGTAAGTAAGGATACCTTTTTAGATGTACAAGGGTTTATCATTATCTTATACTATATCCACCATCAATAATATAATTTTGTCCTGTAATCCATCTAGAATTATCTGAACATAAAAAAACGCATAAATTAGCGATATCCTTTGCCATACCTTCCCCCAGTGGATGTAAAGAAATTACATTTTTTGTTTCATCTTCGTTAATTTCTATTTCAGAATCAGTCATATTAGTTCTAATAAAACCCGGGGAAATGCAATTAACTCTAATTTTCCTTTTCGCCAGTTCTAAAGCTATACATCTTACCGATCCAACCAGTGCAGATTTAGTTCCAGCATAAACAGTATTTCCACCTTCACCAACGATAGACATAATTGATGATATAAAAACTATAGAGGCATTTTCATTAAACTTTTTCTTTTTAAAAATTTGTTGAGTTAACATAATGGGTGCAAAGTAGTTGATATTAAACATTTCATACATTGCCTCAAATTTAACAAACCCGAAAGGGATTATTCTATTAATGCCGGCACAATGTATAATTCCATCTAATTTAGGACAATCTTGTATAAAATCAGAAACAGCATTTCTATCAGTTATATCAAACAAATATATAGAGGAATTATTTGAACCGATTTCTTCTTGTAATTCCATAGCTCGTTTGTTGGACCTGCCGTTAATTATTACATAGCCACCATAAGAAGCAATTACTTTTGCTGTTTCTCTACCAATGCCTGATGTGCTACCTGTAATTAAAATTCTCTTTTGGGATAACATACTATTTCCCCCTTTGATTTTCAACATATTGGTAAATTTGTTCCAGTGTAATCATATCATCAAAATCTCTTCTTGATATAATCACATCATATTCTTCATTTATCATAGCTAAAAATGATAGTGCTGCAAGCGAATCCCATTCATTATATTCCCTAAAATCATCTTGGAAAGATATACTATTTTCTTCTCTATTTAGTATATCGGCAACTAAATTTAAAAATTTGTCCATCAATTTGCCTCTTTATCAATATATGATTGAAGTATTTCATATATCATTTTAAATGAAGTCATGCGTCCAATATCTTCCGGTTCTAAAGAAATATTAAATTCATCTTCAAATTTTAACATCAGATTTAAATGAGCTAAGGAATCCCAATTGAGTACATCAGTTTGCACTGTTGTTTCATTGATTCCACAGATATCGATCTTTAGCACTTCTGCCATTATTTCAATTATCCTGTCTTTCATTATTCCAAATTACCTCCACAATATTGTTGGATACGGTATTATAAACATTTGTAAATAATTCATAATTCTTGTAATTTACATTCTGCTCTATAACATAAAAGCCATTATTTTCATAAAACGATTCTACTAACGAATTTTTATTTGTCTTGAAGTAGGATGATGTTATATGTTGGTAACCCAGCTTTGATAGATATTGAATAATTTGCCTAATAAATTCGTTTTCAACTTCTCTTCCAATAACTCTACAGCTCATAAGCAAAGTATCTATATCTACACTATCAACTCCATTATGTTTTACTATACACAACCCTGTAAGTCCGTAATCACCGAATTTATCTTTAACACGAGCACAAAGTATAATATCTTTATTATTAATCATATTTCTTATATCATCTTCAGAATATCTCCTTGTAGTAAGATTGAATTGATTGGTTTTTTGGGTAAGCTGAGAAATTCTGGGTATGTCAAATGACTTAGCCAAAGACATTTCTACCAACATATTCAATTCTTTCAAATATTGATGATAATCTGTAAACCTGTTTTTAAACTCCTCTCGTTCCGCATTTTGTCTATATTGAAGCGTCTTATTTATATCTTCCTTCGTTACAGCATATATTGAAAAATATTTACTCAATACTTCCTCTATAAAAGAAGGTAATAAGTATGGCTTATCTGGAAAATCAGGAACAACGACATCAGGTAGTAAACTTTTTACTATTTCCCTTTCCGAGGGGTTATCATCTATGAAAACTATACTATCCAAACCAATATTTAAAGTATAAGCAATATCCTGTATATTTTCTGCTTTATTATTCCAATTAATTCTATTTATGGCAATATGCTCATTTTTTAATACCATATTCGGATGATTTTCTATGATTTGCAGAGCATCAATTTCATTATTTTTTGAACATAGAGATAAAATAACTCCATTTTCATAAGCAGCATATATTCTTCGTTGCATATCTTCATAAGCATTACCAGGATAAGAACCCCCTAATTTTATACCTTCCATACCATCTTCGCCAACTACTCCACCCCATAAAGTATTATCCAAGTCGAGAACCAGACATTTCTTTCTTACACTTAGAAAAGAATTATATTGGGCAGAAAACCAATCTTTAAAATCACCAGCTAATTTTGGATTTAGACCTAATTGAGAAAGATAAAAATGCTTCCAATCAATTAGTAAACAATCAGGATATTGCCTAAGAAATGATGAATAATCAAAACATATTACATTGTTATTAGTAGAACTTGAATTCCAGCATATTTCGTTATATTCATTTACTAATTTTGAAAGCTTAAAATCAGAGGTGGGATGATATGACTTAGATATTGGATGCATTGTTAATAAAATAATCCTCTTCGTGCAGTTATCTATAAGCATTTTCAATGTTTCAATATTAGCTTCCACTGCTGAAATTTTATCATTATAGTTACCTGTTAAGGGATACATTAGAAAGCATACAACAGCTTCACCATCCCATTTATTAATCTTCTCAATATTAAGCGCATTATATATAGAAAAAGAACAAGAATCATCAAATAAATTTTCCACTGTATAATTTCTAAGCACATAATATTTCATTAGTTAATCCTCCACAAGCTCAATAAGGCCTAAATCTTTTTCAAACATAAATACTACTCTTCTATTATGAATTGCAGGAGCAAAATCAAGAGAAGATATTTTTAAATAACCCTGCTTTTCCAAATTTTCAATAGTTTTTTCTATATTTTCTACAGAATAGCATATATGGTATAAGGAATCTTGTACACTATTTTTTAAAATTGCACTTACAGGACTATTATCCGATAGCGGTTCTACAAGTTCCAATGTAAAGTCCCCATTTTTAATAAAACAAATCTGAACATTTCTTTTAGTGTCTTGAATTAATTCTCCTATACTGTAACCCAAATATTGATATTTCAGTAGTACAGAATCAATACAATGTGTAGCTATTGCTATATGATGCATTTTCATTTAATAATCCAATGGTGACAGAATAACAATATCTTCCAAATTTAAAATAGCATTTGCCCAAGATAAACCACCTCCAAATCCTGAAATCAGTATTCTATTATTTTCCTTAAATTTGTCACAATTCTCACTTAAAGTTAAGGGAATAGAAGCTGAACTCGTATTCCCGTACTTTCCTATAGAATAAAGCATTTTTTCAGGAGGTATTTTTAATTTTTTGGCAATAAAATCAGTCATAAACTTATTAGCTTGGTGCAGAATATACAAATCAATATTATCAATAGTTAATCCTGAATTTTGAAGAATGCTTTTAATACTTTTCGGTATCTCTCTCATTGTAAAATTAAAAACTTCAATAGCATCCATATATATGTCATTCAACCTTCCGTAATTACCATCATTTCTTTTAATCTCTGTTAAGCCGGATACTGTAATTGGATTACGGTAGGCACCACTTTCAATGATAACTGATTTATAACCGCTACCATCGGTATATAGGGAAAAATAAGAATTTTCCATTGTTGCTTTTCTTGATACTAAAGTAGCTGTTCCCGCATCTCCATATAAAGGATAATTTACTTTATCCAGTGGATTGATATGTTTTGAAAAGGTCTCGCCATCTAGTAGTAAGACATTATTTATTGAGGGATTTTGTAATAATGAATATGCAACAAAAAGTGAATATACATATCCCGAACAAGCAAGGCCGATGTCAAAGCTAATAATATCTTTTCTTAATCCTAATTTATCTTGGATTATAGGAGAATTAGCAGGTATCAAATAATCAGGGGTTTGAGTCATAAATACAACAGCATCTATTGAATCCTTATCAAATTGCATAAAATCTAAAAGATTGTAGGCCGCTTTATAACAAAGATCAAGAGCTGTTACATCTTTACCTGCAAATCTTCTTTCTTTTATACCTATGCTATCAACTAATTTTCCTATTTCCTCAGAAGTCATCTTTAAATTTTCTTCATTATTTTCTACTACATTTTTCGGTACACAAGAAGAAATACCTACTATTGCTATATCTTTAAAAACGCAAAACATAAAATTCCTCTTATATTTTAATATTCAATTGCTTAGGACTAAAATGTGATACTACATTAGCAGGGTTTCCAGAAACAATAGTATAGGGTGGAACATCTTTTGTTACTACTGACCCAGCACTTACTATGCTATATTCTCCAACCGTTACCCCAGGAAGAATAATGACACCAACTGCAATCCAAGCTCCTTTTTTAATAACTACTTTTGCTACAAAAGAATCAAGTATATTAGCAAAATGTTGTCTAGGATTGCTATGTGTTAGTACATAATTATAACCTGCTAATCCACAATCATCTTCAAGAATTATATATTCAGGATAAGCATGATCCAAAATGACTTCCATGCCGATCATTACCCTATTTCCAATTGTTACACCTCTATATCTATGTAATTTAATTCTAATTATATTGATTGGACATTTGTATGCTAAAAGTTCACAAATATGATTACGGATTTTTTTAACTGAAAATTTAAGTTTACTTACATTTCGCTTTGAACTTGAGTGTCTCAATTGAGCATTAATAGTTGACATAGGTGTATAATATTCTGTTCTTTTAAATTCCATTTAATGACTATCCTTTTAATTTCGTATTTATAGGAGTTTATTGTATATTATATCCAGCTATTTCTGAAGTTTATGTATGCAATTGACTATTATATTTATATCGTCATCTATGCCTTTAGTAAAATATTTTTTTGTTTTAACCATTTCTTTGCCTGATACTTTGGTAAGGTAAGAATATAGTATCTAATCCACCATTTAAAATAATCATCATTCCATCTTCCTGGATGCACATTTAACATAATCTTATTCGGTAACAGACCTTCCTGTATATGCTTAATCAATTCTTCTGTATTATGAATTTCATAAGAGTATGCGGAATTCACATAATCCCGAATACTATATTTTTCTCCATCCCATCTACTACCGGTATCTGTTAAATACAAAATTTCGTTAAAATTGAAATCTAAATACGGCTCAGCTATCAAACCATAATTATGATAATCATATTTATTCCAAAGGTCCTTGCTATCCCACTTAGATAAAGGGCGACCATGCATTGCAATTGTTGTTACAGGATAATACTTTCTAACAAAGGATAAATTCTCCCTAAATCTTTTTATCGCTTTTTCGTAATTACCTTTAGCAACAGAAAGGTCTTCATAGTGATAACCAATTTCGTGCCCATATCCTATAATTTTCTTAATTATGTTCTCTTGAAAACTTAACCAGGATTTCCTGAAATAATATGTTGATTTAATACCTAATTCATTTTCTAATTCAGCCATTTGTAATGCATTTTTGGGCCAGGAATCAACATCGTGTCTTAATATTACAACCCTGCTGTTGGGTTTTCTAACATAATTTTCTACTGTCTGAAACTCATATCCTGCTTCCCTAAATTCCATTAACAATTCACTATACTTTCTAACTGTAAAATCTCTATCTTTCAAATCACTTTCCTATCTGCGTTATCTGCATAATCTGCGTGCAGTTTTCAGTGTAATCTGTGAGAGATAAAAACACAAAGCATTGTCAATATTGCTCCAAAGAGATTCGCCATCATATCCATCGAATTAAATGTCCTAAAGGGAATAAAAATCTGTAGCAATTCAATCCCCATAGCTGAAACAAGTACAATCCTTCCGAACTTCAAAATTTCATAACTTTCAAACCAACAAACATTCTTTATCTTCCCTAAAACCCATATCCAGCCAAAAACCAGAAATGTTAACGAATGCACCACATAATCTATCCGAAACTGGAAGATTTTATTACTACTCAAACCCCTGTTTGTCTCATTCCCCAAAGGCACAACATTCAAAATCAAAACCATTATCAACCATCCCCAAAATAACCATCTCACTCCATCTGCCATCCTTTTATCTTGCATCATCATTCTATTTTTTTTCTGTGCTCTCAGTGGTTAAATTTTTTCGGTGTCTTCGGTGCTATCGGTGGCTAATATTTTTGTATTATTAATCATTTTTCAATGTTTTCGGTGTTCTAGTTGGCTTCTTCTCTTGTCTCAAACCATTCATCAAGTACTTTTACAATTCTTTTGGCTGTCTTTCCATCCCAATATTTAGGTATTTTCCCCTGTTTTACATTCCCTTCAATAATTTCCCTGGCACTATTAACAATACTTTCCACATTCAAATCAACAAGATGATTGGTACCTTCTGTAATAGTTATCGGTCTTTCCGTATTTTCTCTTAAGGTTAAACAAGGAACCCCAAAATAGGTTGATTCCTCTTGAATACCTCCCGAATCTGTTAGGATAAATTTTGCATTCATCTCTAACTTTAGAAAATCTAAATATCCTAATGGCTCGGTAAAAATAACATCTGAATCGGTATTTAAGAAAGATGATAAACCAAGATCATAAATATTTTTCCTCGTCCTGGGATGCATAGGAAAGATAATCTTTATTTTTCTCCCTATTTTTTCCAAAGAGGTTAGCAACATTTTTAACCCTTCATACTCATCAACATTAGATGGTCTATGCAATGTTACTAAAGCATATTTTTCATTAGGTAACATATTTAATTGGTGAAAAATATTAGAATTTTCAGCTTTTTCTTTATGTGCGACCAGAGAATCAATCATAATATTTCCTACAAAATAAATTTTCTCTGGGTCTATACCCTCTTTCTCCAAATTTTTATTAGCATCCAGCGAAGGTGTTAATAAAATATCGGATATCCTATCTGTTAGAACTCTATTGATTTCTTCAGGCATTCTATCATCATAACTTCTTAGACCCGCTTCAAGATGAGCTACAGGAATATATAATTTCTTGGCAACTAATGCACAGGCAATTGTAGAATTAACATCTCCTGCAACAATAACTAAATCAGGTTTA
>Ga0255342_1006406_pt1 | contig 10732 bp, 17 predicted proteins | sample wastewater_treat_3_FD_192416 | JGI IMG/M metagenome (GOLD analysis project Ga0255342, IMG submission 192416) | Wastewater microbial communities from Lulu Island WWTP, Vancouver, Canada - plant14 | ecosystem: Engineered > WWTP > Wastewater > Unclassified | place: Canada: Vancouver, British...
GCCACCTTCGTTCTTTTGAAAACAACGCGCCCATGGCTCAGCTGGATAGAGCGCCAGACTACGAATCTGGATGCCCCTGGTTCGAATCCAGGTGGGCGCGCCAGTAAAATCAAGGGGTTGCAGATGCTAGTCATTTGTGACCCCTTCGATTTTGTATAGTTTTTGTATAGTTGAGTTTTCATTGATCGTGTCGTCTAATATGTCCACTGCCTTGACCTTATGAGAAGGTGCCAGATGAGCATATCTCAAGGTCATGGTCAGTGTCTTATGCCCTAGCAGCTCTTTGACGGTTGTCAAATCAATTCCGGCCATGACAAGTTGACTTGCAAACGTATGCCGGAGATCGTGGAAGTGAAATCCCCTTATGTTAGCCTTCCTGCATGCGCTAAGAAACGATTTGCGGATGTTGGCGAACCGTTTTGCCTTCTTCTCTTCCTTCCCGTCTTCCTTGACAATGACTTCTTGATAATAAACATAGGGAACATCGATTCTCCGGACAATGCGTTTCAATGTTTCCTTCAAGGTTGCATTTATGGGAATCTCTCTGCGCTCTCCGTTCTTGGTTACGTCCAGAAGGATGAACCCGTTTTTCAAATCAACATTATCCCATTTCAGAGATAGGATTTCTTCTTTTCGCATTCCGGTATTCAGAGCCATGATCACAATCGGCTTTAAGTGACTGGAGCAGGCATTGATAAGAGATTGACACTCCTCTTTATTTAAGTATCTCAAGCGCCTGTTATTCTCTTCTAGCAGTTTGACTCTCCGAACCCGCTTCAATGTATCTTCTTCAACCATATTCCAATCGATTGCTTTTGTGAACATGTGCTTAATGGTTGCCACCAGCCTATTTATTGTCGCTGGTTTGTTGCCCTTTTGCATGCACGCTGTTTGGAATTGTTCAACCATTTTGGTGTCGAATCTGCGCAGTGGATACTGGCCGAATTCATCCACGAGCTGCCTAATCATATATTTTTTTCTGCTGAAACAACGCTGCCGTTCGGCCCATTTAACGTATTCTAATGCCAGTTCCCTGAATGAATGGTTCTTAATCTTGACGATCTCCGGTTGTTTGCCGGATGCTATCTCTGCTTTTCGCTTGTGTAGCTTGATTTCGGCTTCCTTCAATTTATCAGTTCCGGCAGGCTCGAATATCATCTTGCCGTCAAGTCCGGCGTATCGCAGCCACAATAGCTTTCCGCGCTGGTATATGCCCTTCGGATACTTCCTTTTCTCATCCATAAATTATTTCTCCTTTCCTTTTTCGTTCACGTTTCCTTCGATCATGGATAGTAGAATCTGCAAGGTTTTACTCGGCTTCCTTAATCCCTTCTCCAAATAGATAACGTATCTTTCCGTCACTCCGATCATCCGGCCAAAATCCTTTTGGAAAAGATTAAGCCGCTTCCTAAGGTCTCTGATGTTGCCTGATGTCCATTCTTTCGTTTTCATGGCTACAGTATATACATGAACATAGTTCATGTCAAGATGGAATATTGATGATTTTTTTCACTATACATTTCACTATACACTGAACAAAAAGTATAAGCTTTTTCAATACTTTTGGTAGAGGATGTCCGATTAATTATCTGAAGGTCTGTTTCTGTTTTTGGCAATGGAGAAGAAGGAAAGTGGTTTGATGCTGTCATGATTCAACCAGATATCGATATCTGATTTTTTGAATAAGCAATATTTGCCCTTCTTGATATGAGGAATTTCCTGCTTTCGTGTCCTCTGGTAAATCCAGTTCGCATCCACTTTAAGATATGCGGCTAGTCCTGGCACGTTCATTATAGAATCATCCCTGCGCTTCTCGTTCGTCTGAATTGCCGGGAGCAACTTCTGACAAACCCTTTCCACTATCTCATCTATTTCTTCTGTAGATAATATTAGTTCAGCTTTCATGTGGTCGATTCTATCCCATGACTGTCATGCAAGATGAACAGTCAGATTTAAAAGGATGCTTTTTCCAAGGGGCGATAAGGGGGGCCATGCCTTCCTTGACGGGGGTGGGGTCATGGTAGCTATACCCCATGACAGACTTTCGCATATTTTTTTAAGAAAACGTCCATCAATCTTCACCGGCGGTTTCGGTTTGTTCTTTAGGCTCTTGCCCCTTCATCATTATCCTGTCATAAAGTTCCTGCATTTCCGGTGTGACCTTGTGCGTGTTCGGACTAGGGTTTAGCAAGTCCTCTATTCGCCTCAACCGTCTTGATATGGTCCTAGTGGATCGTTCTTTCATTGTCGCCTCCCTTGTCTGCGTGACGTTTGGTTACAATCAACAAAGGTTTGTCGTTGTGGTCGCCCGTAATTAAGCTAACAGCCGCCGACAATGCTTCTTCATTGGCATAAGTAACCCCGTTCCAATGGAAACCGTCTTGGTACTCAACGGCAATCAACATAACATCATCTCTTTGCTTAACGATTTCTTCCAGCCGCTTGATCCTGTTTTTGATAACGTCCTTCATATCTTGCCCCTAAAAGAATGCATTTCCCTGGGAAAAGTTTCCCCCCTGTGTCAGAAAAAACGGGGTTTTCGTTTCCGAATAATCATAACCCCATCTGACCTTTTCGCTCGTTTTTTTCGCTAAACTCTTCTGGCACCGGCATAGGCTTCGGCATCTGAAAAATAACGTGCAGTATTCCTTGTTCCGGCGGTGGTATCTCTTCGCCCTCGTGGAATACCCTGAACACCGGCTTGCCCGCTTTGTCGGCTTCGTTTAGTGCCTGTTCGATCTTATCAAGCCTTGCCTTTGCTTTCATCGGTAGGTTCTCCTTTCCAGAATGATTTTCTCGATGCTTTCAATCCGATCTTCGATTTCCTCTGATTCACGCATCTTCAACGCTATTTCAACGATTGATGTGCTGGCTTTCCGGGCAACTTCCTCATTCTCGCTATTGACTAGGGCAAGCAGCTTATCAACCGCCGCGCCGATCCCCTGCCTTAGCCTCTGCATGGCTTCGGTTATGAGATAGTTCCTCTGCGTGTCTATGGCATCGGCAAAGACCGGATTCTTGATCCAATCGTAATAGGTTGTCGTGCTGATCCCGGCAGCCCGGCAACCGGATTCAATATCCTTTGCGGCAACCAAGTAAGCTATGGCCCGCTTCTGTTTTGTGTTGATTTCCTGCCCGTTTCCAATGATTTCTAACTCATTTTTCATGCTTTTCGTCCTCCGGTGTGGTGATTTTCAGCCTTTCAGCCCTAGCCGCTAACATCCGGTCAATAATCGCCTGCGCTTCCGGTGGTATTTCAGTTACTTTGGGTTTGACGATCTCTTCCAATGCTTCTAATCGGCGCAGTAGTTTATTTTGTTTCATAACTCACCCCTTTGCATGGCCATAATTTGCCATTTTATATTCTTCCTTCATTTTTTCCCGCCTTGTTAAAAAGGTATGTCCACTTCCCGGAAAGGCTTAGCGTCCAAGTCAACCTGGCAAATCCGCCTTACTCTGGAAATGACCGGCTCATCAATCGTGTCAATGATCATTTGCCCGGCCTCTTCTTTGCCAACCTTGACGCCTTCCCGGAAAGACTTAATGTCTATTTCTTCATTCCAGCGGTGCGCGTCGCGCCATATTTCATATAAATCCGGCGCTTTTTCTTTCGCGCAATGCTCACAAACCCGAAACTCGTTTGTGCCTTCAACAAAAAAATCAAATCCGTCATCTTCGACACGCAACCCGCAAAAGTAACAAGCAGCCCCGGTAACGTCCTCATTGTATTTCAACACAATCCGTTTCCCCTGATCCACAAACGCCTTTTTCTGATTTTTCATTTCGTTTCCCCCTTTTAAATTATTGTCCTGTTGTTTCCTTTGCTTTGGTTCGTCCGTTGAAACCGCACCCGGCATTCCCGCAAGATTTCGTTTCGTAATGGTTCCCGCAAGTCAACCTTACGCCAAAGCCATTTAATGTATGAGTCCGGCAGTTCGTCTAATTCGCAGCCGTGATATTTCCCGAAAGGCATTTTCATTAGGTTAGCACCACCTCATATTGCTTTCTCCATTAGATTACAGTTTTCAATGTCGCTCGTCATTTTGTCCGCTCTCGGATGAGATTGAAAGATTGCCTGTTTCCACTTCTCGACTGCATCCACGTAATCCTCAAAGCGCTTTGTCCCGGCCAGAGCCTGGTCGCCAATATCGTCAACATTCTGCAAAAGACGCCGCAGATGGTCATTGTTCACAAAACGCCCCCCGGACAGGTAGGCTTCCACCTCAATGCGTGTTGTAGTCAAAATATAGGCCATCTCAACGGCCATTTCGTAGGTGGCTGGAGCGTGCAGATCGACATCGGTGGATGAGCGTTGTGAGCCATTTGCCTTTTCTGCTTTAGTTTTTAATTTCAACAGTTTGAATAGTGACATATTCACCCTCTTAAAAAATATTTAGACCGTTGTGTAAAAATGCCGTAACTTCCGTAACCATAACCTTAATAATTGATTTTATTGATGGTTTCATCTTTCGTTTCCCGTAACTATTCCGTAACTCGGCAGCGTGTTCCCGTAACTCTAAAAATTCGGTTACGTGAATTGTGCGTCCGGTTACGTGTTGGTTACGTGAAGAATAATTGTTTAATGTGAGTAATATCAATTATTTAACCTTCGGTTACGGGAGTTACGTTTAAATTAAGGTACGTCCCATAGATTTTTATGACACGGTGGAGACTGCCGTTAATTTTAACCGGAGTTGTGCTTTCGTTTTTATATGGGATAAGGATGTCTTTGGCCCGCAGGAGTTTATAAAGGCTTCGCGGTTTAAACGGGAAGTGGTTTCCCTCCTGCATTGAATATCGGCTGATGGCGTGCCATGTCGGAGTGGGAATCAGATAAGTATATTCGTCGTCAAAATAACCGATGACATCTCCGCCGCCTCTAGTTACCCCCTGACGTTGCATATGGTCGAATTGCGCATTATTTGAGAGAACCAGCGCTGAAAGAATGTCGAAAAACTTCTTGACCGGGTCATCTTCGGCAATCCGCTGTGCCTGCCGATCTGTCAGTTTGTTGAAAATATCAAATGCTTCTTTGACGAAGGCTTCTGCTTCGTCTTCAGAATGAATGCCCTTGTCCATCAGCCATTGACCGACAAGTTCCAGCGCGTATAGAAGGAATGCGGTTTGCTCCGGCAGTTTTCGATGTATTCCGTTCCCTGCGGCATCCGCGGCAATTTCCCGCAACTCCCGAAACCGCGATGGAAACCCTGATTGTATCTCCGGGATATTGTCACGAACCCAAAGCAGGAAAGAGGTCATGGCATGCGGCAGCAAGTCCATCTTGTCCTGGATGGTTGTAAGTTTATCTTTGTCGATGTCGCCCGGTTCTATCTCCACAACCAGCGTTCGTGCCTGCGTAGATGGCAATGACACAAGCTCCTCTCCGGTAATTTGCAGAAAGCCCCTCGGTTCATGTCTGCCTTTATCGGATGTGTCGGCATTCAATCGCCCTCTTGCCGTTCGGTTGGCGTAGGCACGAATAGCCCGCTGCGCCAGACTTTCTTTTGCCTGTGCGTCCTGCCGTCTGAAGGATGGATGATAATCGTCAAGAACGTGTAATACGTCTTTCAGAGTAAAACCCTTTTTTTCAATGCTGTTGCCTGTGTCATCAAAGTTGCTCAAACTGGTTATGCTTTGGAAATCTCCAAAATGAGATAGCTGCAAGAGAGTGGTTGTGGTTTTAAAAGTTCCTGTTTGGCCATAGACGTAAGATATGAAGTTCGGCGGCGGATTCAGTAAACTGGTCAGAGGAGACAAGTAAGTGACTGCGAACAGCGGATATGTGATTTCCTTTTTCCCAATTTGCAGAAAAGATAGGGAAGCCTCTATAGCCTCTTTCTCATTCTCCGGTGCCAACGGAAGGCTATAGCGCGCATTTTCACGCGACAGCCTGACATTGACTCCCTCTTTGCCGATTGCGCCGGTTGACGTCAGAAATATCCATTGGCCGTCTGTATAACGCCAGCCTGTATGGGTAAAACAAACAGTCTTCCTCGTTCGGCCACGGGACAGAATCTGGATGGCGTGCCGCATACAGTCCTTATTGTTAGAACCCGGTTCGATGATGGCTTCAGTTCCCCATTTTGTAACCCAGTTCATCGCGCCAAACTGACCGGCAGGAACCTCAATGGCCGGGAAGAATTGCTTGTCTGCATAACCGGCTATTTTGTAAGAATGAGTTACTTCCACGCCGTCATCTTCCCGTGTCTCTTCAGATATGATAGCGGCAAAATTGGCCAGCTTGACCCGATAGCGTCCGTCTTTGGTGTCCTTCCAGCGATAGGTGGAACCGTCGTCGGCAATATAATAAGGTTGCCTGTTGCCATTTCGGGCAATAGCCTCATCTGTGACTTCTGTTTCCGGCAGTGACGCAAAATCTTCGACGCTGTGAGTGTTTAAAAAATCATCCATTCCTGTTTTCATTCTTATTTTCCTTTTCAAGATTTACGATAAATACCCTTGCGCCCCGCAGCTTCAATTTTCCCGCGAGACGATAAACCGCCGCTTGCAGATTTTTTTTGTAACCGTGTTTGTTTGGCGTCAGCCAGTCATCGTCTGGCACGAGCTTGACGATGCGGTTCTTAAAATTAATCAGATTGAAATCATCGATAAGGTCATCTTTAGCTTTGTTCTTCCAGTTCCACAGTCCTGATAGGCCGACACAGAGCAAACCCTCCTGACAGGCACGCAGCGCCTTTTTTTCGCCTTCGGTGATGTAAAGCGTTGCATCAGCATCCTGTAGCTTGTCACGAACGATGTTCGGCGGGATATAGAGCCTGTTTCCGGAATTTTTTACTTGAAGATACTTGCTGCCGGTTGTGCCTTCGAAATAGAAACATCGGTAGCGCGAGAATTGATCATCATATGGAATCCCATACATGGATTCCAGGTTCTGTAGAGAATAACCAAGTTCTTTGCCAATTCTATCCGGCCTGATACTCTCGATTTTAGCCCGCGAGATAGTTTCGTCTGTAAGCCCTGATTTCCTCAAATCTGCTAAATGCTTCGGGTGTGCAATGATAGTCATGATTAACCTCACGCACGTTGCAGAGCAATCATCTGCGCCCGAATTTTTTTCAAATGGGTTATATAATTCAGCAGAGGGAGAGACGGGTTGGAATTAAATTCTCCCAACACTTGGTAGGTGTTTGGTTCATCCGGCAGCAGGAAGATAACACGCCTATCTTCCCTGATCATCCTGATAGGAATCCCTTTTAGATCGGCATATGCAACGGAATAAACATCATGGTAGGCAAGTTCATTTTGCATTTTCAATTCTCCTTTTCGTATTTGGCTTTTTATATTGCGTGATTCATGCCAAATAGATAAAAATTACTGATGATATTGATATAATTATGCAATTGGTTATTTTACTGCTGAGTGTGTTCGGTTGCTTATTGACAAATTAATATAAATAATTATAATAAAAAGTATAATTCATATTAAGGGTACGGAAATGAAAATGAATAGAGAAAATGTAGATGTTTTATGTGAAAAAGTCATCAACGCCATTAAGAAGGATCGTGCATTCAACAAAGAATCTCTCCTGAAGTTTTTAGAAAAAGAAAAATACAAAGAACCTTATGAAGAATTTATCGTAAATTTAATCCCTATTGCCGCAGAGCAAGGGAAGCAGGAACATATTCAACAATTCTTAATTCATCACTGTTTTGAGGATATGGAAAAATATATTGCTAGAACGGATAAGGAAATATTCCCTAGTGCTTTATCTTCCTTTTGTCTTTTGGCGGCAGGAATAACTGATTTAGGTTATAGTATTATTGTCCCTTTCGTTGAGAAAAACTGGCTTCAGCATTTATATTATGATGCTCAAATGGGTGATAACATTCTAATCGTTGGAGAAACAGGCACCGGCAAACAGGCAATGGCCAGAGCGATCCATTTGATGAGTGAAAGACGCAAATTGCCTTTTGAGGAAATCAATTGTGCGGCCATCCCGGAGAATCTTCTTGAGTCTGAATTGTTCGGCCATGCAAAAGGTGCCTTCACTGGAGCCACCGGCAAAAAAACTGGAAAATTAGTACAGGCTGGAAAAGGAACTATTTTTTTGGATGAACTAGGGAAGATGCCTTTGCACCTACAGGCTAAAATATTAAAAGTCATGGATGTGAAATTCATAACTCCAATAGGCAGCACAAAGCGAATACAAATTGAAGGCCGCTTTATTGGAGCTGCTCAACCAGACGATATAAAGAATGGGAAAATCATGCCTGACCTGCTATATCGCTTCGGCAATCCAGATTTTATCCATATGCCGCCTCTTCGTGACCGTATGCCGAAAAATCCGTATTTAGTTATTGACAGTAGTCTTCACAAGGCCAAACAACGGTTGCAGATTTCAGATGAAATAACCTTTGACGATCAATTGGTTGCGGTTCTTCAAAACTACAATTATCCCGGAAATTATCGCGAACTGGAAAATATTCTTCGCTATGGCATTAAAAACATGATGATTGCCGATAGAAAAAAGTTGCTGCCGGAAGATGTGATGCAGGTGATGAAGGATTCGAGCAGTGGCGAAATGTCAATCAACGCGAAAGATATTCAGCTTAAAGATATTATCGAATATGCAAATAATGTTCGCAAGAAGATCATAGAGCAGAAAATTAGAGATATAATAGAAAACGGAAAATCACTTGCAGGAGCATTAAAAAAGGAAGGATTAAGCGATTTAGAATATCAAAATTTCTATAAGAAAATTACTAAATCCACAGGAATAAAATTGCGAGAATTGAAGAATATTCCGGCGGGAATACCTGATTCAGGTTCATCCGGTTGATGCGTACTTTTATCTCATTCACCTACAACTGCGCAATTTCGGTGATGAGATTATGCTGGTGATTACGAATTGAAGCTCACAAGAAAAAGGCAGAGCCATCTGACCCTGCCTTTCGATTTGCTTCAATGCCCGCAGTATTCAAATTCAGCTTTCTCCTAACTCCTGCCAAACCAATCAGACCAAGACCAAGAATATGCGAAAAAAGAAAATCAATCCTGATATGGTATTATGAATTTTTCACCAGTTACATTGTGCATAAACGTCACCATATTTGGTTTTATGTTATGCAATGAATATCCATCCATTTCCATTCCAATCTTACACCACTCATCATTATTATTAAACTGGGCCTCCAATTTCTTTCCAAACTTAATATAGCCTGTATATTTCATTTAACATAGCTGCCGAGGGAGCTGATTTTGGCGCCTCAACCTTCAGAAACTTATAGGCAACGGCACTTAAAATACCGTGGCTATCTTTCTTTCCGGTCAGGGTCGCAAAGCACAGGATATTACACCCAATAAATACTATAATTGTTAGCAGCCCTGCAAAAATTCTTTTCGAGATATGCCGATTTTCTGCGTTACGTTGCGCCTTTTTTGAAAAACATGTAGAATATCGCAAGTCCCACTAAATTCAGAGAGATTAATACAGCCAGATGGGTAATAGATCTATATTCCACACCTGCGCGTGCCATGATCAAACCAGCCATTACGGATGCTATTATGAAAAGAACGTAGAGCAGCAGGGCTTTCCACATATATTGATCCGCCTTTAGAATTAAATGGCCGAGCAATTAAAATATGTATCGTAGCCCGAGAAGAATGTTATGGCTGCTATTAGTCACATTTGTATCATCAATTTTCGGATCTGAAGTTCCAAAATAGCGATACTTGAGATCCAAAGTGACTTTTTCGGTTAAAGCAATGCCAACACCCGCACCTACTTGATACGCAAATACAGTGTCATCATAACTTTTGGTGGTATAATCGCCAATGCCCGTCACTGTTATTTTGCTTAGATCAACTCGTGCAACTCCAATTCCCCCACTTAAATATGGTGTAACTATAGACGGATTTTTTATGTCAAAATATCCGTTAAACAAAAAGGCGAGATTTGAAACATCACCAGATACACCGCCTTCCACTCCAAGAACTTTTACTTTGTCCAAATTGTTTTTTTGGTACATAATTTCAGCTTCGCCCCTAACATAACCATAACCGTATCCGGCAACCGCTCCAAGAGCAAAACCCGGAGAAAATTTGAAAGTCAAAGGTATTCCCGTTGACGGGTCTTTGGCATCTACATCCTTCAGCATAACCAACCCCGCGTTAGCACCCATGTAAAAACCGTCGCCGCTGTGTGAGGCATCCTTTTTTCCAGGTGCAACTTTTGTAGTTCCCCTTAACGCATCCGCAGCCGATTCCTCCTGACCTTCTTTTATGAAAGTTTCAACATCATTAAATTTATAAGTGGAAATTTTGCCATCCTTACCCTCAATAGTCACCTTTTCGACGTTTATCTGAAGAACTTTTCCGTAAATGATACTTCCGTCATTCAATCGTATCCCCTGTATTTTTTCTGTTTGGGCGTAAGAAGTTGCGCTAAACATCAGAACGATTGACAGGATTGCCACTGAAAGGAAAAAACTTTTTAGTTTGCTCATGCTTCGCCTCCTTTGAAAAAGTTATTGATGTTTTTCGGACAGCCCCTGCTGTCAATGTTCACACTTGCATCTAATTTCGGCTCTGCTTCACGACAATAAAAAAACCCGCACTCTTTTTGAGACACGGGGTCTATTTAAGATGAATCACCATTAGGCTATGCCTTTTTTAGATTTAGGGGCTGGTGCTGCTTCGATTATAATTTGTATTCGTCGGCAAAATAACTGCATGTTTGCCGATTGTCAACAATTTTTCAATATTTTATAAG
>Ga0255342_1006408_pt1 | contig 10730 bp, 9 predicted proteins | sample wastewater_treat_3_FD_192416 | JGI IMG/M metagenome (GOLD analysis project Ga0255342, IMG submission 192416) | Wastewater microbial communities from Lulu Island WWTP, Vancouver, Canada - plant14 | ecosystem: Engineered > WWTP > Wastewater > Unclassified | place: Canada: Vancouver, British...
GCGCGCCAGGGTCTTCCAGCGCCCGGACCTGCAGGCAGTCGTCTTTACCACCATCGCCGGAGCCGCCCGGCTTGAGCTTCCCGAGGGTGTCCGCGTCTTTGCCGTGCCGGACCGCTCCGGCGCTGGCGTTGACATTGAAGCGGCGCTGCAGATTCTCCGGGCAGAGTTCGGCGTCGAGCGGCTTGTTTGCGAAGGCGGACCGGCGCTCTTCGGGAACCTGCTCGACCTTGGCCTGCCAGACGAGATCTTCCACACCGTCTCGCCGTTGCTCGCAGGGACGAAGCCGGGGGCCGAAGGCCGCCTTGGACTGACCGGAGGCTTCCACCGGGAGCCCGAGACTGCCCCGCGCTTCGAGCTTGTCAGCGCGCGCGCGGGGATGCGCGACCGCAGCCACCTCTTCCTGCGATATCGCAGGCGCTGAGAGGCCCCCCCGCGGTCAGAAGAGGAAGAGGGGGCCGCGGCGGCAAAGGAATACGCAATCTGGTTGCCGAATGCTGTGACCATGCCCAAACTACTCAAACCGCTGGTGATTTTCGCTGTCGTGCTCGCTCTCGGCATCGCGGGCTGGCGGCAGTTCTCCCAGGACCGGGCCGGGACGGACCTCTTCAGCGGGACAATCGAGGCGAGAGAGTCGCGCATAGGATCGCGGGTCGGCGGGCGCGTGGCGCGTCTGCTCGTGCGGGAGGGCGACACGGTCGCGAAGGGCCAGCGCATCATCGAGTTCGACCCGGGAGAACTGCAAGAGGACCTCGCCGCCGCCGAAGCGGCGGGACGGCAGGCGCGCGAAGCTCTGCGGGAGCTTCAGGCCGGCACGCGCCCCGAGCAGATAGCCCGCCTGGCGGCCGCCGAGCGGCAGGCAAGAAGCCAGCTCCAGAAGCTGCAGAAAGGCAATCGCCCTGAGGAGATTGCAGCCGCCAGGGCCGCCGTTGAGCAGGCCAGAGCGATGCTGCAGAAACTCGAGCGCGGACCCCGTCCGGAGGAGATTCGCCGCGCGCAGTCCGCCGTTGATTCCGCCGCCGCCGACCGCCAGCTCGCGCAGCAGTCGCTGAAGCGGACACAGGACCTCTACAGGGAAGGCGCCATCGCCCTGCAGGCGCGGGACGAAGCCGAACGTCAGGCATCCGTCGCGCTGGCCCGGGAGAAGCAGGCGCGGGAGATGCTCGCGGAGCTGAAGGCGGGCACGCGCGCCGAAGACCTGCGCGCGGCGAAGGAAGCCCTGAACGAAGCGCAGCAGCGCTACCGCCTGGTTCAGAAGGGAGCGCGCAGCGAGGACGTCGCGGCCGCCGAGGCCGGGCTTCAGCAGGCGAAGGCGCTGTTGGCCGAGGGGCGGGCGGGGCCGCGGCCTCAGCAGATTGCACAGTCGAAGGCCGCGGTCGAGCAGGCCGATGCGCGGGCGCGCAGCCTCAAGGTCAGGCTTGCCGAGCGGGCGGTCCATGCTCCGCGCGCCGGCCGGATTCAGATTCTGAGCTGCGAGGTGGGCGACATGGTCACCGCCGGGCAGCCGGTCGCCTCTCTCATTGACCCCGCGGACCTCTTCGTCAGGTTCTATATTCCGGCCAGCAGGCTGCGCCTGCTTGGCGTTGGGGATACGGTTCAGCTCGTCACCGACGACGGCAGGCAGATGTCGGGCACGGTTGAGCAGATTCCCGATCGGGGCGAGTTCACTCCGCGCAACCGCCAGACAAAGGAAGACCGCGATCTCGAAGTTTTCGCCGTGAAGGTACGGATTTCCAACCCGGACGGGCAGTTGCGGGCGGGAATGTCCGCGAACATGCGGGCAGCGCGGTGAGCCAGGAACCCGCCATCCGGTGCGAGCATCTGACACGGCGTTTCGGCAAGCTGACCGCCGTGGACGATGTCTCGTTCGAGGTCCCGGACTCCAGCATTTTCGGCTTCCTGGGCCCGAACGGCAGCGGCAAGTCCACGGTCATCCGCATGCTGTGCGGGCTGCTGGCGCCCACGTCGGGCGGCGCGACGCTCGGGGGCATTGACGTCGTGCGCAATCCCGACCAGGTCAAGCCCCGCATCGGCTACATGTCGCAGCAGTTCAGCCTCTACCGCGACCTGACCGTTGACGAGAATCTGGGATTCTACGGCTCGGTCTACGGGCTGTCACGAGATGCCCTGCGGCGGCGAAGACAGACGGTCAAGCAGATTGTGGGCATTACCGGGCAGGAGTCGCGGCGCGCGGGGACGCTGTCGGGGGGCTGGAGGCAGCGGCTCGCGCTCGCCTGCGCGCTCATTCACGAGCCGGAGATTGTGTTTCTCGACGAGCCGACGGCGGGCATTGACCCGGTGGCGCGGCGGAGCCTCTGGGACCTGCTCTTCGACTTGAGCGCGCAGGGCACCACGCTGTTTGTCACAACGCACTACATGGACGAGGCCGAGCGCTGCACGCACATCGGCTATATCTACCTTGCCCGGCTTATCGCCCTCGGGCGCCCGGCGGACCTTAAGAAAAGGCAGGACGTAACCCCGCCGGGCACGGTGCGGCTCGAGCTGGTTACCGATCAGGCCCCGGCCGCCCTGCGCGTGCTGAAGGGGCTGCCGGGCATTCTTTCGGCGACGTTTTTCGGGGAGGCCCTGCACTTGCTGGCCAGAGAATCGCTCGGTCCGGACGCCATCGAAAGTGCGCTGAACGCGGCCGGGCTGACCGTCGCCAGCGTGCGCGAGATGAGCCCGAACCTCGAAGACGTCTTTGTGAGCCTGACGCAGGGACTGGAGCAGATCGGACGTGCTTAGGGGACTGCGCGCGGTAGCCGCGAAAGAGATTATCCACGTGCGGCGCGACCCGGCGGCGCTCGCAATCTCCATCCTGCTCCCGATAGTGCAGCTCACGATCTTCGGGTACGCGCTGGACACCGATGTGAAGCACATCCGCACGGCCGTCTATGACCTGGACCACCGCCCCGCCAGCCAGCAGTTCATACAGCGTCTCGAGGCAACCCGCTACTACAAAGTCGTCGAGCGCGTCGACTCCGACCAGGCGCTGCGCCAGGCTATCGTCGCGGGCCGCGCCAAGGTGGGCGTCAAGCTGCCGCCCGACTACAGCGAGAAGCTCCTGCGGGGCGAGAGCGCACAGGTTCTCGTGCTCGTGGACGGCTCGGATTCGCAGGTTGCCTTCAAGGCCCAGACGACGGCCGTGTTTCTGGCAACCAACATGGCGATTGAGAAGCTCAGCGCCCGCGGAGACGTCAGCATCCCGATAGACGTCCGGCCGCGCGTCCTTTTCAACCCTGACATGAAAAGCGCGAACTTCTTCGTGCCGGGCCTTGTGGGCCTCATCCTGCAAATTGTGACGACAATGCTCACCGCGCTGTCTATCGTGCGGGAGAAAGAGCAGGGCACGCTGGAGCAGCTTCTCGTGACGCCGGTGGACAAGCTGGCGCTCATGCTCGGCAAGCTGGCGCCCTACGCCGCGCTGGGGCTGTTCGAGACGGCGCTTGTCGTGTTTCTGATGTGGAGCGTGTTCGGGGTGGGCATCAACGGGAGCCTGCTGCTGCTGGCGGCGCTGACGCCGATCTTCCTGTTCGCCGGACTGGGCCTCGGGCTGATGATCTCCACGTTCGCGCAGACGCAGGCGCAGGCGTTCCAGGCATCGTTTCTGATCATGCTCCCTTCCGTGCTGCTGTCCGGCTTCGTCTTTCCGCGGGAGTCCATGCCCGAACTGATCTACCCGCTGACGACAGTCATTCCGGTAACCTATTTTCTCGAGATTCTGCGCGGCATCATTCTGAGGGGGGCCGGGTGGCCGGAGTTGTGGAGGCCGGCGATGATCCTTCTTCTGCTGGGAACGGGAATCATGACCATCGCCGTGGCCCGATTCCAGAAGCGTCTGGGCTAGAGCGGGCCGGGCCAGACGGGTGCGCCCCGCCCGGTTTGACAGCACGAGGGGCGATTGGGTAGCATTAGCTCAACTATGGAATGCCCACGCGTTCGTTTAACAACGAAGTCAAACAACGGAAAGCGCTCTTCCGCCTCAGCATCCGCCCCGGCGCTTGGCCAGAGGGCCACCAGGCAGCGCAAGCTCATCTACGACATCCTCAGATCCACCGAAGATCACCTGGACGCGGAGAGCCTGTACAGGAAGGCGCGGGACATTGACTCCCGGGTCAGTCTTTCGACTGTCTATCGGACTATCGCTCTGCTGAAGGAATCGGACCTGGTTGACGAGCTCGTCTTCGAGGACGACCGCCGCTGCTACGAGTTCCGCAAAGAGGGGGGACACCATCACATCCGCTGTCTTTCCTGCGGAGAGATCATTGAGTTCGAGTGCGACTGCCTCGAGAAGATGCGGGCGCGGCTCAAGCAGGAACTGGGATTCGAGGTGGAGGCGCTGAAGATTGATATCTCGGGGTACTGCCGGAAGTGCAGCGCGTCCCGGTAGCAGGCCGGACGGCCTCTGATGAACCTGCCCGCACTCACTGACAACCTCCCGCTTGTCATCGGCGCGGCCGTGGCCGCGCTGGTGCTCTTTGGCGGCTGGCTGGATATGGCCTATCTGGGGCTGGCCGTGCGGGCGTGGGGTTTCGGCTCTCCCCGGGTATTGCCCGCGCGTGCAACGAAGACGCTTCTGCGGCGCCGCTTCGGCAAGACCGGACCGCTCATCGGATGGCTGTTCTCACCTTACGAGGTGATCGTCACCGAAAGCCGCCTGATTGTGAACTTCCGCAACGCGTTCAACCGGCTGGATATTCCGATTGAGAGTATCCGGGCGCTCACGGTCCGTCGGCGGCCGTGGCCGATGCTGGACGACATGCTGATCGGCTACAGCGCAACGGGCACGCCCAAGCAGTTTCTGCTATCGGACAACGCAAAGCCCGTCATCAAGGCGCTCAGGGAAGCGGGCGCCAGCTTCGAGCTGCTCTAGGCGGCGTTACTCGACGAAAAGCGTCTCGATGCCCGGCGGCAGCTTCGCGGCGAGACGCATTGCGAAGTGCTTCATCCCGAAAGTCTCCGGGGCATCGTGGGTTGCGTCAATGACTGCCAGCCCCAGCCCCTCGGCCAGCACGAACTGGTGGCGGCGGACGTCGCCGGTGATGTAGGCATCCGCGCCGAGAGAGGCGGCGCGCTGAACGAGTTCCCCGCCCGCTCCCCCGCACACCGCCACCCTCTTCACCATCCGTCCGGCATCGCCGCCGCAGCGCAGGGGCAGATCACCGAGAACGTTCAACACGCGCTGCTGAAGCGCGGCGAACGTGACCGGCTCGCTCAGATCGCCGATCCTGCCGATGCCGCGGACCGCACCGCTCAAGGACGCCGGAGGGGTCTCGACGGGATAGACGTCGAACGCCGGTTCTTCGTACGGGTGCTCCCGGAGCATGGCGGCAATCGCGGCGGCGGTGAGGCGCCGCGGCACGAGCGCCTCGATGCGCCATTCGTCCACGTCCTCGAGCCGGTTCACCTCGCCGATGTGCGGGGAGGCTCCCTCGACGGGCAGAAACGAACCCGTGCCGCGGCTTCGGAACGAACAGTGCGTGTAGTTGCCGAGAGCGCCCGCGCCCGCGTCTCCGAGGGCCGCGCGAACAGCGTCCGCGGCTTCATCGGGGACGAACACGACGATTTTGCAGAACTTTTCGGCGGGGGATGGATCGAGGGCTGATGTGTTGCAGATGCCGAGCGCGCTTGCGAGCGCGTCGTTCATGCCGTCCGGAGCGGCGTCCCAGTTCGTGTGCAGAGCGTACACGGCGATGCGCGAACGCACCGCCTCGGCCAGCAACCTGCCCTGCGGGGATGTCTCAGCTACGGTCGCAAGTGGGGTATAGATGACGGGATGATGAGTGAGAACGGCCTGCGCGCCCAGACGCTGGACTTCCTGCAGCACGCGCATCGTGAGGTCGAGGCAGACGGCGACCTTCGACACCGCTTGAGCGGGGTCGCCGGCGTGAAGCCCGATGGGGTCCCTCTCCATTGCGAGCCGGGGAGGGGCGATATCGTCGGCAATCCTGATAATCTCGGCTAAAGTCATCTCTGCGCCTTTCTTTCTCACGGACGGTTTCGCGCGAGCCGTCCCGCATCCTGAGACACTATTGTATAAAGAATCCGGCCCGGGCGCACGGCCGGAGGCCCTTCGTGTTCGTTGTGGCGGGGCACGAGGAGCGGCCGGGCGAGATCTTCGGTGGGCTGGGCCCTAACGGCTCGGGCAAATCCGCGCTCATCCGCGTCATCCCGACGATTGTTCTCCCGGATGAAGGACAGGTGGCCGTGTTCGCGCAGGGCGAGCGTTACTGCAAGCGGACGGGGCGGCTGAAGCGCAGCGGCTAAACAAGGGCAAAGATATGCGCCCCGCATTGCGATATTCCCGTTTACAGAGGGAATTCGGGGTGATAGAATGCCACTGAAAGGGGTCTGGTGTGTCCAGAGCTCCCGGGCAGGCGACGGAAACTGAGCGCCGTCCGGGGCCGGGCTGCCGGCGGATCCCGCGCGGCCGTGCGCAGGCCGCGCTCCCGCCGCCGGGGCTGCGGACACGCTTTTCATGCCAACAACAGAAAACGTACCCCCGTCAGTGGAACGGCTCCTCCGTGCCATCGGGAAAAGCCCGGATTCCATTCGGGTGGCAACCTCCACGGATATCACGCGAGACGGACGATTCGGCGAACGATGGCTGGTCGGGCTGGATGACAGGATTCTTGTCCTCGATCCCGCCCCGTCTCAGGCCTCCATACTCGTTGAGGTTCCCTACACCGAGATCACCGAGGTAACCGCGGATCCGCTTGTGGGCGGCGGCGTCCTCAACGTCGCGAGCGACGGCCAGAAGATCAGCCTGCTTCACTACTCCAACACCCTCTCCGCCAAGTTCTCGCGCGTTGCCCGCACACTGCAGGCCATCGCGAACAACGAGGAAGAGCCGGAAGAGGACGAAGAGCAGGAAGGCTCGTCCTGCCCGTCGTGCGGACGCGCGCTTCCCCGGTACAGTAAGGTCTGCCCGCACTGCCTGGACAAGGGCAAGGTGCTGCGCAGGCTGTTCCGCTATCTGCTGCCCTACAAGCTGAAGGCGGCCGAGACCAGCCTGCTGATGCTCCTCGGCACCGCCATCAGCTTTGCCCCGGTGTGGCTTGGGGGCGAGATGGTGGACCGGGTGTTCGCTCCGCCGCAGGGCGCGGATCTTTCGCGCGGCCAGCGGGTGACCGCTCTGCTTTTCATCGTTGCGGGCCTGCTCGCGGTGCGGATTGTTTCGTGGGCGATTGCTGTTGCAAGGCAGCAGATCACGGCGTGGCTGGGCGGGCGCATAACGCTGGACGTGCGGATGCAGGTGTACGGCGCGCTGCAGCGGCTTTCGCTGGCTTACTTCGACAAGCGCCAGACCGGCGCGGTCATGAGCCGCGTCACCCAGGACACGAGCGCGCTGCAGGGGTTCCTGGTTTCGAGCGCGCAGTACTTCATCGTCTATGTTCTGCAGCTGATCGGCATCTGCATCATCCTGTTTGTCGTCAACTGGAAGCTGGCGCTGATCGCGCTTTCTCCGGCGCCGCTTGTCTCGCTGCTCACGCTGCTTTTCTCGCGCCGTCTCCGGTTCGTCTATACGCGGTTCTGGACGTCGTGGAGCCGGTTGACGGCGGCGCTCAGCGACTCGCTGTCGGGCATCCGGGTTGTGCGCGCGTTCGCGCAGGAGCACAGGGAGATCCGGCGGTTCGAGGAGCGCAGCGTCGGGCTGTTCGAGAGCGAGTACTCGGCATCGAGGCTTGTGGCCGTGCTGTTCCCGACGCTGACGCTTCTGATCGAGCTGGGGCTGTACCCCGTCTGGATCGTCGGCGGGATGATGGTGGTGAACACGCAGATTACGTACGGCGTGCTGTTCAAGTTCACGGGCTATCTCGGGATGTTCTACGGGCCGCTTCAGTGGCTGACGAACCTGGCGGACACCGTGCCGAGGTCGCTGACGGCGGCGGAGCGGGTGTTCGAGGTGCTGGACACCGAGCCGGACGTGGCAGACACCGAGCAGGCCGTGCGCCTGCCGCGGATAGAAGGCGACATCGAGATCAGCAACGTGACGTTCGGGTACGACCGCAACAAGCCTGTGCTGAAGGATGTGAGCCTTCGTGTGCGCCCCGGCGAGATGATCGGGCTGGTGGGCAAGACGGGCGCGGGCAAGAGCACGTTCATCAACCTGGTCTGCCGCTTCTACGACCCGCAGATCGGGCAGGTGAAGGTGGACGGGCACGACATCCGGACGGTGAGCCTGCAGGACCTGCGCAGCCAGACGGGCGTCGTGCTTCAGGAGGCGTTTCTGTTCAGCGGGACGATTGCCGAGAACATCGCCTACGGCAAGCCGCACGCCACGCCGGAAGAGATCATGCGCGCCGCCAAAGCCGCAAACGCCCACGACTTCATTATGAAGTTCCCGGACGGCTTCGATACGCAGGTGGGCGAGCGCGGCGGGCGGCTGTCGGGAGGAGAACGCCAGCGGATCTCGATTGCGCGCGCCATCCTTCACAACCCCCGCGTGCTGATCTTCGACGAGGCGACGAGCGCTGTGGACACGGAGACGGAGAAGCAGATTCAGGAAGCGATCGAGCGCCTTGTCGAAAACCGCACGACCTTCGCCATCGCTCACCGTCTCTCGACACTGCGGAACGCGGACAGGATTGTGGTCATTGACGAAGGGCGCATCGCGGAGGTCGGCACGCATGACGAGCTGATCGCCAAAGAGGGCGCGTACTGGCGGCTGGTGCAGATGCAAACCGAGCTGTCACGGAACAAGGTTGGAGAGTAGGCGTCACAAATGCCCGAAGTAGAGACAAAAGACGGACGGCGGCTGGAGGTCAAGATTGACCTCGACCTGCACTTCCTGGACCCGCAGACCCTGCGGGTGCGCAAGGCGGGAGACGAGATGACGCTTACGGTTGGCGACAGGTCGTATCTTCAGGTTGAGGCCCGCCGCGCGTTCCCGCTGACCCGCAAGAACCAGTACATCACGTTCTTCGATATGGACGAGCACGAGATAGGCATGCTGCCCGACATCCGAGTGCTGCCCATCGAGAAGCGCGAGATCATCGAAGCCGAGCTGAACGCGCGTTACTTCACGGCGCGGATTCGGCGGGTGATCTCGTGCAAAGAGGAGTTCGGGCTGTTCCGCCTCGACGTGGACACCGACAAAGGCCGGCGCGAATTCCACCTCCGCAACCTGCGCGACAACGTGCTGCGCATGCAGCCGAACCGGATCGTGCTGAGCGACATCCACGGCAACCGGTTCGAGATCCGGGACGTTTCGCGTCTGGACGCGCGCAGCCTCGCGACAATAGCGAAGATAATCTAGTCCGGGCTGGACGCATCGTGGCGGACACGCCGGCCAACTAAGGAGACAAAGTGCAGGTATCGAACATCACAGCTTCCATCCTCGACGTCGCCTGCGACGTCCTCATCGTCAACCTCTTTGAAGGGGTGACATGCCCCGGCGGCGCTACCGGCGCCGTGGACAGGGCGCTCGGCGGCCAGATCAGCGAGATCATCGAGCGCGAGGGCTTCGAGGGCAAGCTCGGGCAGGTCATGACAGTCCGGACCGGGGGCGCAATCCCCGCGCGCGCGGTGGTCGTGGCGGGGCTGGGCAAGGCGGAGAAGTTCGACAGGGGCGCCGTCCGCAAGGCTTCGGCCGCCGCGGCCCGCAGGGCGGCCGAAATGAAGGCTTCAAAGGTTGCGACGATTCTGCACGGCGCGGGGATTGGCGGGATGCCGGCGCGCCAGAGCGCACAGGCGACGGTTGAGGGCGCCATCATCGGGACGTACAGGTTTGTCGCCTACAAGAGCGAACCGGACGGGCACGACATCGCGGAGTTGGTCATCGTTGACAACGACGCTTCGAAGTTCGCGGACGCCGAAGCCGGCGCGGCGCGCGGGCGAATCGCGGCGGAGGCCGTCAACCGCGCGAGAGACCTCATCAACTCCCCCGCTAACGAGGTGACTCCGTCCTGTCTGGCCGACTATGCGCGCCGCCTCGCGTCGGAAGCGGGGCTGGATGTGACCGTGCTGGAACGCGAAGACATCGAGAAACTCGGGATGGGGGCGTTCGCTTCGGTCGCGAAGGGCTCCGCGCAGCCTCCGAAGTTCATCGTTCTCACCTACACCCCGCCCGCACCCTCAGACAGGACGTGCGCCATCGTGGGCAAGGGCATCACGTTCGACTCGGGCGGGCTCTCTCTGAAGGACGGCAGCTCGATGGCGACTATGAAGGACGACATGTCGGGCGCGGCGGCGGTGCTGACAGCCATGGGCGCCATCGCAGAGATTCGCCCACCCGTCAAGGTGATGGCGATCGTCGCCGCCACCGAGAACATGCCCGGCGGGCGCGCCACCCGTCCCGGAGACATCGTGCGCGCGATGAACGGAAAGACGATCGAGGTCGAGAACACGGACGCGGAAGGCCGCCTGACGCTGGCCGACGCGGTCTCATACGCCGTGAGGGAAGGCGCGGACGAGATCGTGGATCTGGCAACGCTGACGGGGGCGTGCGTGGTGGCGCTGGGACGGGGGATGAGCGGGCTGTTCTGCAGCGACACGTCGCTCGAAAGCAGGCTCATCGAGTGCGGGAAGGCGTCCGGCGACCTGCTCTGGCCGCTGCCGCTCTTCGACGACTACTTCGAGAACATCAAGAGCGACGTCGCGGACATGAAGAACACGGGCGGGCGCGAGGGATCCGCGATTGCCGGAGCGCTGCTGATCCGTGAGTTCGCGGCGGGAAAACCGTGGGCGCACCTCGACATCGCCGGTCCCGCGTATCTCGATAAGGACAACGG
>Ga0255342_1006412_pt1 | contig 10721 bp, 13 predicted proteins | sample wastewater_treat_3_FD_192416 | JGI IMG/M metagenome (GOLD analysis project Ga0255342, IMG submission 192416) | Wastewater microbial communities from Lulu Island WWTP, Vancouver, Canada - plant14 | ecosystem: Engineered > WWTP > Wastewater > Unclassified | place: Canada: Vancouver, British...
GATGCCGTCATGACGGGGTTTTTCAGGACCAGGCTGCCGATCTTCACTTCGGTGAGGGGTCTCAACAACGCAATCCCCTTTTTTTCTTCCTTCTTCCTGCACGCGCGCCCGGGCCGCAGGATACAGGCTGCAGGCAAAAAACCAGGCGGTTTTCCGCCCTTCGCTCTTCGCTTTAGCCCTTCGCCTTTGGCCTTTAGCCTTCGCCCTTTGCCTTCCTCGTCATCGCCACAGGATGTCGCGCAGATCGAAGACCGGGCCGTCCGTACAGACCTGTCGGTACTCCGGTCCCCCGGGCCCTCGCACCTCGATGGTGCAGCCGAGACACGCGCCCATGCCGCAGGCCATGCGCTCCTCCATGAGCACCTGGCAGGGCATGGAGCGATCCGCGACGATCTCGCCCATGCGCCTCAGCATCGGGTAGGGACCGCAGGCGAAGACCCCCGTCCTGGCCGTGTCAAACGACCCCATTTCATTCCGGAACAGCTCGGTCACGGGCCCCCTGTGGCCGGCGCTCCCGTCATCCGTGCTGACGCGGACCTCGGCGCCGAAGGCCCTCACGCGGTCCACGCCGAGCAGCGTCGCCGCATCCCGGGCCCCGATGTAGGCGACGACCCGCACCCTGTCCTTCGCCGGGCCGGCCGTCAGCCGTTCGGCCAGAAAAACGAGGGGCGCAATCCCGATGCCTCCCGCCACGAGAACGGCCGTATCCATCCCGGGAAAGCAGGTGAACCGGTTCCCGAGCGGGCCCAGGACCTCGAGGCGGTCCCCCTCGCAATGCGTCGAGATGGCCTTCGTCCCCCGTCCCGCTGCACGGTACAGGATCTCGATCCGTGCCCCGCGCGCATGGCCGGAGAGGCTGTAGATCCCGAGCGGCCGGCCCAGGAAGGGCATCCCGCGGCCCTCGGGACGAAGCATCACGAACTGCCCCGGCAGGGCATCCCGGAAGACAGGGCTGACGGCAAGCGCCATGAGGTAGTGGCAGGGAGCCACCTCCGCGTTCGAAAGGATTTCGGCTGTCAAGTCTTCCCTGGTAACCATCGTCTGTCCGGTCACGGTCTTCCCCGTCCGCTCCCTGCCGTGCCTGCCCGGCTTCTTTCACGCCTCCGGCTCTCCGCGAGCGGCTCCGATGCTCAGAGTTCCAGGGCCATGATCAGGGCGTCCTCGTTGCTGTCCGAGTAATACCCCGGGCGGACGCCCCGAAACTCGAAACCGAGCTTCCCGTATAACGCCCTGGCTGCCTCGTTGGACCGCCTGACCTCGAGGCTGCAGACCCGCATCCCGCACTGACGGGCAAGATTCAGCGCCCCTTCGACCAGGCGTCCCGCAATCCCGCGGTTGCGCCTGTCCTTCCTCACGGCGATGTTCGTGATGTGGACCTCGTCTGCAACGAACCAGCAGATGATGTAGCCTGCCAGCCTCTTTTCCCCCGCTTCCGGACACCGGGCCGCAAGGCAGCGGGCAAGGGGGAAGTTCAGGTCCTGCCGGAACATGCCGGGGGACCACGGGGCTGCGAAGGAGGTCCGTTCGATCCGCATGACCTCGTCGAGATCCCCCTCCGTCAGCTGCCCGATCTCGATGTCCCCTGCCTTTTCCACGCCGACTGCCATGCCTCGAGCGTCTCGCATCCGCATACCCCATGGATGCACCCGTTCCGCCGGGTGCGGGCCGTGCAGACTTGTTTCACAGCCGGTGTTTAAAGGAATTCCGAGGCAAGCGCAAGCAGTAAAAACACGCCGCAAAAGACGGGAACGGCCCCCCGCAGTTTGACCGTGTTGAGAGCCACGCCCATCCCGATAAGCGGCAGCAGGAAATAGGCGAGCGCCAGGACCTGGAGCGCCGTTTGCGGCAGGGCGGCGTAGATGAGCCGGAGCAGCGGGACCCCGCAGAGCATCGCCGCCCCCAGGCAGAGAAGGGACGCCGCGAAGTAGCCCGCAAGCGCCGAGAGGTGTCGGCGCGAGAGCCTCGCCGGGTCGCCCGCCTCTGCATCCTCCAGAGCCCGGCCCAGCCATCTCTCGTTCCATTGACGGAGGAGGATCTCCATTCTCTGCCCGAGCCAGGCGGCGGGGGCAAACAGGAGGACAGCCAGAGCAATCAACTCGCGCGGGGGACCCGTCTCGAAGGGGGCTGCCAAGACGGCCCCGGCCGTTGCAAGGATCGCCACGAAGGTGTCGTGCGGGGGCACATAGGACCCGACCGGGATACGGTCGATCCAGAGCAGCTCCAGGAGGGCCCCCGTGACGAGCCCCGTGAGCATGTCTCCAAGGATCAGGCCCATCAGCGGACCGGCCACGACGGGCCTGGAAATCATGATCTGAACGGCGACCCTGTCGAGGCAGATCAATGCGCCCACCCCTGCCGTGACGGCTGTCTCGATCAGCATGCTCGCTCCCCCGGACCACGCGGCCCGGTCCTCGAGTCCCGCGAAGTCAGCGCCCCTTCTCCCTGCCGAGGGCGAGAAGCGCGCGAACGTCCGGCGGCTTGTCGCTCGGCACGGATCTCAACTCCACCGTCACGCCCGATTCGAGCAACGTTCGGATATGGGCAATGTCTGTGGCGGCCAGGGAGACGGACGGGGAACACCGAAGCGTGCAGTCGTCGCTGTAGAGGTTGCCGATGTTGAGCGACTGAAAGCGAAACCCGTCTTCGAAGGCCCGCATGACGTCGTTCAACCCGCTGAAGAGGACAATGGTTCTCCTGTCATCGTTCTGGCGGGCGATGTCGCTGAGGCCGAACTCCTCCACCCCGTAGACCAGGACTTCCACTTCACGCGGCACAGCCATGCGGATGACGGTCTCGCGGAAAAAGCTGCCGGCCACTTCGTCGTTGACGACAATGATCCGTGTCGCCCTGAGGAACGGAAGCCACGTCTCGATGATCTGCCCATGAACCAGGCGGTTATCGACTCTGACGAGGGAGAAATCCATCGGGCGTCCACAACTCACGCGAGGGGGGCAAAAAAGCCGGCTGCCCTCCGGGGGGCGGGCGCCCGGCCCTGTTTCAACTGTCGCCTACCTTCTTCTTGAGAACCTCGCTTGCCAGGTAGATGTTCTTCTTGCCGTAGTCCCGGATCTCGGCGGCGAACTTCGAAAGATCGTCTTCCTTCTCCCTCACGTCGGGAACCTTGAGGAGCATGGGCAGATTGACCCCCGTGACGACCTCGACCCTGCCTTCCTTCAGGAAGGCCAGGGATACGTTCGAGGGGGTCCCGCCGAAGAGATCCGTCAGGACGAGCACGCCGGAGCCCGAGTCCACCTTCCGGATGGCCGTCGTGATTTCCTTTCTCAGGTCATCGAGCCCCCTGGTGGCGTCCACGGAGACGCAGAGGGTCCCTTCCAGGCTTCCCTTGATCAGTTCCGCCACCTTGACCAGCTCGTTCCCGAGATTGCCGTGCGTGATGACCAGGACCCCGATCATGTCTCACTCTCCCGATCCTGAATGGGGACTGTCCACGCGCCCTGAATGGCCTTCGACAGCCCGTTTCGCGATGGGTAACGCTAATGCATTCACCATGAATTGTCAAGACGATTCGGGCCGATAGCCATGGAGCCAGACGGGGTTTCGACAGCGTCTCAAGCGCCGCATCGCCCGGTCTCTCCCTTTACCCTGCACGGCACGCGCCCCTCCGGATTGCAGAGGGAGAGACCCGCCACGATGACGACAATCAAGCGGACCTGTCCCTGATGCGGGCATGGGGACGGGCAGCCCCGAATTCCCGCGCCCGCGAAGGAAAAATGAACGTCAAAAAGGCAGACAGCCGAGCGGGCGACACTGCCCTCCGGCGCGGCCCGGACCGTGAAAGCGGTGGCGCGAATATCATAACCGATTGAAATAATGCCGCTATTCCCTGTGACGCCAAAGCGTGCATTCCGGTAATTCCTCTTTTGCCGCACTGACTTACCTGAAAGGCCAACACATTTATCCACAGATACTTCACAGTGCTTGTGAATTGCCTCGGGTTTATGAATTCTTTCATATATTCAAATACATAAACAGCTGTCATCCCGTCAAAAAAATGTCGAAACGCCAAGCCCTTTTTGCAACGTTTGCAACATTTACTCCGCCCGGGTTCGTCGCGAAAGGGCTTTGCTCATCGTCCGTGCGGCATCCGTCTCGCATTGCGAAAGCGACCCCGTCGCCGTCGGCGGGGAGGCCGGCAGCCGACCGCCATGAATCGGAAAAATAGGAGAAAAACAACTCCTTTGGCGTTGACAAAATAAAAAGGGGCATTAGTATAGGAACAATTCTTCACCGCAGGAGACCGCAGCGCGCATGTACAAGTGCAAGAAGAAGGCGATCCTCATCACCGATCCCTGCCAGGATACGGTCTGCGAATGGTGGCTCAAAAACGAAATGTTCTGCAACTGCACATGGGTTGCCTGCAACTACGGGCCCTTCACGCTCGAGGAAGTCGGCGAGATGATGGGGGTAACCCGTGAGCGTATCCGCCAGATCGAGGCGAAGGCCCTTCGGAAACTGCAGCACAAGAAGCGAAGGGACCAGCTCAAGGATTTCGCATCGCCCGACTATGACAAGGATTACCGCTGAAGGAAGGCCAGGACGGCAAACGGCGGGGTCGCATCACTTCTTTTTTTTCTGCTTCAACTCCTCGAGAAAACGGCGCATGCATTCCTTTCGCTCTGCGCGCGAGTACAGCAGGGCGGACATCTCGAACTCGTATCCCAGGGCGGAACTCTTGTCGAGGAAGGGCGCCACTTCCGAGATCCGCTTCACCGCCTCGACGGCCCTGGGCGGCCTTGCCGCAAGCTCTCTGGCCATGACCCGGGCCTCCTCCATGAATCGATCCGGGGGGGCCACCTTGTTGACCAGCCCGATCCGCAGGGCCTCTATGGCCCCGATCGGCTCCCCGAGCATCGTGATCTCCTTGGCCTTGGCCGTTCCGACAAGGCGGTTGATCGGGTTGAACAGGGGGTTCAGGCCGAACTTCAGCTCCGGGTGACCGAAGATCGCGCTTTCAGAGGCAACGATGAGATCGCAGACGGTTGCCAGGTTGAAGCCGCCCCCCAGGGCGATCCCTCCCACGGCCGCAATGACCGGCTTGCGGAAGGCGAAGATCTTCTGCAGGTAGCTCGCGATGAGGCCGAAGTAATCGTCGATCTCCTCGTCGCCGAGCGCCGCCATTTCCTTGAGGTCCATCCCGGCCGAGAAGAAGTAGTCGCCTCCCGTGAGGATGACGGCGCGGACGGCATCGTCGGGTTCGAGGACCGAGAAGCAATCGACCAGCTCGGTTTTCATCTCCCGGGAAAGGGCGTTCATCTCGTGCGGGCGATTGAGCACGACGACGGCATAGCCGTCCTCCCTCGTGACACGGATGGTCTTGTAGTCCATAACCGGTTGACCTTGAAGACAGGCATGGTTTGTGTTGGCGGCTTGAGCGGATATCTCCACTTGATCGGGCGAACGTCCGGTCAAGCGGGCAGGGCAGCTGAAACGAACGGGGGGCCTTTCACCGATACCCTATTCTTTTCTGTCGACCCGCTCCTTGAGGTCCTTCCCCACCTTGAAGAAGGGAAAACGCCTCGGCGGGACGTCCACGGAAGCGCCCGTCATGGGGTTTCGCCCGCGCCGCGGGTCCCTCTTGCGGACCGTGAAGTTGCCGAACCCCCGAATCTCGATGCGCTCGTCCTTCTTCATGGCCTGGACCATCGATTCGAACACGATCTCGACGGCATGCGCCACATCCTTGCGCGGATACTCCGTGAGCAGCCCCTGAATCCTCGCGATCAAATCCCTCTTTGTCATGGAAGCGTCACCTTCCCCGGCCCGTATAAATGTAGCTCAGGCCCGGTCCCGTCTCCGCCACCGTCTCTTCCATCTCCCGCTTGAGGACCGAAACCGCCTCTTCCATCACGTAACGCCAGACCGAGCGCTTTTCCTCCCTGGGGAAGTACAGCTCCGGCTTGCCTTCCAGCTGCGCCAGCTTTGCCGCGATCTCCGCGGCATGATCCAGGTCGCCGAGTTCGTCGACGAGCCTTAATTTCAGCGCCTGACGGCCCGTGAAGACCCGGCCGTCGGCCACCTCGATCACCTTCCCCTTCTCGAGCCCCCGGCTCTCGGACACGGCATCGACGAACTGCTCGTGGACGTCATCGATCAGCGTCTGCAGCAGTTGCCGCTCCTCCCCGGTCATGTCCCGGAACGGGGAGCCGGCATCCTTGTAGCGGCCGCTCTTGATGACCGACGCGCGCAGGCCCACCTTCCTGAAGAGGTCCTCCATGTTGGTGAAGTGCATAATGACGCCGATGCTGCCTGTCAGCGATCCCGGGTTGGCGACGATCTTCTCGGCCGCACAGGCGACGTAGTAGCCGCCCGAGGCGGCCATGGACCCCATGGAAGCCACCACGGTCTTCTTCTTGCGCACCGTGCGGACCTTCTCGTAGATCTCCTGAGAGGGGCCCACGCCCCCGCCGGGCGTGTCGATGCGCAGCACGATCGCCTTGATGCTGTCGTCCTTGCCGAACTTTTCCAGGACGTCGAGGACGGGTCTGGAATCCGTGATGACCCCCTTGAGGGTGACCACGCCGATGCGCTCCTTCGCGATGAAGGCCGCCTTCTCCCCCGTCACGGAACTCATGCTGTAGACGAGAAGGAAGAATCCCGCCCCGATGACGAGCAGCAGGAGGAGCCCGAAGAGAACGGGATGCCGTTTGCGCATGGTCTCACTTTCCACCCGCCGGAAAGCGGGCGCAAGGCAAGAAGACCCCCCCTCTTGCCTTCAGCCTTTAGCCTTAGCCTGTCTTTTAGGAGTCCAGCTTGATGTCCGCCAGCGCCTTGCCGAGGCTCGACCCGAGATTCTCCTTGTTGTTGATGTACTGCCGGGCCGGGGAGGACTGCTGGACCGTCGCCTCGTGGTCCTTGATGCTCAGCCGGATCTTGCGGTTTCTCGGATCGATGCTCTTCACCACGGCCGTGACCGCGTCGCCCACGCTGTAGAGGTCCGATGCCGCCTTGACCCGTTTCTGGCTCAGCTCGGAGATGTGCACGAGGCCCTCGATCCCCTCTTCGATCTCCACGAAGATGCCGAAGTCGGTGATGTTGGTCACCTTGCCGGTGATGACGGCGCCGGGGTTGTAGCGCTCGCAGAACTCCTCCCAGGGGTTTTTCTCGAGCTGTTTGATGCCCAAGGAGAACTTCTCGTTTTCGACGTCGACATTCAGCACGACAGCGTCGATTTCCTGGCCCTTCTTGTAGAGCTCCGAGGGATGCTTGACGCGGTGCTTCCACGAAATGTCGGAAACGTGCACGAGCCCGTCGATCCCCTCCTCGACGCCCACGAAGACTCCGAAGTCCGTGATGTTGCGGATGCGGCCCCGGATGACGGTGCCCTCGGGGTACTTTTCCTGCAGCGCCAGCCAGGGGTTCGGCGTCGTCTGCTTGAGGCCCAGCGAGATGCGCTTGCCCTCGGCATTCACCTCGAGGACCATGACGTTCAGCACCTGACCGACGGAGAGGACCTTGGAGGGGTGGCGGATCTCCCTCGTCCAGAACATCTCCGAGACGTGGATGAGGCCTTCGACGCCCGGTTCGAGCTCGACGAAGGCGCCGTAGTCAACGATGCTGACCACCTTGCCCTCGAGGATGGACCCGACGGAATACCTCTCGGTGATCCGCTCCCAGGGGTTCGCGGTAAGCTGTTTGAGACCCAGCGAGACCCGCTCCTTCTCGCGGTCGAAGGACAGCACCTTCACCCGGATCCTGTCGCCCTTGCTGAAGCTGTCCGAGGGCTTCGGAACCTTGCCCCAGGAGATGTCGGTGACGTGGAGCAGCCCGTCGATGCCGCCCAGGTCGATGAAGAGGCCGTAGTCGGTGATGTTCTTGATGATCCCCTCGATGACCTTCCCCTCTTCGATCGTCTCGAGGAGCTGCTTGCGGTCCGACTCGCGCTCCTTCTCCATGATGGCCCGCCGCGACAGGACGACGTTGTTGCGGTCGCGGTCGTACTTGAGGATGTTGAACTGCATGGTCTGGCCGACGAAGCGGTCCAGGTCCCGGACGGGCCGGATGTCCACCTGGGAGCCGGGCAGGAACGCCGGGATTCCGATGTCCACCGTCAGGCCGCCCTTGACCCGCTGCGTGATCGTCCCCTGGATGGGCTGGCCGTTCTCGAACTTTTCCCTGATGACCCCCCAGGTCTTGATCCTGGCGGCCTTGTCGCGCGAGAGGATCAGGCTGTCGTCCTCGCCCCTCCTTTCCACGAGGACCTCGATCTCGTCTCCCACGCTGACGGTGACGTTCCCGGCGGCGTCGCGGAGCTCCCGCGCGGGGATCATCCCCTCCGTCTTGGAGCCCACGTCCACCATGACCATGTCGGCGCTGACCTGCACGACCCTGCCGATCACGATCTCGCCGGAACGAAGCTCCTGCAGGCTCTGCTCGTAGAGCGCCGAAAAGCCTACCTCGTCCTCCTTTTTCGCCGTCGCCTGCTCCTCGGCCGCCTCCCTGTTTTGTTCTTCCGCCTTCACACTCTCTTCCGTAACCATTGCCCGCATTACCCCCCGTTAGGATTTCGCACGACGCCCGATAAACCATCGAGACGTAGCACACTGATTTCAAAAGATCAAGGCTTTATAACACTCTGTTCTCTTTGCTTTTTATGGCGCGAAGCATCTCGTCAACGACCTCCTCGACGGTCTTGCCCGTCGAATCGATGACGATCCCGTCCTCGGCCGGTCGAAGCGGGGCGATCTCCCGCCCGCTGTCCTGGCGGTCCCGCCGGACCACGCCCTCGATCACGTCCCCGAGAGCCGCCTCGTGACCGCGCTCCCTCATCTCGAGCCAGCGCCTACGGCCCCTCTCCTCGGGGCCCGCCGTGAGGAAGAACTTCACGTCGGCGCCGGGAAACACCACGGTCCCCATGTCGCGTCCCTCGGCGACGATACCGCCGGCCAGGGCGGCCTCCCGCTGCACCGCGAGCAGCCGCTGCCTCACCTCGGGCACGGCCGACACGGCCGAGGCCAGCATGCTGATCTCCGGCGTGCGGAGGAGTTCCGTCACGTCCGCGCCGTCCAGGAGGACCCGCGTGACCCCGTCGAGCCCGGCAATCGTGACGGTCGTCTCGTCGCAAAGGGCTGCAATGCCGGCCCGGTCGCCGGCGGCAAGGCCCGAGCGGCTCACCTTCAGCGCCACGGCGCGGTACAGGGCCCCCGTGTCGAGGTAAACGCAGGCGAGTTCCCGGGCGAGCAGCCTGCTGACCGTGCTCTTCCCCGATCCGGCCGGCCCGTCGACGGTCACCACGTATCGCTTCTTCAACGCCGGATCACCTCTGCCTCGATCCGATCCTCCAGGGCCCTGACCGGCCCCAGCCGATGACGGACAAACGGGAATGTGCAGGCGGCCAGCCCGACCCCCGCGGCATCGAACAGGAGATCCCACGGGCTGGCCACCCTGCCGGGCACGAAGGCCTGGTGTATCTCGTCACTCAGCCCCCAGGCGCTCCCGACGAGGATCGCAGCGGCGACGGGACTCGCGGCCAGCAGAGGGGTACCCGATGTCGTGAACACCCTCATGAGCAGGTACCCGAGGATGTAGTACTCCGCCAGGTGCAGAAGTTTGTCGAAGGTCAGGACGGGCTGCAGTTCCTCCATGTCCAGGGTCATCGAGGACAATGCGAAAATCAGCGCCGCATACCCGACGGCAGGCAGGTGATAGAGGAGAGTGCGTTTCCGGTTGAAGCCTTCCAGTTTACGATTCGTTGCCATGTGAACGCGTCAGTGAGACCGTCTACGCTTTCCTCTCTCTCTCCCCCCGCAGGTTTGTTACCTTCTCGAAGAAGGGTCCGTCTTCGCGCCACAGCCAGCAGCTGTTCTTCAGGATGTCCGGGTCGTAGTCGAGCGCCCTCGTGCCTCCACCTTCCCGCCTCCGGCTCAGGGCGGCCCACATCCCCTGCACGGCGGCCGCCCCCATGTGGAAGATCAGCGTCGCCATGTGCAGACACCCCGCCGTGCCGCCCAGCCTCTCCTTGAGGGCCCGCGAGAAACCGGGCCGGATCCTGAGGCCGACGATTTTCCCGGCGCCGGCCTCCACGCCGAGGCATTCCTCGACGGGAACCTTCCGCATCGCGGCATGCACCCCGGTGATCTCGAGCGATGGAAGGGCCACGTTCATCTCGACGCGGATGTCGTGTACGATCCCGGGGTCCAGGAACTCGCTTCTGCTGTAGTAAAAAGAGGGAAAGAAACGCTCATCCACCAGGCTGCCTTCTACCAGCAGGGACGAGTCGTCAGTCTCGTAGGAGTGTACGGTAATGGTTCTCGAATGGATTCGTTCTTTTTTCTGCAAAACTTCCCACAACCGCCTCCGGTGGCCGGTGACCTCCGGCGCCTCGTCAGGGCGCCGCCGGAAGAGCGGGGACCCCTGTTCTTCAAGCTGCCTCACGTTCTGTATACCACCTGGTGGCACTTGTCAACAGCAATCCTGCGGGCCCTGCCGCGGAACATCCCCTTGATTCCTCTCGAAAAGCGACTATAATAAGCGGCGAATCGCCCCCCGGCAGCTTCAGCCGCCGGCGGCATGCAAGGAGCCTGGCCACGAGCCCGGCCCGAAAGGGCCGGGTACGGATTGCAATGACACATCGTCCCAAGAAAGCCTGTCAGGCCTGCGTCGCCTTCCTTGTCGCAGCCCTCGTTTTCCTGTCAGCCCCCCTGCCTGCGCGCGCCGCGGGCCTCACGATCGAGGAAGAGAAGAAGCTCGGCCGCGAGATCTAC
>Ga0255342_1006418_pt1 | contig 10710 bp, 11 predicted proteins | sample wastewater_treat_3_FD_192416 | JGI IMG/M metagenome (GOLD analysis project Ga0255342, IMG submission 192416) | Wastewater microbial communities from Lulu Island WWTP, Vancouver, Canada - plant14 | ecosystem: Engineered > WWTP > Wastewater > Unclassified | place: Canada: Vancouver, British...
TGGGATGATATTTGGTCAGACCATACTCATCATTCCGATTATGACTGGTCTTTCAATCGCAGCACTTCAGGCCATAGATCCTGTGATCACAGATACCATCAGATCCCTTGGGGCTTCACGGCTGCAGTTTCTGAGAAGTCATCTGCGTGAAGCAAGGTTTGCAATAATGGCTGCAATCATTGTAGGCTTTTCGCGTGCCATCTCTGAAGTCGGAACGGCGATCATGATCGGAGGAAACATAAAAGGCCATACGCGGGTGCTTACAACCGCGATATCTCTTCAGACATCGATGGGAAACTTTAACCTTTCTCTGGCTCTTGGGATTATTCTTCTGGCAATTGCGTTGGTAATCAACCTTTTCATGGGGATCGTCCAGAACAGGTAAGTACGATGATTGATATCCGGAACTTAACAAAAGAATTTGATGGTAACTATGTCCTCACCGGTGTATCAGAAACCATCCGGAAAGGAGAGATTTTTGCAATCATCGGGCCATCAGGACAGGGTAAAACCACCCTGCTCCGGATCCTCGGGCTTCTTGAAAGACCTACATCAGGCCAGGTGCTTCTTGAAGGCCGATCAATAACACATCTCTCTGATAATGATCCAGTCCGAAGACGTTTTGGAATGGTCTTTCAAAATCACATCGCATTCAAGGACTCTGTTTACAATAATATTGCTATCGGGCTTCGGTACCGTGGTTTTGGAAAGGATGAGATAAAGAAGAAGATACTTCAGAAACTTGATGAGATTGGACTTGCCGGATATGAGAACCGGAAAGCTACAACCCTTTCAGGAGGAGAAAAGCAACGGGTCTCACTTGCAAGGGTAATGGTGACAGGACCTGACATCCTGATCCTTGATGAACCGACAGCAAACCTTGATCCTGTGTCAACAGAAGTCATTGAAGATCTCATACGCTATTACAACAGGGAACTTGGCACAACTGTCCTGATGTCTACCCATGATCTTATGCAGGGGCAAAGGCTTGCAGATCGGGTAGCAGTGATGATGAATGGACGGTTTATCCAGTCGGGCACGATATTTGATGTATTTACCCGCCCGTGCTCTGTCGATGTTGCAAAATTTATAGGCATAGGTAATATTCTCCCTGGAAAGGTCATCAGAAGTGAAGACGGTTTATCGGTGATTTTGACGCATGGTGTCGAAATTTTTGCAATAGGGGATTATCCTGCAGGAACCAATGTAAAAATTGCCATCCGTCCTGAGGAGATTACTTTACACACAGGCCCTGACCGGTGGTCCAGTGCAAGAAATGTTATATCCGGATCAGTCACCGGTGTCAGACCCTTTGGTATAATCAGTCTAATTGGGGTAAAGTCAGGGGATCTGCATCTATCTGCCCAGGTTACATGGCGTTCAATCCATGAACTGGATCTAAAACCCGGAGTTCAGGTTGTCCTTTCTTTTAAGGCTCCATCGGTGCATGTAATGCCAGAAGAGGAACATCATGAGTGCCGATAATAAGTCATTTTCACATCATTCATATCTCCTTTCTGAGCTTGCCGGCTCGGTAGGAAATTTTGGCACAGTCCTCCCACTTCTTTTTGCCGTCTCATTCTCATGCGGGATGAATGTCTCTTTAATGCTTCTCTGGGCTGCTATATGGTACATTATCACAGGACTTTATTACCGGATTCCGATTCCAGTGGAACCACTAAAAGCAGTAGGGGCCATTGCAATCGCCGAGTCGGTTTCCACCCACCTGATTGCTGCTTCAGGTATTTTAATGGGAGTGATATGTTTATGCATCGGGCTTTTTGGATGGATGGACCGGGTCAGAAGGATCATTCCTGAACCTGTCATAAGGGGGGTACAACTTGGTCTTGCACTGATTTTTGTAAAAAGTGCAATACCTGGATTTATCCTTCCGGATTTGTCCTTTGCAGCCGTATCCGCTGGAATTGTCTGTGTTTTTCTGCTTATAAGAAGATTTTTTGAAGTACCCGATCTCTCCGCAATCTGCATTATTGGTTCAGGGTTCTTTGTTGCTTTTTTGAGTACCGGGTTTCCGTCTATTACTTTTTTTTCCGTTCCCACCCTTCAGGTGCCAACCTCAGTTGATTTTTTCGATGCGGCAGTCCGTTTAATCCCACCACAACTCCCTCTTACCCTGACAAACGCCATTCTTGCCACGTCTCTTCTCGTTCATGATCTGTTTAAAAAAGATGAAAACCCTGATAAGCTCTGTAAATCGATAGGCCTGATGAGCTTATCTTCATCATTGTTTGGAGGTTTTCCAATGTGTCATGGGGCCGGGGGTCTGGCAGCTCACTACAGGTTTGGTGCAAGGGGAGGACTTTCATTAATTCTGGGTGGTATGGCTCTTTTGGTAATCGGGTTGATTTGCACTGATACAAACTTTTCCTCGGCCCTTCCTGTAGGAATGTTTGGAGTTCTCCTGATTGTAGTTGCCATAGCACTTGTAAAACACGGACTTAAAACAGAAAATTTGTTGGTATCTGGTCTTATAGCAGTAATATCTGTGCCATTTGGTCTTGCCCTGGGTTTTGGTGCAGGCCTGGTTCTTGCCTGGGCACTTTCATACCGGGATAAATCAATTAAAACATGATCTTTTTTAGATAAAACTGAGACCAGATTACTCTGCCTTGATGATAGTTCCTACCTTTTCCCCTTTTACTGCCCTTGTTATCATCCCTGGTTTATGACCATTTACTATCTGGACTTCTCTGATATTCCTGCATTCAAGCATAAGCTCTACGAGTTTTCTTTCAAGAACAAGATCCTCCATCTTCCTTTCAATCAGTTCACTTGCCGTTATTTCCGGAATCAGTTCTGCATCAGGAAACTTTAATGGATGTCGGTCATAAAGTCCGTCAACATTTTTTGCAAGGATACAACTTCTGGCGCCAAGAACTTCTGCAGCAATGAAAGCCCCGGTATCAGTCCGGTGGGACGGAATACCCCCTGTCGTCCGTTCAGAGGGATGTTCATAAAGGCCATATGGCGGAGTTCCGTGGGTTACCGGAAATGCCCCCATGCCAAGCAGAGTTGGAACTTCCAAAAGATCTGAGGTATGGATTCTTTTAGCCTGGTATGGAGCAAGGAGTGTTGCAATCATGATTGCATTCTGTTCAGAAATCTTACTTGTCAGCTCTGCAAGAACCCCAGTTGGCATCCCAAGATCAAGTCCGATATCCATTATGTGCCTTACCCTGACTCCTCCCCCGGTGACAAGCATCACCTGGTGTTCCTTAGACAAAGCGCCGATCTCATCCATCAGGGGGATGACAACATTACGCCCATAATCAATGATTCCATGTCCGCCTATCTTTATAACATTTAATTCTGGAAGGATGCGCATGAGCGGGCGTTCATTGTACCGGTCAAATAATCCTTTTCTATCAAGGGTCTCCCCCTGAAGCTTGTTAATGATTTCATGTCGCTCGTGCATTGAACATCACAACAATATATTTATATGGAAAGATCTTATAGATAGGTTGTCAGTAACCAACTGATATATCACTTGAATTATATCAGTTGGTTTTTGGAGGTGACGGAATATGAAAATTTTTGTACGTGAAAGGCAAAAAGTTGGTTCAGGTGTAAAAAGCCCAAAATACCGCATTCTTGCCGTTACAGGAGGGCAGGTCCAGGTAGTTGCAACCCACTTCAGGAAGGTTGAACTTGAAATGATCGCCCAGGAAGTTGGTGCGGAGATTGTCTGGCTTGAACCTGTACCAGATGCTCAGAAGAAAAAACATTAATTTTTCCTGTATCCTTAATAGATCCAAACTCTAACTCTTTTCACATGTCATCGCTCTCAATCGAATGCCTGTTTGAATCAGCAGTAAAGATATTCCTTTTCGAAGACGGTGCAGTTACAATTACTTTTTCCAAAGAAGGAATTCACGTAAGATTCCCTACTACAAGACGCCTTGCTGAATACCTTAAAGTCCCACATTATTACATTCTCCCGTACTTTGCCATGATGGAAGAGCAGGAGCTGGTGACAAGGGCTGAGCGGGTTGGTATCCTCACAACCAGCAAAGGAACACAGAAGATTGTGTCAGTCATGGCTGAACTCTATCCACAAAATTGTGCCGATCTCATGGGCTCTACAATATTTGGTGAAGTAGTAAGGATGACCAGGCCTGAAGAGCAAGAAAGAAATACTACATAATTAAAACCCTTTTCCCTGATATTCCAGGAAGACCGATAATTTATTATATGATCTCCTGGTTTTTATTGCAAGGAGTTTTTCATGACAATATATATTGCGCTCGACGATACAGATATGCCTGAAAGTCCTGGAACCGGCAGACTTGCCAGAGAATTATTTATCCTGCTTGAAAAAAGGTACCCGGTATTTGCAATCACCAGGCATCAGCTCTATGTTCATCCTGAAATCCCTTATACTTCACATAATAGTGCTGCAGTAATACATCTTCACCCATTTAATGATGCAGATAAGGACCGGCTTTTTGAAGAGATCGCATCATTTGTAAAAACACACGCTGCACCTGGCAGTGATCCGGGTATATGCATGGCTGATCATGATTCGGTAATCCCCGCAATTGTTCTCTTTGGGAAGGAAGCAAAATCAACAGTTCTTACCATGGACCAGGCTAATACATTGGCATTTCATACAGGAACCAGGCTGATAGGACTTGACGGCACCAGGGGAGGTATAATTGGAGCACTTGCTGCTGTAGGACTTGCTGCAAGTGGATCAGACGGAAGATATATACAGTTTGGTAATATCAGGTCGCTTCACGAGCAGGCTGAAATTCACGAGATACATGAAGCAGGAATAATCTCAGTTTTTTCGACCGACGGAAGATCTCTCCATGCAGGAAATGTTCGCTTTCGCAAGTTTCCACAACCGATGAGGATCAATCACAACCCTGTTTTATTTGTTAGTGAAGATAAGGGTTCCTGGAATGTAAAAAGGTGGGATTAACCTGGAACCCGTTACCCGGACTTCAGTTTTTCAGACATATATGCCCTTTTCCGTTCTCTAAAGGCCGGCGCGATCCAAAATCAATGTAGCCAGGGCTTCTGCAGATTCAATAGGGAAATCTGTGGGTTTTATGAACCGGCTAAACAAGTCACCAGTATTGCATACGACAAGTCCGCCTACAGATATATTACTATCCGATCCTTTTGGCAGTCCTGCAAATACTTCGTCTACAGTAAGTACAGGGAATTTTACTCCTTTCATTGCTCCAACCCACTTGGCAAATAACTCATCACGCATGTTCATAAGAGGTATCTATAATACCCAGACACTAATAATTTTCGAATTGCATCCTGTACATCTCTACAGACATTCTCACCTTTACTATGTTGAAAGAATGGCCAGGTAAAATCAGCATCAGCCTTACCCGGACATAAACTCATCCATGAAGCGATTAAAAGAACCAGGCAGTCATGTAAGACCAGTTGCAATCAGTTGCAACACTGAATTTCAATTGTTTCAACAAAATGAGCTTAACTGTTCTTCAGATAATTATGAGATAACTTTCCTTTCAAAACCAGTAACAACCAAAACCAGTCTCTCCGATATCCAAAAATATTCATATTTACTCATAAGTTTAAAATTAACAATGAATACAATAGTAAAATTGATTTAAGACTAATTTTCAACGGTTTTATCTACAGCACTTATACACTGTTTCATACAATACTTATATGTCACGGGAAGACCTGGGCAGGCACAAATGGATCCTGGCATCCCCGAAGTCAGGTCAGTCTGTGCTTCTCCTTTCCGGATGAGAAGATGATCTGCGATGTGCATGTCCTCCTACAATGCGATAATCTCAAAACTCTCCATCCTGAAAGGTAAACCCTGGCATCTGCCCGTAACTTTCCCATCGAAAAACCCACGGGGATAACAGAAAATCCTTTAGGTATGTCAGAATGACAGGCCTTCCTCCTACACCGGACAATCTGGGCGCTCCCCCATTAAAAGGCACAGAGGCAAAAAATGATAACGAATAGCAGATTCAGCACGAAGTACAATGAGAACCAGGTGACACTGATAAACTATCTGAAAACCCAGGTTCATAACGGCCGATGCTTTCTAAAGTCCAAGTATATTGCCAAAGAAACCGGTTTATCATCCAAGGAAGTTGGAACAAACATGGCAATATTATCAGAGATCTGCCCTGACTTTAATATTGAACGATATAGTTATTCAAACAGTACAACCTGGCTTGTAACACCAGGGAGTTCTAACGGATTTCAAAGAATCGAACATTCTATTGCAGCTCTCTGACGTGCAGAACACTGCTTTTAAATTTTTATACTCTTCTCTCTCTTTTTCTCTACTAATCTTCTATTCCATTGAATAATCCCGATATCTATTAACCTGCATGGTGCTTATAAAATTAATCAGCCACCTGGAAAACTCATTACCAATATTTCAGCCGGGTACAGGGCACCAGTACAAAAGGCAGAACCATGAAGATAAAACAGGATATTTTTATCAGAGCATCGGTTCCGTTAAATCACCTTGAAGAACAGTTCCAGACTTCTTTGGCAGAAGGACTGTCTCATGATGTAGCCAACGCAATTCTACATCGAGATGGCCCAAATGAAATTACTGCAAAACATACAAGGTGGTGGGAAATTGCAGGCAGACAGTTTAAATCCCCTTTTATCTACCTGTTAATGGTCGCTGCTTTAATTGTATATGCCATCGGCGAATACATTGATCCATCAATCATCGTCGGTTTTGTATGTATAAATGCAGGGCTTGGATTTTTTCAGGAACACAAATCTGAACAGTCTATCAGAGCTTTAGAGCAGTATATTAGTCTTCGGAGCAGAGTAAAACGGAATAATACCTGGCAAATTATAAAATCACGCAACCTTGTCAGGGGGGATATCATCAGTCTTGTGACTGGAGATGCCATTCCGGCAGATCTTCGGGTTATCAGCACAGGTCACCTTGTTGTAAATGAGACAACCCTGACCGGCGAATCTGTTCCTGTCTTAAAAAGTGGAGCAACCCTGGATACACCACCAGATAGTATATTTGAGAGTCATAACCTTCTCTTCAGCGGTACATCGGTTGTAAAAGGAGAGGCAACCGCCCTTGTCCTCGAGACCTGTCCACGCACAGCCATGGGCAGGATAGCAAAGCTGACCGTGGAGACAACAAAAGAGAGTGAATTTTCCAAGGGAATAAACCGGTTTAGCCGTCTCATCCTACGGATGGTCATTGTCACTCTTGTTTTACTTTTCTTTGCAAACCTGGTAATAAAGGGTGGTAATGTAGACATTATCGAACTTATCGTATTTTAAGGGGAAAAAGCCTTACAGATATGTCCTTCTCATCTCCGTTGTTGATGCTCTGTCTGCAGTTTTGCTTCCGTATACTATAATAGGAAAGGATTTTTTCCATTTTTACCCTCCTTCCACTCTTCATCTTTGCATAATTTTTGGCATGGTATTTGTATTTTTTGGATGCAGCGAGCTGGTGAAATACATTTATTATAAAAGATAATTACAGGTTACTTCCCGGTATATTGTTCTTGATTAATTGAAAAGATCAAGATTCTGAGCGATCTTACAACCTGCACCTCCCTGTGGTGTTTCACAAATTTCATCCGTTTTTGCCTCCCACTAATCTGCGTGAGTAAGAATAACTCCCGTGCCAGCATCGATGAGACTACTAAGTTCTTATTTGACGCCCCTGGCCCGGCAATAATCGATCTCATTACCCGTTTATTCCCCATTGATCTTAACCGCGATTCAGAGATCGTCCGCTTATCATCTGAATGCATATCTCATCCCGGTTTTTCACGCAGCCTTCCGGATATCGTATTCCGGGTGCGTGACTGCAAAGGCGCCGACTCGTTCATTCACATCGAAGTCCAGACTGAACATGATGGGATGATGGATCTCCGGATGGTGAAGTATGGTTATCTCATTGGTGCTTCACGGTCCAGGTTTGACCATGACGAATGCCGTGTTATAGAGATCCCTCACCAGGTAGTAATGTACCTTGAAGAGCACAAACGAATTCGTGACGAGTTAAAGGTCAGGATCATCCTTCCAGACGATACAATCGTCCATTACACGGTCCCGGTATTTAAACTGTATTCATACTCAGCCCGCGAACTTGGCGAAATGAACCTCTACCTTGTGATCCCCCTGGTCCTCGTCAAGTATCGTAAACGGTTTGATACCCTCTCCCGACAGAAAAACCTGAACAGGGAAGAGTTTGATGCAATTGTGCAGGATGTATTGCAGGACGTTGAAGAGATCATCAGTATTTCCGGGAAATGTGAAGATAAGGGATTGATGGATGAACAGACAAAAGATGTTATTCTCTCAGCGACAATGGAATTATATAACCAGTTGCATCAGAAATATATTCAGGACAACGAAAGCAGGGAGAAGGTGGAGAATATGATAGAGAGTGTGACTCAGAAGATCAGCAGAAAATGGCATCAGATCGGGATTGAAGAAGGAAAATTGGAAGGAAGGTTGGAAGGAAAAGTTGAAGGCATTGCAGAAGGTGTTGAACAGGGAAAGATCGAGGAAGCCCGTAATATTGCCCGAAATCTCATCATGTTAGGTATGGAGGATGAGTTTATCAAAAAAGCGACCGGACTATCTGGTGATGAGATCAGGAGACTAAAAATTTAATTTCACGCACCAATCCTGATCGCAGCCGTCAAGACAGATAATATTACCCCCTGACTTTTTCAGTGAATATTTCACAAATTTCATCTATTTTTCCCTCCCACTAATCTGTGTGAGTCAGAATAACTCCCGTTCCACCATCGATGAGACTACAAAGTTCTTATTTAATTTACATTCCGTACCTCCCCAAAAAAACTTGAGAATGATTTTCACCCCCATCATATAAAAGCTTAAATATATATATGAGAACATAATATAAATAAGGATATGTCTTCCCGCTGACATATTGACCCTTCACCTCGAAGCGCCAACATCAAACGTGATCTGCTCAACCCGACCATAATCTGCCGTCCGAGAAAGTATTTGGAAACACCTCTTCAGTTATCTGTCGTTGCTTCTTATCTGATGATATGTTTGGCAGAGTCCTTGACAGGATATTTGAGGTCGGTTGTTCATCTTTATTTTCATCATTTGCGATAATCTACACCCCTTTTTCGATATTTTCAGTGGTTTGAATTATTTCATGAATTTTATCTTTCAATTCAGGGATATCTTTCACGACAACACGCCAGATGAGGTTCAGATCAACCCGGTGATATTGGTGAGAATAGCTAATAATCCCCCTTTGAGGTTTTTGAGTATAAATACTCTTTATATATTCATTCAAAAAAACTGGGGGTTTTTAGCTATCCTCTGGTGAATCAGGAGATTACGAAGCGATATCATTCCTCTCCAGTCAACATAAGGATGTGCAGCATGAAATGAGGTATCCAGTTGGTTTGCTGCCTTTCCAGGTATCTCCAGGTTTCTGACAATTCCATCCTGAATTAAGGGAGATGTAAAGAAAGATTCTCTTCCGTATTCTGCATAGGACTCAATTTTTTTGATCGATTCCATCATATCTGCAAGTAAAATTTTCTGGGTTCTTACAAAGCTATTGCCTCCTTTAGGATAGCATCTGCAAGCATAGGGTGAAGGGCTGGCCTGGTTGTTATATCAACCCTCGAGGGCTTTTTCAGGATAGATTGACGTAGAGACTTAGATTGCTTTAACAGCATTGTTATGCTTTGTAATTGATTATCTATCTCGAAAATAATTTTTTTTTTAACTCTGAAACAATTATTATTTGCTTTTAATGAATTAATCTAAAAATTTATTTTCTTTAAAAATTATTAGAAAATTGAAGGCTTTATATCACCCTACAAGAAAAAAATACAGGTTAAAATTTATTTGACAGTTTTAATAAAATATTTAGATTGATGATAATTTCTTTAAAAAACAATAAATAAACATCAGTCCCAGTTTGAATGTAAAACCATACTACAAACGTATATGCTGATATGGGGATTCGAACCCCAGTCGTCGGCGTGAAAGGCCGACATGATTGGCCGGACTACACTATATCAGCGTGTGCCTCCAAATGTCTACTTCTATACTTAAAAATATATTGGTAGTTTCACCTATACGACAGGTGTTCCTTCCTTGTTAACCACTATTTTGAACTGTTCCATACACTGACGCGTGATAGGACCAGGTTTTCCGTTCCCAATCGTGCGCCCGTCAATCCAGGTGATTGGTGCCACCTCTGCAGCCGTTCCTGTAACAAAGACCTCATCTGCACTGTAGAGATCGAAATACCCCATGTTCCTCTCCTGCAGGGTGACCCCAAGAGAAGATGCAATCTCAAGAGCCACCGCTCTTGTGATACCCCTAAGGTTGTTCAGGGTTGGTGGCGTTATAATCACGCCGTTTTTGATAACAAAGATATTGTCTCCAGATCCTTCAGAGACATACCCGTTTGTATCGAAAAAGATGGCTTCATCCCCGCCCTTGTAGTTAGCCTCAATTTTGGCCAGGATATTATTCAGGTAGTTCAGGCTTTTTACATTAGGTGGAAGGGCTTCGGCAGGATTTCTCCTGACCGAGACAGTAACAGCCTTCAGTCCCTTTTCGTAAAGATCTCCATACATGGCACCCCATTCCACGGCAATGATCACAACCGTGGCCTTAGAACACTTTCTGGGATCGAGCCCAAGGTCCCCTACACCCCTGGTGACAAGAGGCCTTATG
>Ga0255342_1006423_pt1 | contig 10698 bp, 8 predicted proteins | sample wastewater_treat_3_FD_192416 | JGI IMG/M metagenome (GOLD analysis project Ga0255342, IMG submission 192416) | Wastewater microbial communities from Lulu Island WWTP, Vancouver, Canada - plant14 | ecosystem: Engineered > WWTP > Wastewater > Unclassified | place: Canada: Vancouver, British...
TCTAAAAATTTTCGATAAAACTGAGATATTTGAGTTTTAGAAATAGAAAGTAAAAAAGAAGTATCAATGAATGGAGAACGGACTCTATTGTAATGTAAGCCAGCATAAACAGAGATACCAAAATGTTTAGGTATAATTTCTTCAAATTCAAAGACAGCAAGTTTTTGATTTAATGATAATTCTTCCGGTAAACAATTAAAATAATAAGAAACAGATTCTGCAGTTTCAATAATAGCATTAGTATCTAAATTATCCACAAAAATAGAAAGGTTAGGATTAGAAATATAATTATTTATAGCATAATCTTTACCTTTTTTTAATAAATCTAAAATAAATTGAGATGTTATAGCCCCTGCACAATGAGCATTTCTTAATAATTCACTACCTACAAATCCTGTAACTAAAGGTCTGTTATTCCTTGATAAATAATAGGAAGTATATAAAAAAGTAGGATACAAAAAACCGTTCATTCCTCCAGAGTATTTAAGAAACTGATTAACAAAGTACTCATAATAATTTTGTACATAATTATCATCAAGATATATAACAGTATGATCAAAACCTAATTTATTTGCTATTTGCAAAGGAATATAAACATCATAATTTTCAGATTTGCCATATGAATAAGTTTTAAAATCATTTTCATAATAATGAGCAATTGAAGTTATTGCTCTACCATCAAAACCTCCTGTTAAAGAAATATAAGCGGGTTTATCTAAATATTTGGAACATTCTTTTATAAATAAATCCACTATGTCGTTTAAAGCTTTTTTATAAGATCTGGGACGATCTGTAAATAGGTCATAAAATTGTTTACTTTGAATACATTGCAAGCCTTCATTATCAATTAAAAGATATGAGCCATAATTAAGTTTCTTAATTATTTTTAAAAAACACTCCTCCTTAAAGGGGGCATTAAGCATTGCTATCTGTGTTATAAATAATGGATTGGGCTTAAAATAATAAGATTTTATTAACATATTTAAAGTATGGATAGAAGATGAAATTATATATAAATCTTCAAGTTCACAATAATAAATAGGTAAAAAATTACTATAATCAGAATAAAATTCTAGTTTATGATAATTTTTATCCCATACTATTCTATAAAAGAATCCCTTATTATTCTCTTCATCTTTTTCATCATATGCGATAATATCTCCTAATAAAAAGACCTGTTTTTCTCCATCTAATACTTTATAATCCAGATGGGGTAACTTTTCAATATAAAGCTTTTCGGTGTTAAAAGGAATAGTTGATAAATCATTTATATATAAATATTCTATATCTTTTATATGTTTTTTGTTTAATTTAATTAAAAAATCCATAATTTTAAAGCTATTGAATTAAGATATTTTTATAATTGTATCCCATTTTCTCCCAGGTATAGGGCCAATAATTTAAAATAAGGCAGTTCATATTTTCTATCCATAATTTATTTAATACCTCTCATTATTTTTTCTTTATTATTTTTAACTTTTACAACCCCTTAACTTCTTTCACATATTTTAAAGTTGGAGATTTATCATTATTATATATAAATAAAAAGGGGGTACCAACTGATAAAGTTTCTAATGTTTTCTCAAAAACCTGATAACCGTAATCATTATCTAAAATAATAAGTGCATTAGCTGAAGTTGTTATCTTTGCGAGTTGATCTTTATCTACTGAGGAATGATAATTAATTCTATTATTTTCATATGATCTTAACTCTTTTTTAATATTTCCATATAAAGAAAGAAGACATTCTTTTCTAACTTGGGTAAAAGAATCAAAAAGATTTTTAGGATTTATACCATATTTATAAAAAATACCTGCATAAAGAAAGGTATATATATCAGATTCATTTTGTGGATAATTATCCCCCTTTTGAATAAATTCCATATCAACCCCTTATTCTATAACAAAAAATTTGTCTTGCAAATTCAGATATAATTTTTGATATAGTCTTTGATTTTTTCATTTATTACTATGATATGATCAAAAAAGGAAAAATAATGCTTTTCATATTAAATAGCCAATTCTTTTTTTCCCCATTATATTAAAAGAAAAAGATTAAATAGATCTGCAAATAATCGAAGAGAATTTTAATTTTTTTATAATTAAAGCTAATTTCATTTAAGAAAAAGGAGTCATCCAGATAATAATGTTAGAGTAACCATCATCTTCCCACAATTTTACCAATGCATTTTTATATAAATTTAAATAAATTATATAACTATCTGGAAAAAAGGATTTTCCTTTTTATTCTTGATAAATTCTTAAGTTTTTTTTTACGGCGAATCGTTATATTTTTTATTAAATCATTAGATAATACATAATCATAATAATATAAAGAAATTTATTGAATATTATTTAAAAGCAATGCACTTAATTTTTTTATATCTATAATAATCAGCCGATTTTCTCTAATATAACTTAATATCATTAAAGTATTATAATTATTATATAATTGAAATGTTCAATTTTAATTTCAAAAATATATTCCTCACATATCAGATGTAAAGGTCTGAGAATGAATTCATTCCATAGTTATAATCTAATCTTTAGATAATCACCTAAAATACACGTTTTATTTTAAGTAATTTTATTTATTGAATACCGGCATTTGAAACTGGGAAATAAAGTTTTGGTATATAATTAATATAAAATAAACAATTTATGCTAAATTCATTATTATCATTTCCGTCTGCTAAATATTTATCAACATCCTCAAATAACCAATAATTATTCTTAGCATTAACATTATCTGAAACTAAAGAATAAGGATATATATTTCTTATAATCCATATATACCACCAAGATGTATAATAAAAATTATTAAAATTTATATTATTAATCATACCTGTTGGTTGTATACATATTATAGAGGAATAAAAATTATTATAAGTTATTTGATTATTTTGATTAGATATATACTCTGAACAAATATTATAATAATTATTTTCAAAATTATTATGGGTTATGATTCCATCACCCAATCTTGTATAAATTGCCTTATTAATGTTAATGAAATAACAATTATTAATTTCATATTGTCCATTTATATTTATAAAAACTCCCCTATTATTTATATTATACATAATACACTTTGATAACAAATTTAAATTTAATCTATCAAAATCTGTAACACAACAAATACCATAGTTATTAACGTTTTGGATTGTTAAATAATTAATATAAAAATCCCCCTCATTGAAAGTAATGCAAGAATTGCAATCGCTAATTATAAAATAACTTAGATTGTTAGAGTTAGAATTAAAAGAAGATATCCCGTTACTTCCATATCGAATTAAACCAGAACTGATATTTATTTCATTACTATAAAAATTTACTGCAGAAAAATAGCTATCAAAATCCATTGTAACTGGAGAGGTGGAATATATTTCTTTACCGGAGGTTATCTTCCACATATCTCTGGAAGAGGTAAATTCTGGAGTAGTGACTGAACCATAGAATTTTAGCATACATCCAGGATTGATAAATATTTGAGTTCTTGGTTGAAATTCCACAGAAGAGTTAAAATTTACATCGGTCAAAATAAAATAGGAATGGTCAGATTTAAAGATAGTAGGTTCACTCACAATGGCAGAATTATAATAAGTTGCAGGGTAAAGTTCTATGTTGCCAATATTATTATTTTCATTTTCTATGGCTTTAACAGAGCAAATATATCTTATTCCCCATTCGTTTTTCCAGATAACTAAGTTATAATCTCCAGGAGTTAGAGAAGGGAAACTAAATTTGCCTATGGGATCGGTAGTTGTAACTTTTAAAGGATTAAAATTACGGTGATCAAACTCGGTCTCTTGAGTTATCTGTACTCCAATTTGAGGATATTGTTGATTGATACGAACCAGAGTGGTATCTAAAACTGCAGTTTTATATAATGCTACGGTTACTCCAGAAAAATCCATAGGATTTTCTATATAAAGACCGGGAATATCATTAAAGAGTGTGACAGATCCAGAGATAGTTCCTTTATTTGCTTTAGTAGAACAGGAATTGCAGAGGAAGGCAAAAATTAGGACAATCAGGCTTAGTATTATCCAGGAATGAGTTTTTAAAACAGTGTTTCCTGAAATGTATTTAGTATTCATTATTCCTTCCTCCTTTATTTTGTGAATATATAGTCCGTCTACAGCTTCGCCTCCTCACTTATGCTGTACATAGTGAGAAAAGCTTGTTAGATATAGTTTTAGCTAATTATTCAAACCAAAATTAAATAAAAAGACGGTATAAATGGAAGATTATGGGGAAAAATAGTACTTGCAGCACTCTGAAGGAGTATGAAGAGGGTAAATACAAAAAATAACTGATACCGTAAACTGCTCGCTGCTTTGCTGACAAGATTTTATAGCCTCCATTAGCCGTTCAATCCTTTATTAATTTTGTCGTTATACATAATAGAAATTCCTAATCTAACTGTCAATAATTTTGTATTCGCTCTTCTATTTAGACAAAACCTCTTGATAAAGTTGAATAAGTTTATTGGCAACAGATTCCGAATCCAATTTCAAATCAATTATTCTCTGACGACCATTTGGTTTAATGTCATTATTTAAGACATAATTAATCTTTTCAGCTAATTTGTCTGAATCATGATCCGTATAATAATATCCCTCTATATTTCCAAAAAGATATTCTATATCTCCTACTTTTGTTGAAACAACAGGTATATTACAAGCCATAGCTTCTTTTACTATATTAGGTGAACCTTCCCATTTTGAAGTTAATAATAAAATATCGGCAGCATTTAAATAAACAGGCATTTGGGAATGATTTCTATTATATACAATCTTTAATTCAGCATGATTCATTTTTATATTATTCATTGCAGATTGTGCTAAAGCAAAATTCTTTTCTTTTCTATCTGGATTAGCGGCAAATAATATATATTTATGGTCTAATTCCCATCCTAAATTGATTCTACATTCTTTTTTATCTAATGGTTTGAATAAATCTAGATTAACTCCATTGGGCAACACTATAGCATTTTTAAAATTTAATCTTAATTTCATATCTTCTGATTTTACAATAGTCTTTGTCCATCTATAATCTGAAAAAAATTTAATAATAAATTTCATAAATTTTGATTGATGAGTATCACTTCCCATTAAAGATGCTATAATCGGTACTTTTTTAGATGCCATAGAAGAAATAATTCCACAATAGGAATAATGAGAGTGGATAATATCTGGTTTCATAGCTTCAATTTGCTTTTTTAAGGATGGAATATTATTTAAATAACCCCAAACACCCTTACCTATAATGGGAGATATCTTTAATTCTATTCCTTTGCTTATTAATGAATCAGCTTGAGATTTCACTATTGAAGAAATACCTTTATTTCCACTACAAACAAATAGAATTTTAATTAGAGTTTTCCCCTCTCCATATAATTTTAAAGCAGTTTCTAAACCCAAATAATATGATTCATTAGTATTAAAATCCCTTTCTTCAAATTTGATAAATAACCAGTAAAACCTTTACCAATAATTGCAAATTTATCAACCTCTATTCCGGTTTCAAGTAAGGAATTAATTTGTTCTTCTATATATGGGGATATCTTCTCTGCAGAATTACCACTAAATACAAATAGTATTTTCATCAAATAAAACTTACTCTTATGTTTCAACAATATGGCAAGCGATATTGTAGAAATAAATATCATCTATGATTGATTTGTTATAATACCTTATCACGATTTCTATTACAATTTATATAATAATTTTTTAAGGTACTTGTTTAAAAATATAAAAATTGAAATTCTTTTCTAACTTCATATAATTATACTTTTACCCATAATAAATATATTCAAATAACCCAATTTTCTTTTACATTTCCAATAGCAAAGCATCTAATTTTCATTTTATATTATCCTTTACTTAAGTATAAATACTCTCAGATCATCAGAAATGCATTTAATATAACCCATTCCACTGCTTGTGCAATTTAGCTGTTCCCAAAATCAATTTCAGCACACGCATTGAACAATTATCTATCTCATACTCAGGACATATTTTTGTAAATTTAGCACCTTCCGCAATAACAACTTTGATTGAATCAAGCACTATATCTGGATCAAAACCGGTAAGAATAATTGTACCAGCATCTATTGCTTCAGGTCTTTCCATAGAATTTCTTAAGGTAATAGCAGGAAATTTAAGGATTGCACTTTCTTCACTGATAGTTCCGCTATCAGATATTACACAAGCAGAATTCATTTGTAGAAAGTTGTAGTCCGTATAACTAAACGGTTTCAGAAATTGGATTAAAGGATTGAACAATAAGCCATTTGTATTTTCTAACCTTTTGCGCGTCCTCGGATGTGTACTAACTATTACAGGATAATGATATTGTTCAGCAAGTGTATTTAGAACAACACTAATTTTTTTTAAATTATCCGGATAATCCACATTTTCTTCTCTATGTATAGAGATCAGAAAATATTTTTGGGGTTTTAGGTCCAAAGTCTCCAATATATTTGATTGTTTAATTTTCATTAAATAATACCGTAATACTTCAAACATAGGGGAACCAGTAACATAAATTCTTCTATGAGGTAATCCTTCAGATAAAAGATGTCTTCTTGAATTTTCAGTGTAGACCAGATTAAAATCAGCGATATGATCAATCATCCTTCTATTAGTTTCTTCAGGTACATTCTCATCAAAACTTCTATTTCCAGCTTCCATATGGTAAATAGGAATATGTTTTCTTTTTGCCATAATTGCAGCAATGCTTGCATTTGTATCGCCAAGGATTAACATTGCCTCGGGTTGTTCTTTATCAATCACCTCTTCAATTTTTATGAGAGTTTCCCCCAAGACATATCCCAAGCTGGAAGTATTTACATCAAGATAATAATCTGGTTGCCGAAGCTCTAAGTCCTCAAAAAAAATCTGATTCAGTTCATAATCATAATTCTGACCTGTATGTACCAGAATATGTTTTGTGTATTTATCTAAAAGAGGAATAACTCTTGAAAGTCTAATAAGTTCAGGTCTTGTTCCCAGGACTGTTATTACTTTTAGCATATTAATTTTAATAGTAGAACTACAAAATGTCAGATTCGTTCAAAATAGGTGTCTGCATCTGAGGGATCAAAAAATTCATTAGTCCAGAATAAAGTAATTAAATTTGAATCCCCGATATTAGTTATATTATGAACAAACCAGATAGGTATATCCACAAATGCAGGATTATTTCCATCAAGGATAAATTCTTTTATTTCATTTGTACCATATTTCCGTAACTTAATTGAGGCAATACCCTTAATAACGGCAAAGCGTTCAACTTTTCTTAAATGAAAATGATTTCCTCTGGTAATTTGAGGTTTAGTCGTGGAATAAGAACTTTGTCCCCTGGATAATGATTTTGCCCATTCTACATAAACTCCTCTATCATCGGGATTAAGTTTATATAAATGTGGGAAATAATCTAAATATATGTAAGACCTGAAAGTATTAAAAAGACATAAATCAAAGTAATCGCTTAAATCTGGAAATATATTTTTGCGGTAATAAATCTCTTTAAAATATTGGAGCTTTTCTAAAATTTCTGAAACCTTATAACTTGTTTGAGACTCTACCTGGAGTTTTCTTGGAGGATACTCATTATTGGTGCCCAAAGATTTATGTATATTTATTCTTTGTATTATGTGTCCATATTTATCAATTAATCCTATTATGAAATTAATTAAATCTCCTACATAAATTAAATTCAATTTATTATCTATTTCAATCTTGGGCTCAAGATTATTTACAAGTTGGTAAGAAAAGGTGGAAATTACAGAATTGTAGAAGGGTACACCAAAAGGACCAAAAACATTAGGTATTATCAATCCGGTAAACATTGTGTTATTTTTATCAGCCCACTGGTTAAAGAGTTCTCTTCCTTCTCTTTTGGATTTCCCATAAGGATTATCAAGAAATTCTTGAAGAGAGGAACTCATTATAATATAAGGTTTTGATGAAGTTTTTTCTAGAGCTAATATCAATTTTTTAACCAATTCTATATTAGTTTTATAGATTAATTCTGGATCCGAATTCCTATTCATTGCAGCAAGATGGATAATGATATCACATTCCTGTACAAAAGATTCAAGTAACTTACTTTGATTGAAGTAATTATCTTCAAATGGAATAAGAGTATATTTATCAGGAAATAAACTAAGAGTATTATATAAATGAGTACCAATAAAACCAGATTGTCCGGTAATCCCAATTTTAATCATATTTAATTATCTTTTGAACAATAAAAATATATTAGTCATAAAAAGGATGTTTATCTCCTAATCCTAATTCTGCCCTTACATAATCCACAGTAAGCAATTTCTCTTTTATTTCGGGGATGGTCAATCTTTGAGTATTTTCGGAAGTATATTCTTTTAAAATATTTACTTTAGGCTCTCCTTTTTCAAAATAAATCCCATAATTTAAATCACGAACATCAGCAGGGATTCTATAATAACCTGGTAAATCTATAGCTCTTGCCATTTCTTCTCTATTGACCAATGTTTCGTGCTTTTTCTCCCCATGTCTTGTCCCAATAATCTTTATCTCTGTTTTTGCTTCAAAAAGTTCAATCAATGCTTGAGCAAGATCTTGAATAGTACAAGCAGGAGATTTTTGGACAAAAACATCACCCTGGGACCCATTTTGATAAGCATATATAACCAGTTCAACAGCTTCTTCAAGAGACATTAAATAACGAGTCATTTCCGGATCAGTAATAGTAATAGGTTTATGAGTTTTAATCTGTTCAATAAATAAAGGAATTACCGAACCTCTTGATGCCATCACATTACCATACCGAGTTCCACAAAGAACAGTTCCATTTTCAGGTTGCTGCCGGGAATAGGCAATCATAACTTTTTCCATCAGTGCCTTAGACATCCCCATTGCATTTATAGGATAAACAGCTTTATCTGTTGAAAGTACTATTAACTTTTTTACACTGTTAGCAATAGCACCCTTAATTACATTTTCTGCACCCAGAATATTGGTTTTAACGGCCTGAATAGGAAAAAATTCACAGGAAGGAACTTGTTTTAAGGCGGCAGCATGAAAAACATAATCCACTCCTCCCATAGCATTAACTACACTATTATAATCTCTAACATCACCAATATAAAATTTTATCTTAGGATTATTATAGTATTTCCGCATATCATCCTGTTTTTTCTCATCCCGGCTAAATATCCTTATTTCTTTTATTTCAGTATTAAGAAATCTATTTAAAACCGCATTCCCGAAGGAACCTGTACCACCTGTAATTATAATAGTTTTATCTTTAAACATTCGTCAACTCTTGTCCTTTATTTTGTATAATAATGTTTCTGATTTCTTTTCTGTAGTCATCTTCTTGTTTGCCCATAAATATTCTCTTAACTTTATCCCATTTATTACCCAATATAAGCTTCATAAATAGAAACCATTTGTTACCCTTGCTTATACCATTGCGAGGAATACTTAAAGGATTATCTTTGATAGAAAATGACTTGTTTTCAGTGGAAAAAGCTAATTTGATATTCATTCCTTTTAAAAAATTCATTTCTCTTTCCCCAAAATCAATTTGTGGTATACCATTAGGATAAGCAAAATACCTAACAGGAATACCAAGAATTTCACTTAGTTCTATTATTGATGATTGTATTTCATTTTGGGCAGTTATTTCTGTCTCGTTAGCTAATATAGGGTGATTTTGAGTATGAGCTCCAATTGCTACTAAACCGGAATTATAAACTTCTTTTAATTCCTCTTCAGACATATTCATTATCTCTTTATCAACTATCTTCATAATTGACCTATATTCACTAATAATTTCAAATATTTGTTCTAATTTTAAGCACTTAAGTATAGCATTTAAGGGGACCTTAGAATTTATAGGTTTTAAATAAGGATAATTATTATTGATTATGGTTCTGAGAACTTCCTGATTATAATTACGAATTTCCTGAAACCAGAAATTTTCTCCTGTTTTTATAACTTTGGGAGAAACATAAATAGAAATAGGTAACTGAAATTTTTGAATCAAAGGGTAAACAATAGTATAAAAGCTTCTATCTCCATCATCAAATGTAATATGACAGCAATTATGCAAAGGTTTCTGATTATAATAATATGATTCTATATCTTGTAAGGAGACAATATGATAGTTATTGCTAAGAAAGAGTAGAACACTTTCCATCCACTCCTTATCATATATTTTATGAAAATTAATTATCGTATTTGGAAAAACTTTCATTTTAACCTGTTAAATTATTTTTACATCCCATAATCGCCTTGAAGCATACAAAAAAAACTTTTTTCAAAATTTATTATAATCGGTTTAGAACAAATAATAAAACCAATATTAGGATTTTTTCTTCTAACTAGGAAGAATGATTTAGCTGCATATTCCAGTTTAGGACAAAAAGAAGGAATAACCAAATTCATATCTTTAAAATATGATAATAAGTTCCTTAATATAGATTTTGCATCATCCATTAAATTTTTACTCCAATAATCTACGAGTATAACAATCTTTTTTTTCTGGTCTATATTAAGTATTAAAAAACCCTGTAATTCACCATCTTTATAAACATACAATACTTCGTTACTTTTACTAATCCACCTCAAATAGTTACTATCTCTTATATTTGTGTATAGGAAATCATCCTTATGGTCAACCCATAATTTATCAATCTTATCT
>Ga0255342_1006425_pt1 | contig 10694 bp, 12 predicted proteins | sample wastewater_treat_3_FD_192416 | JGI IMG/M metagenome (GOLD analysis project Ga0255342, IMG submission 192416) | Wastewater microbial communities from Lulu Island WWTP, Vancouver, Canada - plant14 | ecosystem: Engineered > WWTP > Wastewater > Unclassified | place: Canada: Vancouver, British...
CAAGCGAAGTATGGTAAATTAATGGAAGAGGTATTTGGAGGAGAGAGATTAGTGTTTAAATCAGAGATAGGTTTTAAAGAATATTAGACTCTGCTATTATATATAGATTGATATAAATTGAAGAAACTTGGCTAAACATGGCGAAACTGCCCGATCATGTAGGAATAGACTTCGGTACACATTCTGTGAAAGCTGTAGAACTAGCTGGAATTAATACAAGAAATCCAAGGCTATTGAATTTGGGTTCTCAGTTAACTCCTAAGGGAGTAATAAATAGTGAAGATAAGATGGATCAGGAAAGATTGGCATCTGTCCTTAAGAAACTTTACGAAGCATCTGGAATAAAAAATAAAACAACAGTCATGGCACTCCCAGAGTTCTCTGTTTTTACAAGATTCCTAGAATTTCCAGGTGTTAAACAGGAAGAATTAAAAGATGTTGTGTATTATGAGGCGAAACAATACATTCCTATGCCCCTTTCAGAAGTACAACTGAGTTATGTTCCAATAGGTTTCAATGCTGAGAGAAATGCTCCCAAAGTACTCGTTGTTGCTGCCCCTAGAAAGATAATAGATATATATATAAATATTGCTGTACTTGCTGGTTTGGATCTAGTTGCAATAGAAACAGAATCAGTTGCTATGGGAAGAGCGATGTTTAGATCAACAGGCAAAAAGGATTTGGTTATGCTTGATTTTGGTGCCAATAGTACAGATATGAGTATACTGGCAGATGGGAACCTTGTATTTTCACAGAGCATAGCAATTGGATCTGATTCTCTGACCCAAGCCATAATTAACAAATTTAGTTTTGATTATCAGAGGGCTGAAGAATTCAAAAGAAGCTACGGTGTGGTAGAAAATGTGTTAGAAGGAAAAATATATTCAGTACTCTCCCCTATTATGGAATCGATAATGATAGAAGTTAGAAGAGGCATAGAGTTCTACAAATCCAGAACACTAGCTTCAGCCCCAACAGAATATGTACTTAATGGTGATGGAGCTCTTCTACCGGGATTGAAAGAGTTTATAGCAAAGACCCTTGGTGTCAGCGTCTTTATAGCAGTTCCATGGAATAACATAGTTATTGATGAAAAATTTAAAGACATAGTTATGAAAGGTGGTCCCTCCTATTCTGTAGCGATAGGATTAGCTTTAAAAGATGAATAACGAAGAAAATCAAACACAACAAAATTCTAATACTGTTCAAAATGCTCCTCAGACTAATGCACCTAAGAAAGTTGAGACAGTAGGTATAAATGTTATGGATGGCTCTTCAGGAATAAATCTTGTTCCTTTGTTGAGTAAAGAAGAAATAGTTAAAGAGGAAAAGAAACAGAAACTTAATAAATCGTCCATTGCGATTATTACAGCTTTGATAATTGTAACGTCAATTGTTGTTGGTGTTAATATTGTAGCAAGGACGGAACTTAATTCTGCGAAAAAAAAGCTTTCAGAACTTGAAGAAGAGGTAAGTTCATATTCGGAAAAAATAAAGAATAATGATGAAATTTTGGATAGAATATTCTTGTATAAAGAGATAGAAGGAATGCAATTTTCGTCAAAAGCCGTTGTTGATTATATATCTGGCATAGGGAAAAAAAGTGGAAATATAAATTTGGTAAAATTTGATTTCTCTGGGAAAGAGACGATCAATTTTGAAGGGACAAGCGATGATTTAGAATCTGTCGCAAAATTTTGGTATCTCTTAAATAATGATGAAAACTTCGAAAACATGAGTATGGATACCATCACAAAAAATGCTTCTGGCATAAGATTCTCATTTAGTGGAAAAATTCTTGTTGAGAAATTTTTAAAATCTGAGTAAGTATATATTATGGAACAACAGCAACAACAATCTATACCTGCACAACAAATTAAGTCAAATGAGCAACTTAAGGAAGTATCTGAAATAAAAGCTAAGCCTCGTCTAAATATCAATGATCTTGTTATTCCAATTGTTTTAGGAATTGTGTTTGTGATAATTACAATTTTTGTGTTTGTTCCTATGATAGAGTCAACCATTAAAAATAGGTCAGACCTAAAAGATGTGAATGATAAACAAAATCAACTTATTAAGCTTAGAGATGCGGTAAATTCAATAGATGATGGAATAATGCAAGTTGATCTCCTAAATGCAAAAAAAGTTATTCCCAAATCACTTACAGTATCTAGCTTCATATACTATATTGATGAATTAGCGAAAGAGCTGGATCTTACTTCGAAGACATTATCTGCAGGAGATGTGCATATTACTGCAGGGACTAAAGATGACAAACAGATATACTCTGGAGTTAGTGGACCTCTTGCATATTCTGGAACAAGGGAAAATGTCCTGAATTTTTTGGATAGCCTTTATTCTGCCTCTCCATATATCATTTCAGCAGATGATATATCGCTTGAGCAATCGTCTGTAAGTGATGAATGGAGAGTAACACTAAACATTACTGGATATTATGTACCAGAGAGAAGTTACAGAGTTGATCTCTATTTACCATTCAGTCCATATACAAACAAGGCTGATGTTGTCGAAATATTCAGACAAAAAGCGGAGAAACTGAAATAAACAAATGACTACTCTCCAAAGATATCACTATCATCTTCTGGATCTTGAACCTGTTCAGAATCTTTAGCCTCATTCCTTGGATTATCATCTTTCAATACAACCTTCACCCTCTTATTATTTCTAATAGCATTAATCGTGATTAGGTCTCTTATTGCATTAATAGTTCTTCCCTTCCTTCCAATAACTATCCCCTTATCTTCCTCTGCAACCTGTATGGATAAAATCATTAGCCCTGGAAAGTCAACACTCTCCTTCTCTTCAACGACAACACTATCTGGGTTATTGACGATCGACTTAACAATATACTCTAATAATTCCTTCATTGTAGTACACCAAAATATTATATAATATTATACATATCTCATTATACTACTACTGTGCCTCTTTTGTCTTCTTTTTTCCTGTAGGCTTAGTCGATCCCCTTTTTAACTGCTTTAGTAAACCCTCTTTAACAAAAAACTGAGCAACTGTACCTGTAGGTTGCGCACCCTTCCTCAACCACTCTTCTGCTTTTTGCTTATCAACAGTAAATACATCTTTATTACTCCTTGGAGAATAAAGCCCTATCTCATCAATAGCTATTCCATCTCTTGGTTGAGAAGACTCCATCACCACAACCCTGTAGCTTGGCTGTTTACTCCTACCCATTTTCTTTAGTCTTATTTTTAACATATCGTCGAATTGTATCAAAAGATCTTAGTTAATTCAAGATTTTTTATTTAATAATGATAAAGCCTCTTTTGCAGCTTCCTCTTCTGCTCTCTGCTTACTACTTCCTGAACCTTTTGCGAAATTCTTCTTGCCAATATTTAAGATAACAGTGAAATGCTTATCATGGTCAGGTCCTTCTTCTTTTATAGTTCTATATGTTGGTGTCACCTTATACCTAGACTGAATGATCTCTTGTGCTTTAGTTTTTGGATCTACGAATAACTCTTCAGACATAATCAGATCTATCTTTTTGAGAAGGGTCCTATACACAAATTTTTTGCATACATTAAAGCCTTGATCTAGATACATTGCTCCTAAAACAGCCTCGTATAGATTGGCAAGAAGATACTCTTTATTCTTTCCACCTGATTTCTCTTCTCCTTTGGACATCAATAAGTACTGTCCGATATCAAGTATTCTGCTTTCTTGTGCCAAACTTTCTGTTCTTACAGTTGCTGCCCTTATGGCTGTTAGTTCTCCTTCTGGCTTATCTGGAAATTTGTTGTATAGATACTCAGAAATAATTAGCTCTAGAACTGCATCTCCTAAAAATTCTAATCTCTCATTATTTTTTCGTTCGCTCTTATTCTCATTCGTATATGACCTGTGTATTAATGCATTCCTCAGCAAATCTTTATTCTTGAATGTAACACCAAGTTTTTCTTCAATTTCTTTGTAATTATTTTTCTTCATCTTGTTTCCTTTCTTCATATACAGCTCCGAGTACTCCATTTACGAATTTCCCACTCACCTGCCCTCCAAAATCTTTTGCTATCTCTATGGCTTCATCAATAGCTACCTTGGGAGGTGTTATTTTTAAGAAGAATGCTTCTGCTATTGCAATCCTTAAAATTAACAAATCTACAAGTTTCATTTGTTGTATAGTCCATTGAGGTGCATGTTCAGCAATAATCTTGTCTATTTCATCTATATTAGTTATTACACCAGAAATTATTTCTTCATACAGCTTCTCATCGTATTCCTTTATTTCGTTTATGTTCACAAGGTCATCTACTGGAACATCTTCTGTAACAAATTCACCTTTTGGAAAATACTGCATAAAAAGCTTCTGCAGAGCTAAAACTCTAGCCAAGTGTCTAGGATCTGTAGATCTTTTCATATTACTAAAGCGATTAAGATTTGTTTTTGTAAGTTCCGCAGTAACTACATTCAAAATGGCTCCTCTTTACTCGCCCACACTTTGGACATACTGAAGCCCCTTGTACTTTTAATGCATTATGTGACCTTCTTCTTCCTTTTCTTGCTTTGCTGATTTTTCTTTTTGGCTCTGCACCCATATTATCTACTTAAATAGCTTAACTCAGGTATTATATATTATCAGTATAATTGTGGCAAATTATTTATATGGTGTAAGAAATATTAAACAATCCAGCTTTCTTTTATGGTAATCTCTTCTCCTGGCTTTAAGGAGCCATCTATAATTCCTTTCGCTATCTGTCCTTCTATATTGTCTTGTATATACCTAGCTAATGGTCTTGCTCCATTTCCAGGATCATTTGTTTTATTTGCTATGAGCATAGGTATCTGCTCTGACCATTTTATGGTTATCCCTTTTTGAAGAAGTCTTTCTGCAAGTTCAGTAAGTTGCAATGTTGCTATATTCGCTAAATTCTTCATGTCATGAGGAGAGAAAACTATTATTCTGTCAAATCTATTCAGCAATTCCGGTTTTAGTGATTGTCTAAGTTCTAATAGAGCTCTTTGTTTTGCTTCTTCCCAAAGTACATTTTTCTGATTTAAAGATTCAAGAAGGATACGACTTCCGATATTACTGGTGCATATAATAATTGCATTTGTGAAATCAACAGTTTCTCCTTGTGAACTGGTTAATATACCATCATCAAATATTTGTAGAAACAAATCGAGTATCTTAGGATTTGCCTTCTCCATCTCATCAAACAACACAACCGAATTTGGAGTACTCTTAATCCTATCAACAAGTGAGATAGATGTTTGTCCAAGAACCCCCTCACCTGAATTACTGCCTAAGAATTTTTCAATACTGGAAATATCTTGATACTCAGACATATCTAATCTGATCATATTATCTTTTCCTCCAAAAAATTCTTCTGCAACAACCTTAGCAAGGTATGTTTTTCCTACTCCTGTTGGCCCCATGAACAGGAATGTTCCTATTGGTCTGTTTGGATTCCTAATATCAGTTCTAGCTCTCCTAAGGGCTTCTGATATTGCTGTAACTGCTTCGTCCTGACCAACTACTCTACTTCTTATATTCTCTTCTAATTTCATTAGTCTATTACTTTCCTCTTGATCTATAGCTGTTATATTTATTCCTTTTTGTAGAGATATTGCCTTAGAAACATGCTCTGCAGTTATTTTTTGTATTCCATTATTTTGTGCCCATGCACATGTTGCTTCTATTGTTTGGACTGCACTACTTGGTAATTTTCTTTCCTTAATATATCTTTGTGAGATATCAACAGCTGCAACAAGGGCTGGAAAAGTTATGAAGCAATTAAAATTCTTTTCTAAAGATGGAACTTTGCTCTCTAATATTCTCAGAGCATCATTTGCAGATATTTCCTTAATTTCAATATTTGTAAAGCTTTGCCTAAGTGATTCATTGCTGTAAAAATATTTTTTGTAATCTGAATAATTGATTGTTCCGACTATTGGAAATTTGCTGTTAAGAATGTATGGGAGGAGTACATTTGCTAGGCTGTATCCTGCATCATTGCTTCCTGCAGATATTAGTTGCTGAATTTCATCTATATATAAAATTACATTTCCTGCCTTTTCCAATTCTGAGATTGCTTTTATTACCATTTCTTCAAGATTGGAAACCCTTTGAGATACAGCGGTTAAACTGTTTAGATCAAGTTGAATAATTCTTTTATCTTTGAGTTGAGGTGGAACATCAGCATGATTTATTTTTTGTGCAATTCCAAGTATTATGCTTGATTTTCCAACACCAGCCTCCCCTATTAAGAGAGCATTTTTGCTTGATAGTTTACCAAGTACAGAAACAATTGTATCAATTTCTTCTTCATGCCCTATTCCAAATATATCAGGAGATTCGGCTACCTGTTTGTTTATTTCAACGCTGAAATGACTTAGTACAAAAGTGTATCCATATATCAGCTGACTCATTATTCCGCCTTTTCTAAAGTATGGAACATTTGGATCAAGATAATTTGCCATCTGCTTTTTTCTGATTAAATCATTTTGATAGACACATACTTCTCTCATTACATCTATGGTTATATTGCTTTTCTTTAAGAATTTCTGAAGAGAAGGAACAATATGAGTGATAGCTAGAAATAGATGCTCTGGTCCGAGTTTTGAAGATTCGGTAAGAACTCCTTCTTGCATTGTGTAGACAAAAAGATCTCTTAGAGATTCTGTTGAAATATTTTCTAATTCTTCAAATGTGATATGTTCACTTTCAATTATTGAAGAATCTAAGGCAATTCCAGATCTTCTTACAATTTGCTTAACTTCATAGCAGTTATCTATTAGATCTTTGTAAATACCAAAAAGATTGATAACTCCATCATTGTTATACATACATATTTCTTGTAGAAGTTCCTCATCTGCGAATGAGATTATGTTCAAATGTGCATATCTGCCAAATTTGAATCCAATTGCTTTTATCTCATCAATATCTTTTTGAGGTATCTTTTTTGTTTTAGGTATTTGTATAGGGTGGCTTTTGTCTTCGTAAAAATCATGCCAAAGAATTATTATAGAAAGAACTGAGAGTCCAAAAATGATGCTGGTTGGTTTAGAGGACAAGATATTTAAAATAGTAGGGTAGTTCTCAAGTAGTGATACATATTTTAATATTAGGCCGAATGCTATGAATACCCCAATTATCACGAAGATATCTGCTATCAATCTCTTCATGTTGTGAAAATTGATGTATTTTGGAAAATTCTTGAGGATAGTTTGAACCTGCGCTGTTGTTATTGAGAAGAATTGATCTCTTGTGATTAAGAATAATGATTCATCAGCCCCATTGGTTATGGAATCTTTTCTTTCTACTAAACTAAATGTATCTTTTGCACTGTTATGCTTTCCTATGAGTGTTTTTTTTGTGCTATCAAACTCAATGGACATACTATCTAAATATTGATATTAAAACAAAGACTGATGTTGCTATCGGAAGTGCTAACCAAATAATAATCCATGCTATATAGATAGAAACTGCGGTGACGTAAAGGGCAATAGCAATGGGTAAATATAGAAGTTTCACTATTATTCCAAAGAAATATCCTATGAATGAGTAATCTCTATGCCATGGCAGGAAAAAATTCTTTAGTAATACAGTTATAGAAAGAAAATCATCGACCACCACTGAAATTCTGCCAAGCCTTCTTAGATGCCATAACGGCATTTGCACATACCACCACTTTAGGAAGTCTTGCACTGAATATATCCAGATTTCTAGGTAAGAATCTATGTTATTTTGATTAAGCAGTTGTTGGCCAGAGCCGTCCAAGATTGCATTTTTAGCTTCCATTTTTAGGCAGTATTAATTACATGTAAAGTATACATAAAAGAGTAATTGTGGTAAAGCTTACAGATTGAAAATAATTGTGTAAGAATCTTTTCTTTTTGCTATACTCATAATTATGTTGATTAAAGCACTTGCTCCAATGGAGGGTGTCACAGATTCTGTGTTTAGACAGGTCTTATGTGATATTGGTAAGCCAGACCTATTTTTTACAGAATTCTTAAATGTAGAAGGTTTTTGTTCTAAGGGTCGCAAAAATGTTGAGCATAGAATAAAGTTTACAAAGAAAGAACACCCAATAGTTATACAGTTGTGGGGAAATAATCCTGCTATGTATGTTGAAACGATTAAGGAGATAAAAAAATTAAAACCTGATGGGATAAATATAAACATAGGATGTTCTGTGCACGATGTAATATCTGGAGGAAGAGGCTCTGCATTGATAAATAATAAGCCTTTAGTGAAGGAAATAATAGATGCTGTAAAAAATTCTTTGGAAGGAACAGGTATTCCAGTGTCTGTAAAAACAAGACTTGGTTTTGATAAGGTTGATATAGAGGGATGGATAGGATTTTTGTTAGAACAGGATCTTGATATGATCATAATTCATGGAAGGCTGTCAAAAGAAACTTACGCTGTTCCTGCCAACTGGAATTTGATTGGAAAATGTGCAGATCTGAGAGATAAGGTATCTCCTTCAACGAAGATACTTGGCAATGGTGATTTGAAGGATATATATCAAGGTGAAGAATATTGCAAAAAATATAATCTTGATGGCTTTATGATTGGGCGTGGGATATTGAATAATCCATGGTTGTTTTCTGGCAGAGAAAATATTCCTAGGGAGGAAAGGATACAAGCCTTATTAAAACATTTAATGCTTTTTCAGGAGTTTTGGGGAGAATCAAAGCCTTTTGACTGTCAAAAAAAGTATGTAAAAGCGTATTTGAATAATTTTGATGATGCAGGAATATTGAGGAAGAAACTGTTAGAATCAAGAAGTTTAGATGAAATGATTGGAGTGCTTAAAGATATTTCTTAAAAATGTAATGTTCAGATGAAGTATAGGTTGTATTTCTTAAAAGGGACAAAAGATTATGTTCTTGAGGAACTGAAGAACAAATTTCCAAATATTTATGTTACTGGAGAATTTAGTGAATATATCGAGTTTGATTGTGATGTTAGTAATATTTTGGAGTTTAGAAAGGTAATGTCTGGATATGCTGTTGAAGCTGATGGCAGAAGAATAGATTTATCTAAAAGGAGATGGCGTAAAGAATTTGTTCCTGCTGGTATAAATCCATGCTTGGCATACATTATGTGTATGGTTGCAGGAGTTAATGATAATTCGATTATTTATGATCCATTTTGTGGAGCTGGTGTAATTCCAATTACTGCCCTACTCTATTTCTCTTGCAAGAGAGCCATATGCTCGGATAAAAGTGGAAGTGCAGTAGAAAAGAGCAGAATTAATTTTGAAGAAGCTGGTATAGACAGTAGTAAATATACTTTGTTCCAAAGTGATATTTGTGATGTTAAACTGACTAAGAGAAATATTGATTTGATAATATCAAACCTTCCTTTTGGAATTAGAACAGGAAGTCATGAGGAGAATATTAAAGCGTATGACTGTTTGGAAAAGACTGCTCTTAAAGTATTAAGAAGGAAAGGTAAATTAGTACTTTTAACACAAGAAAAGAGATTGCTTAGAGAAACTTTCAGTAAACAAGTATGGAAATGCAAAAGTATTATTCACACAAACGAAGGAGGATTATCTCCAGATGTTTTTGTTATTGAAAGGAAATATTCTAATACTAAAATGGGCGATACGGGACTCGAACCTGTGACCTCCACAATGTCAATGTGACGCTCTAACCAGCTGAGCTAATCGCCCAAACACAAGCGTATTCTATATTCTATTGCCAAATTTATCAAATCTAATCCTATACTCATCATTTTTACTCTCTTTCCTACTCTTTTTTTCTTCCTCAAGATTTGCATACATTTCAGTTATGAAATCAGGAGCATTTTCTAGTGCCTCAATTCTGTAGTTTATATTTTTGTCTTTAAGTTGCATAGGAATTAGAGTTAATGCATATTGATCTCCTTCTATGAAGTAAACTTTTTGTGAGGAATTTTTATGTATATATTCATCTCCTATTTTGATATTCATGTAGTCACATAGCATGTTGAAAGTATCTTCATCTTTTACAGTACAAGAACTAAAACGAGGGCAGTTCACCTTGATATATTCATCATTAAGATATTGATCAACTTCCTGCAGAGAAATGTCATACAATATGTCATCAATTATTTCATCTCCTTCACCATGATTCATAAGGTCTTCTATTTGATCTTTAACCCTTATCATCTGTTCATTTTTGTAATCGTTTTCTGCTTGATTTTCAATCATTTCCTTTTTTCTATTATTTTATCTATTAATCCATATTCCATAGCCTCTTTCGCAGTGAAATACTTATCTCTATCTGCATCCTTTTGTATTTGTTCTATGCTTTTTCCAGTAGTTTCAGAAAGCATCTTGTAAATAACCTCCCTAGTTTTTAATATCTCTTCTGCTTCTATGGCAATATCACTTGCCTGTCCCTCTACTCCACCCAATGGTTGATGTATATGTATTTTACTGTTTGGAAGAGCAAATCTTTTTCCTTTCTTCCCGTTTGCTAGTAAAACTGTTCCCATTGATGCAGCTATCCCAACGGCTATTGTTGAAACATCACATTTAATGTAATTCATAGTATCAACTATGGCCATTCCTGCAGTTATTTGTCCTCCGCGTGAGTTTATGAACATTTGAATGTCAGCATCAGGATTCTCCTTTTCTAGGAATAGTAATTGTGCAATAACTGTATTAGCCATGTTTGTTTCGATTTCATCTCCCACGAAAATGATTCTGTCTTTA
>Ga0255342_1006429_pt1 | contig 10690 bp, 26 predicted proteins | sample wastewater_treat_3_FD_192416 | JGI IMG/M metagenome (GOLD analysis project Ga0255342, IMG submission 192416) | Wastewater microbial communities from Lulu Island WWTP, Vancouver, Canada - plant14 | ecosystem: Engineered > WWTP > Wastewater > Unclassified | place: Canada: Vancouver, British...
GAGATCGACTTCAAGACTCTCAGGGAATATGCCGAAAGTGAAAATATTAAAGCCTATGATACAGAAGAAGCCTGCCTGAATGATATTGACCGTGAAATCGAATAACATCTATGCTCCTGATGATAAATCAGGAGCTTTTATTTTGTATAGATGTACAAATTTGTCTCTTTATTACAACGAATATTTGTCGGAAAAACATCTTGATAAATATGTATAATTATGGTATAATAATATCAGAGTTAAGGGAACGGAAATCCTGAAAATACGTTGAATTGAGGTTATCGGTTATGGGAACATTGGCAAGTGCAAAGAGAGAAGTCAAGGCTATCGAAATGGTGCAGTGGTACAACAAGGAAGGCAAGGACATCCCTGTAAGACTTCAGGGAGTCCGTGAAGTAATAAAGGCTACAAGCTACGGACTTCTTGTATACTCCGCTGACGGTAAGGAAAGCCGCCTTGAAGCAACCGGAAAGCTCACAAGCTATGACGGTGAGTACCTTTGCATTCATGCTCCTGCTAAACGTCCTCTGACCTCAAAAGAGCGTATGGCAGCGGCACACATCAGGGAAATGAGACTGGCAGGGGCTACATGGAGAGCTGACAAGTGGGCGAAGGACTCCGGCGTTGGCTATATGTTAGGCAGAAAGATGAACAATATGGAATATCGTCCTTGCGAAGACTGCATTATAGACTATAACATTAAAGGTGATGTCGCTCTAAAATACAGAGTAGTAGAAAAGGCGGTGTGAGTTATGAAAGAGATAAAAGTGCGTTTCAAGAATGGTCTTGTAAAGGTATTCAAGATAAAGATACCAAAGGTTTTAAAGAATATCGAAGAATGTGATTACATCGACAACTGGCTTGCCGAACACGTTAAAGGTGCTATGGGCTGGTTTACTGACTGAGAGGAGCGGATAACATGGATCAGAAGGAAGTGCAGTTATGACACTGGAACAAAAGATAAAGATAGTTGGCAAGAACTATGCCGATGAATACCTCAGAAAGAACCGCAAAGCCATTGAGAAGATGATAAAAGATGCCTATATGGAAGGCTTCAGAGAAGGCGTAAGAAAAATACAGGAAACAGGCTACGGTAAAGAGAAGGAGTGATTGTACATGACAGAGGTAAGAAAGGCTGTACTGGATGTATGCAGAACAGCGGAGACAGCAGATGAATACAGCTACAACAAGAACGCCGTCCGTCCTGACTATGACCTTACAGACGAAGAGGACTGGAAGGCTTATGTCAAGGAACAGGGTATACACGCTCTTTACGGATACAGCAAACCGTATTTCTCCTGTAACAAGAGAACGGAACAGGAAACGATACAGTTCAAGGAAACTGAAATGCGTGATGCAAAGGTGATAACAGCTATCCTCTCTTGGATAGAGAAGAATCACCAGACAGGCAGTATTCATCTTCAGACTGCATCGTGTACACGGATATTCGGCAATCATTACTGGATGAGGGCGGCATTTATAAGGGCAGAAGATGAAACGCTCAGTATCTCTGTTATAGAGACTGCCTACTATCAGGGCGGTGAAATGGTACTCCGTTCACCGTCCGGCAGGGAACGGTGCTGTCCTATGTCACGGAAGGCATATAACAGCATCGTAAACAGCGCCTTTGAAAGCGGTCTGCTTCAGCTTCAGCGTTACTACTTCCGTGTTGATTACAGGCATATCCACATACTTGATATATAAGGAGAGATACCGTGAAAGTTTTATTCAAATGCAAAGAAGACAATACGCTGATGTATCGTGAGATAGATGTTGTCTATTACGATAGTGTTGATAAGTGTATGTGTATCGGCAATTCCGGAACTCCTGACAACGATATGTGCTGTAAGATGAATTACGCTGCATACACTGAAATGCTGATAAAAGCCACTGAAAACGGTGTTATGGATCTGTCGAATACAATTTATCTTTTCGATTTTTACAATTCTGATGAAGAAGAGGAATAATATGAATAAAGGTTTTGAAAGAAGAGCTGTACGCCGCCTGAGACTTACGCTTCTTGACAAGATAGCATTTGGAGCGGCTATGACAGCTTTTGTCCTGCTTGGAGCAGGGGCAGCGTGGTTCAGCGTTGCGTTGTTTATAAAGAATATACTATAAGGAGTGATCTGCGGTGAGCGTAACACTTTCCGCTGAACAGGAACATCTTATAACCCTTGCGGAGCAGGGGAAGAACGTGCTTGTTGATGCCTGCATCGGCAGCGGCAAGACTACAACGATACAGGAGCTTTGCAACCGTCTGAGCGGTAAGAAGATACTCTATATGACGTATAACAGGCTCTTGAAGTTAGATGCAAAGGAAAAGATACATAACAGCTACACGACTGTTACCAACTATCACGGCTACGCTTCCATGTGCCTGAGAAATTCAGGTGTTTCCTGCGGCGTGTCAGAGCTTATTCAGGTGTTCAATCAGGTAAGACCGGTAAATCATTATGATGTCCTTATCCTTGACGAATATCAGGATATTGAAAAAGAGATCGCTGAAATGCTTGAAATTATCAAGGATCAGAACCCTGATATTCAGATAATCGCAGTAGGCGATATGGAGCAGAAGATCTATGACAAGACCACACTTGACGTCAAAGAGTTCATCACCGGTTATCTTGGCGAGTACGAGCAGGCTTATTTTACAAAGTGCTTCCGTATCAACAAGGAACACGCAGAGCTATTAGGTCGTATCTGGAACAAGAATATCAACGGTGTCAATGAGAACTGCACCGTCACTGAAATGTCGTTCAGAGAAGCTATGAACTTCCTTTCAAAGCAGGACGTAAGTGAAGTTCTTTGTCTCGGCGGCAGAACCGGCAATATGGCACGAATGCTCAATATGCTTGAAGAGGACTATCCGGATGTCTATAACAAGAATACGGTCTATGCAAGCATCAGAAAAGAAGAGTGGTACGGCGATAATGCTCTTACCGAAAAGCTTCAGCATTCAGCTATCTTCACTACCTATGACAGCAGTAAAGGTCTGGAACGCTCTATCTGCCTTCTGTTTGATTATACAGAAGACTATTGGTCTGTTCGTATTACTCAGCCGCAAGTCAAGTATGATATCCTCAGAAATATCTTTTGTGTCGCTGCAAGCAGAGGTAAGAAGCATATCATTTATGTAAGAGGCAAGGAAAGCCTCTGTTCCGAAAGAACACTTTCCACATCACAGGAAAGCAGTACCACATTTAAGCATCCGTTCAATATGTCTGATATGTTCGATTTCAAGTACAAGGAAGATATTGAGGAATGCTTTGACCTTATCGAGACAAAGAAGATAGAGACAGAAGACCACGATATTATCCACATCGACAACTATGACGGTTTCATTGACCTTTCTCCCTGTATCGGCATCTATCAGGAAGCATCGTACTTCACTGATTACAATATCGACAAGCAGATCGACTTCATGAACGAGGTCAAGGGCGATCGTAAAGGCATCACCGTCAAGGAAGATGATACACTGGATCAGAAGATACTTAAAATCACTTCCTATGAAACTCAGCAGAGCAGATACGCAAGACAGGTCAAGCCGCCTTTCGTGTCCGATACCCAGCGTGAGCAGATCCACAGCAGACTCAGCACTATGCTTGAACCCTCAGAACAAGTCCAGACTCCCTGCATGATCGTTTTCACCGATATCATCGGCAGAAAGTACACTGCAAAGGGCAGAACAGACGTTATCAAGGGTGATACGGTATATGAGCTGAAGTTCACTTCTGAGCTTAATCACAGCCATTTCTTACAGTGTGCCTGTTATATTGCAGCTCTTTCCCGTTACGGTATCAAAAAGGGCGTTCTCTGGAACGTCCGCAACAATACAGCCTATGAAGTGACCGTGCCTGATACAGACAAATTCCTGAACGCTGTTGTCAGAACGATCACCAAAGGCTACGTCCGCAAAGCAGAAGAAATAGAAACTTTATAAAATAATAACGAAAGCTTGACAGAAAAACAGATATATGTTATAATAATTATATTCCCAATAATGAATCTTTTGTAAAACTCTTTTGTTTACTCACTTATCATCTTTTCATTCCCTAAGCCGATGCTTTCCTGCATCGGTTTCTTTTTTATCTCTGATAAAACTTACATCTGTCAAAATGTATAAATCTGATATATATACAATAACTAATCTTTGTCGGAAAAACATCTTGAAATGTATGTATAAATGTGGTATAATAATATCAGATTAAGAGATACGACTTTTGAAAGCGAGGTAAGCAATATGGTAAAATTCAGAGTTTCTTTTCGTTGGTATGAATCTGATACATTCTGTACAAACATCTGCATAGCAGAGAACGAAGATGTTGTGAAAGAGCATTACTGTGAGAAATACAAGGACGTTACTGTAAGCCCTGCATCTGATTATGAGGTCGAGGATGCAAAACGCAGAGGTATGCCGGTAGTGACTATCACACATACGCCTGCAACACTTCCTGACGGCACAGAGATCAAAGAGAAGAGCGTTACAACGAAGTTTTAAGGAGTGATAAACATGGCAAATCATAGAGATCCCGAAAATGCAATAGTGGACTTCAGAAAGCTTGCAGATGTTATGAAATGGATGCTTGATGCTTCTTTATCACAGAGAAGAAAGGTGTATGACCTTGCGTATGATACCGTAAAAACGGCAATTGCATTCAGGGAATGGGAGTTGAACCTTCATGCCCTTACTACGGCGGTGTACGTTCTTACTGAGGACTCAGATTTTGAGAATATCCACGATCATCTTGTGCTATGGCTCAGAGCATACGGCATCAATCTTTAAGGAGCGATATTTATGAACATAGAATTCAAGTTGTTTGACTGTCCTACAGACTTTGATACCAGACCTTTTCTTGAAATCGACAGAAAAGAATTTGCTGATATAAGCGAAGATAAGCTCGGTGACATCGAAAAGGAGCTTTCCTATGTCTGCACCGTTCTTGCCAATCAGACCGACAAAGCCTGTGAGGAACGAGGCGAGAAAGCAGTGGTGTATACCGCTCCGATAACTCTTCCTGAATGTCCTTCATTCAAACCGTTGGAACGTCTTGTAGAAATGTGCAGCAATGTCGGTGACGGCTTTAAGGTTTACATCGGCTATAAGAAGCTTGTCAACGAATACGTTATTGGCGGCAAACGCTACTTTATTGGCAGCAAGCACTACTATTGTCCTCAGATAAGGCTTATCAATCCTTGTGACGAACAGGGAGAGTTTACCATGTATGAAGTCCTGAAAACCGAGATAAACAACGACAGGTTTGATATTCACGTTCATTCCCGTATGACAGTGTTCAAAGTCTTGGATTGAAGGAAGGGGCGAGGAATGTGTATCTTTACATAGTAAAAAGTCCGAGTAATTGTTATATGTCGGTTTCTCTTGAAAGACACGAAGTCGTTTCTGAGGACGATAAATACTACAAACTGGCTGACTGTATAGAAGTCACAGCTTTTCACTATTCCAGAGAGATCCCCAAATCGTTTATAAACGCATCCGAATCGTTTGCTGTTCTTGCCGCTTTGAGCTGTGATACAGCAGCTTGGTTCACCTTTAATGAGGACAGAGCCGTAGAAATAGCCAACAATAAGAGACTGCTCCACATAAAGGAATGCGAGGATATCATCAAAAGTGTCGAAAAGACGATAAAAAATATGAAGGAAAATCCGTTCACGAAAAGTACAGAAAGGTGATAAAGATGAAAAATGAAAAAAGTAGAGCTGAGAGCAGCGGCAGCGAGACTTCTCTATGAAAGCAACAGGGATTCCGCTGATTACGGTATGCTTATTGACTACATTGATAACAGCATAAGGATAGTAAACGGTCAGTGGCACAGGACACATACTTCCCCGAACATCTACGTTTGCTCCAACTGCGGTGATGAAAGCGGCAAGAGGTTTCAGCATTGTCCGTCCTGCCTTGCTCTTATGAAGAATGCAGAAGGCGGTAAAGCGGTATGAGCCTGATCGTTCCGTGGGGCAATGCTTTTGAGAATATGCCCGATGAAGCAAAAGAGCTTTACAGACAGTACAAACAATATTGTGATGAATGCAGTAAAGCTCATGACTTTACTTGCAGCGGAGCGGATGCAAAGGCTTGTGAAGCAAAGAAAAAGAAATTGCTTGATCGTGTTCTTGACCTTGCCGACAAGCGTAAGTTCTGCGTTGTGGTAAACAGCGGCTTTCCTAAATGCGTTCGCCACATTATCAGAGTATCAGACGATGCAGACAAACATCTTGAAGAGATGAAGGCTGAATACTACGCTGATTACAGCAAGCTCCCCGATGATGAATTCGTATTCTGCATCGGCTTGCATAATGCTGAGAAAATGTATGAAAAGGTGATGAAGTAATGTTTAACAAGTTCTGTGAAGGCTTTTTCAAATTCTTTAATACGTTTGGAGAGTTGATACTTTTTATTGCCGGAAGTCTCGTATTTACCTGTAGTATAACACTCTTAGTATCTACTATTTCTGATATAACATTTTTTGCTGCTTTTATAAAAGTCCATATTTTCTACGCCATAATAGCTGTAGCAATAGTCGCTATTTTGTTTATAGTTTATATCTATGATAAGGGTGAAGAAATAACGCAAACCAAACAGCAGGAAACAATAAATGCAATAAAAGATAACAAATACGAAGACGAGATCACAAAATATATAAAGAACAATCCTCTTGATAAAAAATCGTATGCAGCCATTTTGAAAAGTGCATTCCCAAAAGGGAAAATATACTACAACAAAGCAGAAGATTATACTGCTTTGTTTAAATATAGAAGAAATTTCTATATTTATTCGGGACTCGCTTTTATAACTTTAAACGATCAGGAAGCATATGATGTTAAAAAAGATTGCTATATCGACTGCGGTTGGTTTGTTCCTTTATCTAATGTGCCTTTATCTAAAAGAAGTAAAGGAAGTGAAAAGAATGTTTAACAAGTTTTGTAAGAGCTTTTATAGGTTCTTTAATACATACGGAGAACTATTGCTCTTTATCGCCGGAGTGATCGTGTTAGGTTCTGCATTTGCAGGCGGCACAGCACTGTTCGCATCTGTTGCTTTCGGTATGACATTTATGGCGGCTTTTATTAAAACCCTTATTTTCTTCGGCATAGGTCTTGCTGTAATAGGCGTTATATGCTTTGTATCTTACATCTATGAAAAAGGTGAAGAGATTACGCAAGCTGAACATAAAAAGGAAAGTGAGCATAATGGATAAAAAAGAAATGCTATTAGCTCTTGCGGCTATGATCGTGGCTCTTTTTTCAATCTCTGCAATTGCTGAAGTTCCATTTACCACAATAATTATGATAGCTCGTTTTCCGGTTCTTGCAATAATTGGCATAACTATATATTGGATCGCTGATAGTCTGATCGAACGATACAAAAGCAAAAAGGAAGGTGAGCGTGGTGAAAGATAAGCTCTGCAAAGGCTTTTACAAGTTCTTCAGCAGCGATATAACTCATTATACTATCCTGTTACTTCTCTTTGTTGTTGCTGCGACCGCACTTATGATGCAGTTTTCAAGTCTCAACTTTCTGGAAGCTCTTGCGATCGCAGTCGGATGCAGTATCGGTGTTCCGCTTGTATTCAGCATAGTCATGTTCATAATAGACTTCTTTCAGGATATGTACGATAAAGGAAAGAAACTGACAGAAGCGGAAAAGAAGGAAGTGAACATGGAGTGAAGAACGCTGTAACAGAATTCATCAAACGCCGCTTTCCTGACGATTGTTCTTGGACTACCGGCAATTGTTACTTCTTTGCAGTTATCCTGAAAGCACGATTTCCGAAAGGCGAGATATACTATGATGTAGTAGACGGTCATTTCGTATTTAAACTGAACGGCACGTTTTACGACCATACAGGACTGATCTTTGTAAACACAAGTGATATCGTCCTTTGGGACAAATTCAAAGAATACGATGAAGGCAGATATAAGGCGATCGTCCGTGGTTGTATCAAGTAATATAGGAGCAGGCTGAACAGCTTGCTCCTTTTTGTTGTCATGCACAAAAACCATACCGAAATATAACTAATGTTTGTCAGAAAAACATCTTGAAATATATGTATAAATATGGTATAATAATAACAGTTAAAGAGTGCTTGAAAGGAGAATGTATATGGCAACGCATTGGGAAGTCAAGATCAAGGGATATGACGAGGGCGGTACTCTCAGCTTTGATACCTCTGCTGAAGCTTTCGGTTTCTATGCAGAGAACGGTGATGCTGAATATCCTGTTGAAGTTGAGGATAAATGCTGTAAATGGTGTGAAAACGGCGAATGCGTTCTCCGTGGCGGCATAGCAGACGATGATACTTGTGACGGAAGTATCGAAGAACAAGAAGAGTGCGGTTATGTTACCGTAGAAAAGGAGTAATTATTATGGAAAAGAAAATAAGACCTGAGAGCATCGTTACAAAGGGCAATATGTTCATTTACGGAGAATATGTGCTTTCTCCACAGCAGAACGCTTTTAATGATCTAACAAGCTACTGGCTTACAAAGAATCTCTATGATGTAAGCGTATATGTTGTTTCTGTTGAAGCAGGCAAAAGCCTTACAGTCGAAGAGGCTGCAAAGCAGTTTGAACAGAATATCGCATATCTTGAAGATGTGAACAAGAAGGCGGCATAATATGAGACTTATCCGACACATATTCCGTATAAGGCGGCTGTCATACTGGCTATGGCGGCTGCACTGAGCGGAGAGGGGAGCGTGTAAACATGGACGTAGGTGATTACAGACACGGAATCGCAGTTACGCTTTGGAATATATGTGACCTTTTTTTCTTCTGAGCCTTTTAAGGGCGAGATTGCTGAACTGAGAGAGATCATCACCGAAAGACTGTACAGAGAATTCGACCAGAGTGAAAAGGTAAGCATGGTACACCTTACGATGATAGAAAATCTTCTCAATCAGCGTAGAACTCACGTTGATGCTGTACAACTGGCGGCAGTCAAGGTCGTTGAAGAGGTCTGCACGAAAATCTATGAAAGCGGTGGTAAAAATGTATGAAGTATGGGTGATACGCAAGAAGAACCCTGACGGCAGCTATAGCTATTACAGTCATATGGCAAACGGCTTTCCGGAATGGTTAGTCGGTCACGACAGCAGGGAACACGCAAAGCACTTCCTGACTGAAGAAAAGGCTATATCTGTTCTGAAACAGATAGAAGCGTACGCTATAGGCAGCAATGCCGAAGTCGTAAAGGTAAAGGTGAAAGCATTATGATATCAGGTCTTAACGACAGCACAAGTGTAAATATTATGAAGTACGTTCCAAAGGCTAAGAAGCAGGCGATAAAAGCTTGCTGGAGAGACAGTGACGGTTACTGGATCATTCTTCACGAGGACTATAACGCTGACCGCACCGACTGGAACTGTCATACTATCCATGAAGATACCATAGCAGATCTCCGTTACCAGATAGCCGGTATCACTAAAAGAGAAGAAGAATGAGATATGAGCGGCGGTTACAGAAGCAAAGGCTGGAATAAAGTTCCTCTGACGGAACACTGCAAATACTGGCACGGCTTATATACAGGCAGACTGTCTGAAAAGGTGCGGAACACATTTCATCACCTTTACAATGAACTGTATCTCGGCACTGCTCCTGATAAAGTTCATATCAAAAACCTTCAGATGTGTGATGAAGCTATCGCAGAGCTTGAAAGCACAAAGAAGCCTATCAATGCGACCTACGCTCAGATAGAAGACCTGAAACGAGTAAAAGAAATGCTGATGCAAGTTATCCGTCCTGATATCAGCTACACTTCCAATGTCTCTAAGGACAGGAAATCAGAGATATTCGAGGCATCTTTGAAACGTCAGCAAGAGCGTAAGGCAGTCAAGCCTGTCAAGGTAAACAGTCTTTTACAGAAGGAGAAAACAGGAATGAACGAGATACTTGTAACGCTTGAAAACGGCGAAAAATGCCGTGTGCATATTGAGATACCACAGGAGATATTCACACAGAACAGCTCTGATGCAGAGCATGAATACATCGAAAATTGGCTCAAAACCAATATGCAGAACGTCAGGGAATGGAGTGAATGACAATGACCGATGCACTCAAAGAAAAGTTAAAAGCTCTTATAGAGAACGGCTGTACCGACAGTGATCTTGAATACTTTGCCGAAAACAACAACGTAGACGAAGGTGAAGTATTCCAATATGCAGCGGAGCTGACCGTTCCTGTATGCTGTAAAGGCTGTAAGCACGTTCAGCTCTATGATAGTATGTACCCCTGTACGGTATGCAGCAGAGGCAAGAAGGATATGTACACATTCTAAGGAAGGTGATGATATGAGTCCGTTATGGTTTGACGGCACAATGAGTACCGGTCAGGCTGTGCTTTTAGCAGTTGGCGTTATAGTTGCTGTCGTAAGCCTTATAAGTCTGAAAATACAGTCTGATAAAGACAACAAAGGCAAGTAGGAGCTATCCTGCTTGCTTTTCTTTTATATGTCGAATAATGACATAATATACAAATTTGTCCCTTTGATGCAACGAATAATTGGCAGAAAAATACTTGACAACTATGTATAAATATGGTATAATAAGTACAGTTGAAGAACACATCAGAGAAAGGAGCGATGAAATGTGGCTAAATGGTATGCCGTAAAGGTCGGAAAATACCGAGAATTTAAAGGAGAATGAAAAATGATTGAATTATGTTTAACTAATA
>Ga0255342_1006442_pt1 | contig 10675 bp, 8 predicted proteins | sample wastewater_treat_3_FD_192416 | JGI IMG/M metagenome (GOLD analysis project Ga0255342, IMG submission 192416) | Wastewater microbial communities from Lulu Island WWTP, Vancouver, Canada - plant14 | ecosystem: Engineered > WWTP > Wastewater > Unclassified | place: Canada: Vancouver, British...
TCGATTCCATCAAGTATCGACAGACGAGGTTTATGGTGATCTGCCCTTGGAGCGGCCAGATCTGCTTTTTACAGAGGAAACACCAATACGCGCCTCAAGCCCTTATAGCGCCTCAAAGGCGGCAGCGGACCTTCTTGTTTTTGCATATCACCGAACCTACAATTTGCCAGCATCGATAAGCCGTTCCTCAAATAATTATGGCCCTTATCAATTCCCTGAGAAACTGATTCCCTTAATGATAGTCAACTGCCTTAAAAACAAGCCTCTACCTATATATGGGGATGGCAATAACATAAGGGACTGGCTTTATGTGGAAGATCACTGCCGAGCTATAGACCTAATAATCCAAAATGGTCATATCGGTAATGTTTACAATATTGGCGGACATAATGAGATGAGCAACATTGATATTGTAAAGCTGATCTGTAAAGAACTAGGAAGGCCCGAATCCCTTATTGAATATGTACCTGATCGTAAAGGACACGACCTGCGCTACGCTATTGATCCTTCTAAAATATGCCATGAGCTTGGCTGGCTTCCGGAGACTAAATTTAAAGATGGGATTAAGAAGACGATAAAATGGTATCTTGATAACAGCGACTGGTGGGAAACCATAATTTCTGGTGAATACAAGAAATATTATAAGAAAATGTACGGCGGCTTAAAATGAAAATTTTAGTTACTGGAGCAAACGGATATCTGGGACAAGGAATAGTAAAAAACCTTTGTGATATGGGCGCTAATATCATTGCAGCTGATTTAAGAACTGACTATGTGGACTATCGTGCAAAAAGCATAAAATGTAATATATTTGATATTGAAAATCCTTTTGAATACTTTGAAGAGCCAGATGTGTTATTGCATCTGGCATGGAGAGATGGTTTCATACATGACTCCGAAAACCATATAAATGACTTACCTCTGCATTACAAATTCATAAAAAATATGGTTGGTATGGGGATAAAGAAAATCTGTGTTATGGGCACTATGCACGAAGTAGGATTTTATGAAGGTTGCATTGATGAAGACACACCCTGCCATCCCATGTCTTTATATGGTATTTCAAAGGATGCTTTAAGGAATTTAGTTATTGTTACATGCATGAAAAGGAATATACGCTATCAATGGCTACGAGCTTATTATATTGTTGGAAATTCAAAATACGGTAATTCGATCTTTTCTAAGATATCTTTAGCTGCATCTGAAGGCAAAAAAGAATTTCCCTTTACAAACGGACAAAATCAGTATGATTTTCTTGATTACCCAGAGTTCTGCTATCAGATTGCTGCAGCAGTGCTTCAGGATGATGTATGGGGAGTAATTGAGATATGTTCAGGCAAGCCTGAAAAATTATGCGACCGAGTAGAAAGATTTATAAAGGAAAATAAATATGATATAAAACTTCTATATGGAGTCTATCCCGATCGACCATACGATTCCAAAGCAATATGGGGAAATAATAAAAAAATTTCTGAGATATTGGACTTCTTTCGAAAGTCCGATAGAATTTTTTCATTGAAGTTAGCAAAGAGCGATCCATCAAATACATAAAGGTTTATTTTTTTCTGCCCCATATAAGGTATAGCTATCTGATAAAAATAAAAAGCATGAGAGCCGTTTTATGAGCATTAAGAATATTTTTATCATCACATCAGGTTATCCATCAAAAGAAGATCCGACTAGATACATATTTGTCGACCAATTAGCTTGCTCATTGGCCGACAATGATATTGATATTTCCGTTATATCTCCTCTGTCAAAATGGAAGGCAAGTAAGTCTTATTCTATAAACTGGCAAAGAATTACAAAAAAAGGCAACTCTATAAATGTTTATGAACCTTTGATAACGTCTTATTCCTCGATCCAGATTGGGCCAATTAATACGGGCAGATGGACATATCATTCATTTTTAAGAGCTGTAAGAAAACAATTTATAGGCTTACATGTTAAGCCTGATGTCATCTATTCTCATTTTTTGGTTCCCTCCGGTTGTGTAGCATCGCGTCTTACGAGCCAGTTTGGAATACCATCCTTTTGTTCATTTGGCGAGAGTAGTTTGTGGTCTGTAAACAGCATAGGCATTTCAATGGCACGCAGGGAGCTTGCCGGTATCACAGGTATCATATCGGTCTCAACAAAGAATAAAAGAATTCTGATTGAAAATGAGCTATTCTCTGAAGAAAAGATTGCTGTCTTCCCAAACGGTGTAAATCATGAGCTGTTTTATCCACGAGATAAGCGAGAGATGAGAGAAAAGCTTGGATTACCGCAGGATGCTGTGATTGGAGTCTATATAGGGGAGTTCAGCGAAAGAAAGGGGGTTCTCCGTGTTGCAGAAGCGGCTAGAAGAATTGACGGATTGAAAATGCTTTTTATTGGTAGTGGAGATCTTGAGCCCAAAGGTAGCGGAATTCTGTTTAAAGGTAAGGTCCCGCATGTGTATATCCCAGAGTACCTATCTGCAGGAGATTTTTTCGTGCTTCCTAGCCAAGAAGAAGGCTCATGCAATGCTATAATCGAAGCCATGGCATGTGGGCTACCGATTATCGCATCCACTGGCGCTTTCAATGATGATATTCTTGATAAAAAATATTCTATCCGTGTTGAGGCAAATGATATTGGCTCACTCGAAAAAGCCATGAAGGTTATGTATCTTGATCATACTATTACAAGCCAAATGTCTATTGCAGCAAGAGAGGCCTCAAAGAAATTTGATATAGATAAAAGAGCTAAATCAATTCTTAATTGGATGAATTCGATGATTTGAGTACAAATTATGATTTACATTTTATTTATATTTTTGATTATTATGGCGATAGTAGCATATCTGTGTAATGGAAAAGAGATCTTATCTATATGGTTTATTACTACTGTTATGTTTATTATTTCTGTGGGTACTGTAATCGCAAATATGCAATACTTTAAAACAGATATATCAGTGATAACGTTTGCTGTTATTTTAATTTCCCTTTTTTCTATAGGCATAGGTGAGATGATAGCAATGTCTATGATTTATTCTAATCAAAGACAGTATAGAATAGGAGCGCAGAGTGAGCATTTGAATTCAGACTCATTAGTTTTCGAAAATATTCGTGATGCGGGCAACCCAATAATTATTAAGGCATCAACAATTGTTTTAATAAGTATTTTTATTTTTTCTGTTGCTTTTATTCAATTTTACAAACTCTATAAATTTTCCTTGACTCTTGGAAATCCAGGACTTCCTTTTCTTACAGCTGCCTATACAAGAAATGCTATACTTAATGGTGAATACTCCGGTGGAAGATTATTAGGGTGGGCATCTACTTTCTCGGGCTGTGTAGCATATTTCTTTACGTATCTTTTTTTTATGAATAGATATATATATTGTTTTAAGAACTATTTGTATTTATTGCCGATGGGCGCATATTTTTTTACATGCTTTTCTAGTACTGCCAGGACAGGATTTATACAAATTATAGCTGTGTTCTTAGTCATCATGTTAGTATTTAAGAAAGCCGATTGTGATTGGAGTTGGCGAAATAACAGAACAATAATAAAAGATGCAATGATAGCGCTTGTAGCATTTTTTGTAATTTTCGGATTTTTAGGTCAAATGGGTGCCAAACAGGGTGAGATATATGATTGGCGTTATAAGATCCCGATATATTCGGGAGCTAGCATAATAGGATTTGATTATTTCCTTACTCATCCTAAAAGCTCAAACATGCTTTTCGGTCAAGAAACACTAAAATGGTTTTATGAGATATTGAATTCAGAGTTAGGTTTTCGTTTTCAATATGAAAATTTTAAGCCTTTCTTCTCGTGGGGTTATGGAGAATCAAATATATATTCAGCGCTTCGGGATCCCATACAGGATTATGGAATTTTGCCATCTTTTATACTTCAATGTCTTATCGGATTTTTCTATGGGCTTTGGATACAAAAAATAAAATCTATTAAAAATTGGATAGACAAATCTACTTACTTAATTATGTTTGCATTATTTATGTATCCGATATTCATGTATTCTATAGCAAATGTATTTAGCAGTATCTTAAAAATGGCTACTATTATGCAATTTGTCTTCTTATATCTCCTTAAGAGGTATTTTATTACATTGCCAAGTAATAAATGTCTATTGCAAAGTCATGAGTTAGCAAATCAAGATGTATGCAATAGAAATCTAAAATAAAAAATAAGATAATATATTGCCTATAATTATCGGAGAAGATAAAATGGGAAAGCTTAGAACCGCTATAGAATTATTGATACATTCACCTTTAAAAATAGTTCCAGCATTTGGGAAAAATGAAATGCTTAATTTTATCCCAGATAAAGTTTATCTAAAATGGATCTATTACATTGAAACAGGGCAGAAATTAAACTTAGTTAATCCCACCACATTCAATGAAAAATTACAATGGCTAAAGTTATATGACCATAACCCTTTATATACCATTCTGGCTGATAAATATGCTGTACGTGAATATATTAGCCAGATAATTGGAGAAACACATCTTATCCCGTTGCTAGGAGTTTATAATGATGTAGATGAAATCCCGTGGAATGATTTGCCAGAACAGTTTGTACTAAAATGTAATCATGGTTCCGGGATGAATATCATATGCAAAAACAAGAATGACCTTGATATCCCAAAGGCATGCGCCCAATTGTCAAAATGGATGACCAAAAATGCGTATTGGGGAGCTCGAGAATGGTCTTATAAAAACATAGTTCCTAAGGTAATTTGTGAGAAATACATGGTTGATGAATCAGGATATGAGTTGAAGGACTATAAATTTTTTTCATTTAATGGCGAAGTTGAGCTAATACAAGTAGATATTGATCGTTTTTCAAATCATAGAAGAAATTTATACAACTTGAATTGGGAATTTATTGATGCAACAATCAGGTATCCTAACGATAATAGTATTCTTATAAAGAAGCCGATATGTATTAATGAAATGATCGAATGCGCAAAGAGATTATCGCTTGGTATTCCGCATGTTAGAGTAGATTTTTATTCTATTTTTAATAATTTCTATTTTGGTGAGTTAACCTTTTATCATGGAGGCGGATTTGAAAGGTTTTCACCAAATACTCTAAATAAGGTAATGGGAGATAAAATCGAATTAAAGCATCATTTTTCAAAATAGCAAATGCAGTATACAAATCCATATGATTTGGATAATTTTCAATTCTAGATTCTGGTCAACATTCAATGTTTTATTCTTCAATAAACGATCTCATATGATCTGTACAGGGAGGGCGCTGCTTTCGTTTGGAGTACCAGGAATATGGTTAGTACTTCTTGCGCAACCCTATGGCTGACTCTGATTATGGATTATGGAATTAGGAGAATGTACTTGTGAAATCAAGAGTTGGTATTGTACATATTACTATATTGCATGGTAGGTACGATACAAGGATCTTCCAGAAAGAGTGTCTTTCGCTGCGTAATAGCTATGATGTTATTTTAATTGTAAATGACCATCTTGGTAATGAAGTTACTGACCGCATAAGCATAGTCGACTTGAATTTAAGGCGGGGTAATAGATTTATCTGGGTACGAAACTCAGTCAATAGAATTAATGAAATACTAGAAGATGTACGTCCGAGAATTGTTCATATCCATGACCCCGAGTTATTATGGCTATATTGCAAAACGGAGCAAAAGTTTCGGTTTGTTTTCGATTTGCACGATGACCTTGTTCTGCAAGTCTTAGAAAAGGAGTATATACCAAGGTTTTTAAGGAAGCTTGTCTCTTGGTGTTCATCGATTTTTTTAACTAGCTTTATCAAAAGGATTGACGGTCTTATTACTGCTGCCGACTACATGACCGACAAGTATAAGTGCTATAACCCGAGAAGTATTACCATATGGAATTATCCAATAATATCAAAATTCAAACCGAAAGCTGAGTTCAGATTAGAAAAGCAAATAAAGATTCTGTTCATTGGTACTGCATACACCGGCAGATCTCTTGAAAACTTGTGTGAAGTTATAACAGAACCTGAGTTTAAAGAGGCTTTCTGCTTGACAATAATTGGAGAGGTCTCAGAACTGCTTTTAGGCAAATTACGGTGCTTTCTGCAGGCAGGAAACATTGAGATTCTACCACCAATGAAATATGCTGAGTTGTACGATATAATACAATTCTATGATATTGGCTTCATTTGCGACTACAAATTTGAGAGAAATGAACAAATCATACCGATAAAGATCCTCGAGTATATGGCAGCAGGCCTGCCAGTTATAGGTTCAAGTCTATCAAAAGTAAAGAATATTATCCAAGAATGTGCTAATGGTTTTATCGTTGACTTAGACCAAGAGAATGATAGTATCCGTGCGATTTTAAGACAAATACTTTCCTGTCCGCAAAAGCTAAAAGAACTTGGCACCAATTCCTTCAATTCCGTCAAGGATTATGATTGGTCAAAGATGGAGTTCCAACTTAAGGAGTTTTATGATGAGATATTATCAGATGAATAAGTACGATTGGAAGACTCTTTGCACTAAGTCATTACCAATTTTTTTAGGTCTTGATTTATAGGGAGGAAAGTGTGTGTGGCATATTCGGCTACGTCTCCAGTGATAGAATACAAAAAAAAGATTTTAATGAACTCGTAAGGCATTCCCAACAGCGTGGAAGGGATTCTTCTGGTGTAGTTTTTTACGACCAAGGTAGATACTTAATTCAAAGAGCGGATTATAACATTACCAAACTCTTGTCAGAAGTCAATGTCTATAGGAGTAGCGTGGCATTTGGCCATAGTAGACTTATTACTAATGGCTGTAGTGACAATCAGCCTGTGGTACGTGGAAATGTACTAGTTCTTCATAATGGCATCGTGGTTAACCATGAGGACTTGTGGCAAAAGATTGTCAAGAAGCGTAGACTCGAGATCGACACGGAGATCATTGCCGGCATAACGGAGCGAGAGCTCGAAGCTGGGACAGAGTTAAGTCGTATTCCAGGCAAGATTATGGAACTGTGCGAAGGTGTGGTTGCATGCGCTTTGGCATTGCCTAGCTTTGGGAAAATATTGCTGTTCTCGAATGATGGTAGCCTCTATGTAGGAAGAAAAGGTTCAAATATACTTTTTGCTTCGGAAAGGTACCCGCTGAAAGTTATAGGCTGTACAAATATTGAACAGATCAGAGACGCGATACAAATCGATATTCCTAAGAGTAACGAGTTGAGTCTAACAGACCATTCTGTAAGAAAGAATAATATTGTACCTGGCCTACTGCTCCATTCCGCAGACGAGAAACTACTTAATTATGAGATGCCACATCTGAGGCGATGTACGAAGTGCTTGCTTCCGGAAACAATGCCATTCATATCTTTTGATTCTGAAGGCGTTTGCAACTACTGTCGGAATTATGTTCCAAGAAATGTACCAAAAGATAAGGAAGAATTGTTCCATTTAGTAGAACCATATAGAAAGCCAGGGGAAGAAAATGATTGCATTGTCCCATTCTCAGGCGGCAGAGACAGTTCCTATACTCTTCATTTGGTTGTAAACGAACTAAAAATGAAACCTATAGCTTATACCTACGACTGGGGCATGGTCACAGACTTAGGTAGGAGAAATATAAGTAGGATCTGTGCAAAACTTGGAGTTGAAAACATAATAGTAGCCGCTGACATTCAAAAAAAGCGTCGATACATTGCAATGAATCTAAAAGCTTGGTTAAAATCGCCAAACCTTGGAATGGTAAGTATTCTAACTGCAGGTGATAAGCAGTTCTTTCGATATGTAGAAAGGATAAAAGAGCAGACAGGGATAAAGTTAGACCTGTGGGGTATTAATCCTTTAGAAGTGACCTACTTCAAGTCTGGTTTTCTTGGTGTACCACCTGATTTTGAAGAGAAAAGGGTATACAGTCATGGTGCTAGAAAGCAGCTTAGATATCAGTATTTAAGATTTAGAGCTATGCTTGAAAGCCCAGGGTATTTTAATAGATCATTATGGGACACACTTTCTGGTGAATACTATAGAAGTTTCGCGAAAAAACATGACTATTTCCATATATTCGATTATTGGAAATGGGATGAAAAAGTTATTGAAGATACTCTTTCTTATTATAACTGGGAAAAGGCTCCGGATACAAAGACGACCTGGAGAATTGGAGATGGAACCGCAGCATTCTATAATTACATTTACTATACGGTTGCTGGATTTACAGAGCACGATACCTTCAGAAGCAACCAAATACGTGAAGGCGATTTGACGCGTGATGAAGCTCTAGAACTAGTGAATAGCGAGAACGCTCCAAGATATGCCAATATTAAGTGGTATCTAGATACAATCGGATTTGATTTCAAGCCGGTAATAGAAAGGATCAATTCGATTCCCAAGCTGTATAAGCGATAAATAATGAGCAAGTCTATTTGGTATTTATCGCAGTATGTCTCCCTGCCAGGGATGGCTACTGCAGGTAGTCGAGGATTCTATCTGATGCGTGAGATTGCTAAGAAGGGTAATAGGTGCACTATTATCACTTCTGACAATGTATATCATGCTATCAATGGTATTGGTTCCTACGGTAGTTCTACGGCCAGCTACATACCAAATTTGTGCGTCTTAAGATTAAAAACTACTAAGTATAGGCGATCGAAATCCTTCTTGCGTATCTTGGGTTGGTTAGATTTTGAGTTGAAATTGTTCATATTCCCTAAGACCACATTGCCAAGGCCTGATGTTATTATTGTATCAAGCCTATCCTTACTTACGATTCTAAATGGCATTCGTCTAAAGAAATTATATAGATCAAAACTTATATTTGAAATACGAGATATTTGGCCTTTGACTTTAACAGAGGAAGGTGGTTATAGAAAATCTAATCCTTTTATAATGATTCTAAGTTTGATTGAAAAATATGGGTATTCCAAGGCAGACGTCATTGTTGGAACAATGCCAAATTTAGCCGAGCATGTCAAACATGTTGTTAAAACGGAGAAAAGAGTTGAATGCATACCCTTTGGCTTTGACGATCAAACAATCTTATCTAGTCCAAGTGAGGTAATACGAGCCCCCTTCATTAGTACTTACATTCCTCGTGACAAATTTGTCGTTTGTTATGCAGGAAGTATAGGTCTAACAAATGCCTTAGAAACCTTGTTTAAGTGTGCCGAGCTTATGAAACAAGATAAGGATGTCCACTTCATAATTATTGGTGATGGTGATATGAAGAGTCAATATAAGAGAGAATTTGGGCATCTTAGGAATGTTTCATTTTTGCCCCAAATAGAAAAATATATGCTACAGTCTGTTCTTGTGGCATGCGATCTTCTTTATTTTGCAGCAAAAAACTCGCTAGTCTGGCGCTATGGGCAGTCCCTAAATAAGATCATAGATTATATGCTTGCAGGAAGGCCAATAATAGGATCATATAGTGGTTACCCATCTATGATCAACGAAGCCGATTGCGGGTCTTTTGTTCCTGCAGAAAATGAAGTTGCACTTATGAAGGAAATAGTTCGATACAAAATGATGCCAAAAGAAAAACGCGATAGAATTGGAAAGAGAGGACATGATTGGTTATTGGAAAATAGAAAGTACCAATATTTGGCGGAAAAGTATATTAAGATAATAAATGGTTAGTAGGGCAAACAGTCTCGATGGTCTTTCGGTTTTTTATTTTGACTTTCTTAGTTTAGGAATAAATATCCTCTTTTGGTAACCCTATAATTCTGGTATGACGTCAATAGGAAAGCGAAAAATCAACATCCAGGAGGAAGTTCAAGAATCAGTTTAACCTACTAGCCGCCAAGCTTGTGCTCAATGATTCAACATAGAGTTTTATTTATCTATCAATATGATGAAATATTCATAACAAATAGTCTTGTATGAAAGAGCTGCTAAAGAGCTTGTTCTCAGAGCTTTTAATATTTTACGCTGCGCAGATATTCAGATATTATATTTGGCATTCAAGCCTTCATATCACTGATTATAACTGCTTTATGCAGTATCTGACTGTATCGGCTGCATGTCGCAAGCAAATGTAGAGTACCTTCTCGCACATAATCCTGAAATTTCTCAAGAAAAAGTCCATGTCAATCCCAACTCTATACGTCCTACACCAGCAGATAGCATACAGCCAGACAAGGAACTATTGAAAAAATATGGTATACCGGAATCCAGCCTGAAGCTCATCTACGGTGGAAATCTTGGTAAGCCGCAAGGCATTGACTTTATGCTTGATGTACTCAAGGCACTATCAAGTCAAAAAGATGTGTTTACGCTTATAGTTGGTGACGGCACAGAGTACAATAAAGTAGCTCACTTTCTCGAAGTCGAGAAGATTAGCAATGCCAAGCTAGTAAAGAGCTTGCCAAAAGACCAATACCTGGCTTTGCTGAGAACTATGGATGTAAGCCTTATCTTTCTTGATCATAGATTCACTATTCCAAATTTTCCTTCGAGACTGCTCGATTATCTTGATGCTTCATTGCCGGTGATAGCGGCAACCGATCCAGTCACGGATGTTGGTGCGGTTCTAGAGAAAGCTAGGGCGGGTCTGTGGTGTGAAAGTGGTAGTGTTAACGATTTCTTAGCATGTATCAATGTAATGAAAGACGTACAACACAGAGTCTCGTACGGAATAGCCGCAAAAGAGCTTGTGGCAAGCACATTCAATGCTAAACGATCGGCAGATATTATCCTAAAGCTCTGAGATTCGAAA
>Ga0255342_1006464_pt1 | contig 10652 bp, 13 predicted proteins | sample wastewater_treat_3_FD_192416 | JGI IMG/M metagenome (GOLD analysis project Ga0255342, IMG submission 192416) | Wastewater microbial communities from Lulu Island WWTP, Vancouver, Canada - plant14 | ecosystem: Engineered > WWTP > Wastewater > Unclassified | place: Canada: Vancouver, British...
CATCAATCAGGGTGTCTAAGAGATAGTCAGGAACATCAAGGACAGAGATATTATTCTCTGCAGTTAAAACAATCTTGACTTCGGTGAATTTTGCAAGTGCCTTTTTTAAAGCATCTACATCTTTAGGGGCGACAATTGCCCCGAGTTCTATTGATGTGTTATTCTCGGCTACAAACTTGCTGCGGGCAAGATACTGTGAATCAAGGGTCCACTGCATCTGGCTTTCCTGGCTGACTGCACCAGTGACATCGATAAGAGTGTCAATGGTAAAGATCTGGTTCTCTGGAACCTGCTGTGGAAGACGGTCTGCAGATGCAAAACCGGCAACTGCAACAAGTGCAACCAGTGCGATAACAATTGCGTATCTGAACTTCACGTAAATTTCCTCCTACATTTCATGCTGATACTCTCAGCATCAACAAAACAAGGTTATGTATACCCGGATAAATAGTTTCCCGGAAAAAATATCGGCAGATGTCGACAGATCCGGTCAGTATCCAGGCGAAAGGCAATAGGGACATCGACCATCTCTGCCATGAAACATGGATGGTGAACTGGTTTATTTCTTCCGCTTCCTGCTGAAATGGATATGTTTGAAATCTCCATGCCATGACAAGTCGATGATCACCGGTATTTAACCATAAAGGGCTCTTTCCTGGCTTTTAACACCACAGAACCTGATGTGGATTGAGGGGGGAAAATTATGTAACAAGGACCTGAGCGGTCTGCGTTACCGTTTCTATTCTGGTATGTACAGTAATCCAGGGGAGAAGACTCATACTCATGTTCAACATGGGAAAAATTTGATCTTTATTTAAACCTTCCTGTGTATCGTCGATAAACGATGTAATGACCGGTCCATCTCCAGGGTTCGCAACCGGCAGGGCCCTCAACTGGCACACCCTTGTTAAATGGTAAACAACCCGGCTGACCGATCGGCCCAGGTCAGGACAGTTCCATTGACCGCCGGGATGTTGTCCTCAGGTTCCCGGCAAAAGGGCACTTCCCATACCGGTTGTAACAATAGTAAATGGCAACGGTTTCATGCCGGTTGCCTTACGCCAGAATTTATCATTGATTAAGCAATAGATTAATGTATGAATTCATCTTCAAAACCCGCAACAGTAACACCTGATGACGACAGCCAGGGACCACTCACCTTTGAAAAGATATGGAGGATGTTCCAGGAGACTGATAAAAAGTTTCAGGAAACTGATAAAAAGTTCCAGGAGACTGATAGAAAACTCAAAGAGACTGTTGAACAGGTCAAAGAGACTGGTGAACAGGTCAAAGAGACTTCACGGGGATTAACAAGACTGGAACGACAGTTCACATCGATGTGGGGAAAACTTGTCGAGTCACTTGTAGAAGGTGACCTTATCAGACTGCTAAACGAACGGGGTATCGAGGTAGAAAGGACACAGCAGCGCGTATCAGGTAGAAAGAAAGACATAAACTTTGAGTTCGACATAATCGCAGTTAACGGAGATGAGATAGTGGTTGTTGAGGTAAAGACAACCCTGAAGTCTGAAGATATCAAACATTTCATATCAAAACTGGAACATGTAAGGGAATGGCTGCCTGAGTTTCATGAAAAGAAGGTGTACGGGGCTGTGGCCTTCATCCATACCGAAGAGAATATTATCAGTCATGCACAAAACAGCGGACTTCTTGCAATCAGGGCAACAGGTAAAAGTGCATCAATAATTAATGATAATGACTTTCGGCCAAAAACATTCTGATTCTTCCCGCATGAAATAACATCATCTCAATTCTTTTCAAATAACCATCTTCCTGCATCCGTTATATACCTGCAATCACTCCGGAGGTGAAAATGAAAAAAACAAGCGGGCTTTTATGGATGCCCTTTGAAAACCTTTATCGTACATCCGCTTTCTTTAAATAGCCAGCCTCCATCATAGCTGAACGAAGTTCCCTGATTTCGCCCCTGATCTCCATTAATTCTTCGGTAAATGTTTTTTGGAAATCTGATCGGACACCTTTAATCTCGTTTAATGTTTCAATCTGAATTCCAATAACATCGTCCTGTTTCCTAATCATCTGATCCTGCTTGCCAAGCATCCGATCCTGTTTGTCAAGCATCTGATCCTGTTTGTCAAGCATCTGATCCTGTTTGTCAAGCATCTGATCCTGTCTGCTAAGCATCTGGTCCTGTTTGTCAAGCATCTGGTCCTGCTTTTGATCGATGCTATAAAGGAGATGAACTGCAGTATCAAACCTTTCTGCAAATTCATCCATCACCTCCCCTCTTATGATGGAAAATTCTGAATAATCTCCTGAATAAGGATATTCAGTAACATCGAGAGATTTGATCTTTACTGGAGGAGGAACATCCCTGACCTGTTGAATAAACTGGTTGATCTTTTCATCTTCACCTTCTATTACAATAACAACATCATTTGAAGATTGGTTTTGAACATACCCGGTTAATCCAAGATTATATGCTATATCTTCAACTTTATCCCGAAACCCGACTCTCTGAACTTTGCCCTTGACATAAATATGGCATTGTCTGTTAACTGGATCAGACATGATCAATCTGACCTAATGTATAATCTCCAATCCTGCATAATCCTTGTGAGGTATTTCCTTTGCTGGTACCCATCTGACAAATAACAGGAATTACTGGAACATCAATAATAATTAATAATTAAAGGATAAACTGGTCACGCTCACTTTCTTGCAACCGTCAGGTACCCGCTGTGACAAACCTTTGTCGAAGGCCTTGTCCCCCTCTCACTCCGGTCCATCTCCCGCATAATACTCTCATGGGCAGTGACCTCTGAAAAAAGCCCTGATGCAGTATCAACAACAACACCCATCTGTTCAAAGAAAGGTGTATAACAGACAAGGTACCCGCCCGGACGGACAAGGGAGAAAGCATGAACAACATGATCCCTGGTTATCCCAAGATCAAGATGCACAATATCATAAGTTCCATTAACCTCCAGGACATCCTTGTTCAGGACCTCGATGTTTGAAAGTCCGGTCTCTTTGATATTCTCCATCGCAAGCCTGAAAAACTCCTCCCTCCGTTCACAGGTCGTCACCTTTCCGGCAACTCCGGCAAAAAAGACCGCTGCAACCCCGCTACCCGTCCCGGCATCAAGAACATGATCATTCTTATTCATCCCGGTAAGACCGATCACAAGCCCGATATCCCTGGGAAGCATAGGTGCCCCGGACCGTTTTGCCTGCTCGAAAAAGTCAGTGGCACGTGGGAGGCGGATGACAAGTTCCTTCCCGGGCCTTGTTTTTATCACATCACCAGGCATCTTCCCGGTCAGTAGGGACAGGTCCACCATCCCAAGGTCAGTCCCAAGACTACCCTCGCCGGCCCTGGCAAAGTACACCTTCCCCCTGCCTGAAAGAATTACCCGGTCACCATCTGCAATCATGAAGACAGTCGTAAAATGGCCTCGGCAATATCTCCCTTTGTCTCGACAAGGGCTGCCTTTGCAGCTTCAGCTGAAACTCCCGCCTGGACGGCCACAAGTTCCACGTCCTCATCCGGGATGACCGCTACAGCCTCTTCAAACCTTGGCTCACCAGTGATCTGCCAGGTCACTACTCCCTGCATCTTCATAACCGCAACCTCAGCCTGGTCAAACACGTACCGGCCGGAAGCAGTGGTAATTACAATCTCCTGCACATCTTCTATGGGTTTGATATCCATCCCGAGCTGTTTCATCATCTGTTTCATCTTGCGGGGATTCATTCCTGGTATCATAATTTATTCCTCTTTATTCCTCTCTTTGTATACCGTGTCTGACCGACACCGCCATCCCTGTCTCAAACGCCATCATCTCTGCACCTGAAAGGACAGCCTCTCCAACTGCGATAAACCCTCCATCCTGGTCAATGACGATAACTTCGTCACCTGCATGAATCCCGGGATCAGCCCTGGCTACATGCCTGCAAAAGAGGTTTTTTCCGGCTGCGATAAAGGATTTCACATCTGAAATGACCTCAACTGTTCCTTCCGTCCCGGGAAGTGCCTCAAAAAGACGCCTGCCCCCGGCAAGGCCAAGAGTCAGGCGGCCGTCATGGGCACGAAGAGTTGCAAGGCGTTTTTCGTCAAGAAGAACCTGACGTACTCCCCCTCTGCGGGACGTGATAAATCTGCAGGAGTCTGGAAACAACTGATTACCAATACCCCTGCCAAACTGGAGATCAGCGATGGTCCTGACACGACTGAGCATATTGCTGCGCTAATATTCGGTTCACATCTTCGATAAATGCACGCTCATGATCACGTGGGATAAAGGCCCCAGCAGCGATCCTGTGACCCCCGCCTGAGCAACCTTCCCTGCCCTCGCATGCCTGGGCAAGTGCCAGCTGGAGATCAACACCCTTCTTCACAACCTCGGGGCGGGTCCTCATAGATATCTTTGTCATAGACGGGTCCAGCGAGTCCTCGCACATGATAAGGATAGGTTTCTCCGGGTTCAGTCTTGAAAGGGCCATCCCCGCACCTATACCCACGATGGTATCCGGGAACCGGCCACCTACGTGAATGTGAAGCATGTGGGAGAGCTCACTGACGCCCGTATCGGTTATATACATCATCACTTCCCTGATCTTGCTCCGGTGATTTCTAAGCATATGCTCAGCCTCACGGTAAGCCTCAACCCTGTCACCACGGCAGATGGCTCCACCAAGCTCTGGCCTTTGCCACCGGCCACAAGAGTTGAGCATGGTTGCAAATTCAGATGCATTCCGAAGAGGGGCATGATGCCAGTCTTCGTCCGGGAAGAGGTAATGATCTGAAAAAAGCCGGCTGGTATCCTTCCCATGGGCCACCATCTGTTCAATAACCGCACTACAGACCAGTTGTTTCTGGTCAAACGAGAGATCCTCCCAGACCGGCCACCGGTTAGGCTGCAGGGGAGTAATTCCTATCCGCTCAAGAAACTTCGCTGCACCATCAATATCCCTGCTGACCCCTGGGATATCCATGTCATCAGAGTATGCAAGTGACTGTGGCAGTGGACGGGTGGATATCCCGTAAATATTCAGGTCCCGTTCCCACATCTCCACCGTGCCATGACGGATACCATCCAGCAGTATCTCCCTTGCCGGGCCAGTAAGACGAAGATGTTCACGATCCATCATATCACCAACATTTCCGATGACAGCAAGCTTTGCAAGATCGGTATTTATCGAATCGATCTCCCTTGCAACAAGGTAAGAGACACCGGCCGCACTCATCTTTTCATGGCCATGGTTCAGGCAGTTAACTTCGATGAATGGATCGCCATGATCCGCAGGCTGGCTGACATGGTGATCTATTATTATTGTCCTTGAGGGATCCAGCCCTTTCTCCATGAGCATCTGCTGCTGACCTGAACCAAGATCTGAGAAGATCTTCAGGGAAGAATCATCAGGCACCTGGTCCAGGGTCAGAGGATCAAGCTGGCGGACAAAGGTAGTGGAGACATGTATACCCTCCCGGCTAAGAGCCATGGCCAGTATTGCCTCGCTGCTTATCCCGTCCGCATCAATATGAGAGATGATCGTAACCTCCCTGCATGAACGGACTGCATCAGCAGCAGCCCTGATGTCCTCTGAAAAACTCATTCAGGTACTATTGGGCTGGCATCAGAAAAAGAGGGATGTACATTCAGTTACATACATGACAGCAGAAGTGGAAGAAAAGGCGGGAGTGGAAGGTCAGAGTGGATGAATGTAAGTATGAATGTGAGCGAAGAGTGAGAACAGGGATATCATGACAGACAGGAAGCAGGACAGGCAATTTCCAGGCGACCTGGCAGATTATAAAGAGTTTGTTATGCAGGGACTCATCTCTGCAGATGAGATGAGACGGGTTGACTGCAATGCCCGGGCACTTGGAATCAGCGGGCTTGAACTCATGGAATCTGCCGGAACAGGGCTTTCAATGGTTGCACGCCAGTACCAAATAGATAGAATTCTCATCCTTTGCGGAGGCGGGAATAACGGTGGTGACGGGATGGTGGCCGCCAGGCATCTTTCAGGAGAGGCGGATATCACAGTCCTCTGGCATGACTCCGGAAGGCAGACAGATGCAACAAAAACACAGCTTAGCCGACTTGCAGGTTGTATCGTCCATACAATCCCGTTTCGTTGCCGGGATGATCTCATCAATAACAGCCATCTCTTCCAGGAAACAGATCTTATCATCGATGCCCTTCTTGGGACCGGGGTAACGGGCAATGCAAGGGAACCATTAAAAACCTGTATCGAACTTGCAAATAACTCACCGGCTCCAGTCCTCTCCGCAGACCTCCCCTCGCCAGGCATTCATCCTGACAAGGTCTGTGCATTTCACCGTGCAAAGACTGAAGGGGCGATCACCTGTGGCATTGGAATCCCGCTTCTTGCAGAGATAGGAACAGGCCCTGGTGATCTCCTTACCCTTAAGGAGAGAGATCCCTCAAGTCACAAGGGAGCCGGGGGAAATGTCCTTGTAATTGGCGGAGGCCCCTACCAGGGAGCACCCTACCTTGCAGGGCTTGCAGCGCTAAGGGCCGGTGCAGACATCGTCCGGGTAATAAGTCCATGCTGCCTGCCTGAGCCAGACCTCATTCATGTCCCGGTAAAAGGCGACAAAATAACCAGCGAAGACCTTGAGATCATTATTCCTTTATGTGAACAGTCAGACGTCGTCCTTTGCGGACCGGGTCTTGGATCAGGATCCCATGAAGTCATCAGGGAGATTTCACCACATATCAGGAAAGGAGTCTTTGATGCCGATGCACTGCGAAATCCCCTTCCGGTTGCTGGGATGTCACTTTATACCCCCCATGCAGGGGAGTTTGAGCGGATAACTGGAAAAAGTCCAGGAAACACTCCGGCGGAGCGGGCACGTGCAATAAAAACCTCAGGGATACAGGGGACAGTACTACTTAAGGGCCGGGTAGATGTCATATCCGACAGGGCGGGAGTGAGATTTAACATGACCGGAACACCTGCGATGACGACCGGCGGGACAGGTGACGTGCTTGCAGGAGTCTGTGCTGCCCTGATGGTTGTGGCCCCTGCATTTGATGCGGCCTGCATGGGAGCCTGGGCAACCGGGCGCGCTGGCGAGATCGTCACCGGTTCACAGGGCTATGGGATGACGGCCATGGACCTGCTTCTTGCAGTACCTCAAGTGCTCTTCGGGAGAACACATGAAGGAGAATAATGCCAGAATTTACCCATCTTGATGAGGACCGTGCCAGGATGGTTGACGTTTCCGCAAAAGGGGAGGTCTACCGCAAGGCAGTGGCTGCAGGAACCATAACCCTCCGGCCTGATACCCTGGCAGCTATCAGGGACGGAACAGTCGTGAAAGGAAATGTGCTTGCTACTGCAAGAGTTGCGGCAACACTTGCCATTAAAGATACCCCAAGACTCATCCCGATGTGCCATGCAATCCCGGTCCATGGAATTGATATCACCTTTGATTACACGAATACAGGAATAACAGCCAATGTTACAGTAATATCTTCCGGAAAGACAGGTGTTGAGATGGAAGCACTTGTCGGGGTGAGCACGGCACTTCTCACCATCTGGGACATGGTAAAATCGGCGGAGAAGGATGAAAAAGGCCAGTACCCAGTAACAGGCATCTCTGATATAAGGGTGCTTGAAAAAGTTAAGCGGGAGATTTAACAGGCAGGTAATACTACCCCGGGATCTTCCTGACAGGCATCAGAGGCAGATATATATTCTGTCTGATTGACTTGTAATGGACTTTCGGGATCCGTCCCGTAAGGAATGTAGCCTGAAATTCAGGCTGAACCTGGTGAACCGCATGACAAAATCTATGTATGCATATGTCAGGGACGCATGGAAGGTCCCTGCAGAGACCGGAGTCAAATCCCTCCTTTGGGAAAGGATGCAGGTTTGGCGCCGTGAAGGAAGTATTGTCCGTGTTCACAGACCAACACGGATCGACCGCGCCCGTACACTTGGATACAAGGCAAAACAGGGTATCATCGTAGTCAGGGCAAAGGTACGTCGTGGAGGCCGCCGGGCATCCAGGTACGTGCGTGGACGTCGTACTGCACACATGGGAGTTAGAAGAAAAACCATGGGGAAGAGTATACAGAGGATCGCTGAAGAGCGCGTCTGCAGGAAATACCCGAACATGGAAGTGCTTAACTCTTACTGGGTGGGGGAAGACGGACATAACAAGTGGTATGAAGTGATCCTTCTTGACCCGCATCATCCGTCCATCATCAATGACAAAACCCTGAACTGGATCTCAAAACCAGGTCACAGGGGCCGTAGCGAGCGTGGTCTGACCAGTGCCGGTGTAAAAGGCAGGGGTATGCGAAGGCGCGGGACTGGCACCGAAAAGTGTCGTCCTTCTATCAGGGCCAATGCAAACCGGGCCAAATAATTTTTTTCAATGCACGTCTTTGACGGCTGTGTTTTTCCTTTCCCTTCAGGAACAGTCAGTATCTCACGATATGCACTGGAGCTTAAGGGCCTTGGGTTTTCAGGATATGTTGTCGCCGGCATTCCACCTGAAAGCAGAGCTGGTGATAGCAGAGCCTGGACAGCAAGGTACCTGACCCGTGTTCCTGCAAGGCTGCTTGCCAGGGAAGCAGGGAAAACCATTCAGAAAAACGAGCTGGTATATGTCCAGGCAGGAGACGCAGGATACAACCGGAACGTTCTTACAACGCCAGGCGTTCATGTCCTGACAGACGTGCACACATCACCAAAAGACGGATTTGACAGGTACTGTGCCCAGCTTGCAGCCGAGCGTATGATAGGAGTGAATCTCTCTGCAAGGCCCCTTGTCGAACTTCGCGACATTGCAAAGCAGAAGGTCATACGCAGGTATGAAGAAATTTTTACCCTTCAAAACAGGTACGAATTTCCACTTGTGTTATCCAGTCATGCTACTGATATAACCCACCTGAAAAGCCCTCGTGAAATGATACGCCTCTTCTCACTTGTATGGAAGGAAGAAGAGATATTATGGAGATCTCTTGAGAGCATTTACAGGATTAAAAACCGGTCCGGCCCGGTCGTGGAGGTATAAATGCGTCTTCGCCCCTCCATGCGTGAAAATTTCAGGTATATCCTGGCAGTTATTACCCCGGACCTGACTTTTGAATCGCGTGACGTTTACAGGGCCATTGCTGAGTCGGTCATGAGCCTGTACGGCGACAGTATCGCAGCACAGGTCTGGCCATCTGTCATGAAGGTGGAAGGCTCCCATGTAATTATCAGGTGCAGGCGCGGTACAGAACAATACCTCGAGACTGCCCTTTCTGCAATATCCCTGATCCAGGGCATTCCTGCAGGGGTACGCCCAGTTAAAACGTCTGGAACCATCCAGACGTTAAAAGAAAAAATCCGGTCACACACTGACAAAAGAGACGCGAAGGCCGTGGTATCAGGTATTACCTGTGATGTTATCGTCGACATGCAGGGAAGAATAGATCTTAAAGAAAAGGGAATTTATCATGAGATACCACGGTACATAACAAAAGAAGATACTGAGGACCTGAACTATGATGAATAATAACCAGGCCGCATATGATCGAGCTATAACTGTTTTCAGCCCTGATGGTAGATTATACCAGGTTGAATATGCCAGGGAGGCAGTCAAACGCGGCACTACTGCAGTTGGGATAAAGTGCCGGGAAGGCGTTGTCCTTATAGTTGATAAGAGAATTAACTCGCGCCTTCTTGAGGCAAATTCTATCGAGAAGATATTCAGGATTGATGAACACATAGGGGTTGCATCATCCGGGCTTGTTGGCGATGCACGTGCACTTGTTGACCGGGCAAGAGTTGAGGCCCAGATAAACAGGATCACTTATGATGAACCCATCGATGTGGAGACCCTTGCAAAAAAACTGGGTGACCACATGCAGACCTATACCCAGTTTGGGGGGGCAAGACCATATGGAACTGCACTTCTTATAACCGGCATGGCTGATGGAGAGTTCCGGCTTTTCGAAACAGACCCAAGCGGGACACTTCTTGAATACAAGGCGACCGGGATCGGAACCGGCAGAGCAGCCGTAATGAAACTATTCGAAGAAGGTTACACCTACGAATGTTCCATAAAGGATGCCATCAGCCTTGGTCTTAAGGCGCTTCATGAAGCAACAGAAGGAAAGTTTGACGTGAACACCATTGAGATCGGAGTTATCACCGGGGAAGAAGGTCAGTTCAGGAAGATGACCAGGGAAGAGGTTGCATCTTATATCGAGCAGCCACAATAATCAGAACCAGGAGGCAGGCAGTTGATATCACTTGATGATGCAGTTGTTGCAAAGCTGGAAAGCCATGGAGAACGGTTTGAGATCCTTGTTGACCCTGACATGGCTGCAAAAATCAGGCAGGGTGAGGAGATCAATGTCGAGGACGTAGTTGCAGCACTCCATGTCTTTGAAAATGCCTCCCAGGCTGAACGGGCGTCGGATGAATCTCTCAAAAAGGTGTTCAAAACCACGGAATTTGAACCAATCGCCTTGCAGATAATTAAAAAGGGAGAGATTCACCTGACCGCCGAGCAGCGCAAAATAATGACTGCAGAAAAGCGCAGGCAGGTGATAACATTTATTGCGCGTAATGCAGTCAACCCCCAGACAGGGCATCCGCACCCGCCACAACGTATTGAACTGGCAATGGGAGAG